>SAMEA3663036__coassemble_630_pt1 | contig 15619 bp, 11 predicted proteins | sample SAMEA3663036__metabat2_low_PE_036 | metagenome-assembled genome bin SAMEA3663036 (sample SAMEA3663036) | pig gut metagenome | biome: pig gut; feature: pig-associated habitat; material: faeces | place: France | collected 2012 | reverse complement strand
TCTTCGTTGTTGGCCAATTCGCGTATCATTTGCGACTCGGTACGGGCATGCGACAACATATCAATAAAATTCAGCACACAAACGTTCAAATCGTTGTGAAGCGTTTTCGGCAAGAGTTCCACCAGTTTTTCGCCAAAGGCGGAATTGTTCACCTTACGATAGACAAACGTGTAAGGCTTGCGAAAACGCTTTATTTGCGAAGCAATCAACGCCTCTTCGTTCTGGTTTTTGTTTTCTTCACCCTCCTCTTCTATCCATAGTTCGGGGAATGTCTGCTGCAACTGCAACGGCATCATGCCCGAAAAAATAGCATTGCGGGCATATTGAGTTGCCGTAGGCAGAATGCTGCAATAAACATCGTCGTCGGTAATGGTGAAGTACTGGCTTAAAATGTTATCGCGAATAATGCGCCATTGGTCAAGACGGAAATTGTCTATCAAGAGGAAAAACACCTTTTCGCCGGCATCGAGCAACGGAAACACCTTTTTTTTGAACACATCGGGGCTTATCAACGGGCGTGTATCGGGATGCTCAAACCACGACAAGTAGTTCTTTTTGATAAATTTCGCAAAAAGGTTGTTGGCATCGTTTTTTTGCATCAAAAGCAGTTCGTCCATCTCGTTTTTTGTATTGGCCAACTCCAACTCCCAAAAAACGAGTTTGCGATACACCTCCACCCAATCTTCGTACGAAAACGACTCGTTGATTTGCATTCCTATCTGCCCAAAATCGGAACGATAGTTCGATGTTGCCTGCTCTTGTATAATGTCTTTTTTGTGAATGTTTTTTTTCAGTGCCAGCAAAATCTGCTTCGGATTGACGGGCTTGATAAGGTAATCGGCTATTTTGTTGCCAATAGCCATATCCATGAGGTTCTCTTCTTCGCTTTTGGTTATCATGACAATAGGCACCGTGGCATCTATTTGCTTGATTTTCGCAAGTGTTTCCAAACCACTTATTCCCGGCATATTTTCATCAAGAAAAATAATGTCGAAATGTTGATTCTGACAAATGTCAATGGCGTCTGGTCCGTTGGTTGCCAACGTAACCTCATAGTTTTTTTCTTGCAAAAAAATCACGTACGGACGCAATAAATCTATTTCGTCGTCTATCCAAAGTATTTTATCTTTTCTTGTATTCATTTCTTTTGCGTGATAATGTTTTTACGATAAAAATCCAAATAGTCGTCCCAACCGAAATTGGGCGTTCCCAAAAGGTTATAATTATCCTCCGAAATAAACAGATAATTCGATTGCACAATATGCGAATGCAACGAGTTTTCGGCATCAATCGTTTTGAAATACCATTGGGCGTCTTTCAAATTTTCGAGTCCCGAAACCACCAACCAATGTACATCTTCACTCCTTTTAACTATCTTTAAATCAAAATCTTTAATCAGAAATTTCGAGAAATTAAACGCTGCCAAATCATACATAAACACGTTGGCAACGGCTTGTGCTCCGTTCACTTCGAAAACAATCATAAACGGCACAGCGGTTTCCGGTTGAAACGCTTGTTCGGTATTCGTTTCGCTTTGTTTCTCCTCGGTTTCAACCTCTCGGCGAGTAAGGAGCGTGCCGTGCGAAGAACCTTGTTGGGCTTCTTTACCCTGCCCCATTAAAGCAAGAATATCTTTCGACATCGAGGTTACGTCGCTTTGCGGATACAACTCAACCAAACGTTCCAATGCCTGTTTGAAAGTTTCGGCAGGTTGTGTTTTACCTATCGACATTGCATTCAGAAATGCAAACTTCGGCATCAATGCAGACACTTGGTAATGCTCGTTCATGTAAAGATAATTGTTCTTCACCTCTTCAAAATTTCCGATTGTGTAGGCCTTATAAGTAGCCTCGTAAAGCGAATCCTGTTTCTGATACATATCCGACATGGTCGATACATAATCGGATTGTGACAGAATGTGTGCAAACGAACTTTGAGGGAACTGTTTTAAAATCAGACTACTATAATGCTGTGCCAACACCTCGTCGCCACGTTTTTTAACTATCTGATAACAATAAAAATAACTATCTGCTATTTTTTCGTGTTCGGGGAAACGCTTTTGCAACTGTCCGAAAGCATCAAGCGCCATCTCGTCATCCTCCAATTTCAACGAATAAATATATCCCAAATTGAAAAGCGAGTTGGCTATCATCTCGTTCGATTGCTTGAGTTTTGCAGGAGTATTCGGCAATTGATTGAGGTAATACTCCGGTTTCTTGTTGTCGGTAATGTTCGATTGTCCGCTGTCAGTGCTTTCGTCATCGCTATTGTCGGCGTACATATTTTCCGTTTCGTCCACAACCGCCATTTTGTTCTGCCTACGCCAATTGTCTTCCAAACGGCGATTACCCCATTTTCGCACAAATTCCGACTTGCCTTTATTTATCAAGTTCGTATTGTAGAAATACCAATCGGTAGAAGATGCTTGAAAATTGGGCAACGTAGAGGTATTGGCAGCAGCTCGTTGTGCGGCATACGCTTCCTCTTCTTCTCGCTGTCGAAGAAGTTCTTCCTCTTTTATAACATCCTCAATCACTTTTTCGATAAAAGCCAACTGTTCGTCTTCAGGCATCAGGGCAATACGTTGCAGGCTGTCTTGCAAAACCACCGTCTGATAATCGACAGACAACTCCGAAAGCACCTCTGCCCTATTCGAAACACGTCGGTATTCCTCGTGCTCCGTAGTAAGTATTTGCGAGGCATCCGAATAGCATGGTTGTGCCTCCAAATAATTTCTTTTATCGTAATACAAATCGGCCAATTTTATTTCTGCCGTTGCTTTTTCTATGCCATTCCGAGTGCTACTTTCCACCGCTTTTTTATAAGCCTCGATGGCCGACGATTCATCGCCGTTTTTCAAAAACACATTGCCTTGAGCAAAATAGATTTGATCCAAGAACTCTTTGTTGCGTACATCTTTTGCCATCTTTTTCAGCGACTTTAACACTTTTTTCGAATCGCCTGCAGCTGCCAATTGGGCACTATTTATTTGCGCATTGAAATTCATTGTGTACGACGATGACGTTTTCATCACTTGTCGGAAGCAATTATTGGCTTCTTTTTCGTTGCCCAACATTTGATAAACCTGCGCCAACACATACAAATTACGTGTTCGCTGCGTTTTAGTCCGTTCGTGTTCTACCGCCGATTTTAAAAACGGGACCGCCTCTTCATATCGTTTTTGTTTTAAAAACAAATCGGCATTTGCACCCTCGTACAAAGCCAACAATTTGTAACCCACCTCATTCGGATTAACCTTTGCCAACACCTCTTCGGCTTCGTACAACCAACCCATTTCGGCATAAGCTCTTGCTTGCCATATTTTTGCCTCCAAAACCACTTCAGACTCTGTGGCATAGTGTCGCATGATATACGAAAACGTAGCTACGGCTCCCATAAAATCGCCTTTGTGCAACTCGGCTTTTCCTTGCAGCATCCAAGCATATTTTAATTGTGAATTATACTCTTCTTTTTTCAGAAAAGCCTGATACTTGGCATCTTTTGCTTTTTTACGATCAATTTTTGGCTTTTTTTGTATCGAATGCAGTTTGATTGCTTTTCGGCATTTTTCAATGGTTTTATTCATTTCGCCCTCGACCGACTTTCCATTGTCGGGAATGCCGATTGGGTACAACGGCAAGAGTTTTGAATAATCGTCGCGGGCTTCCTCGTTCAGTTTTTTTATGCCTTCTTTGTACGACTCGTTTCCATTGAAGTAGATGTTGTAATGAGTAACCAACGCATGATAATTGCGTGTTGCCCAATTGTTTTTACGCACCGAACATGCCGACAAAAACAATAACAGCAAAAAAAGGCAGATGTAAATTTCTTGTTTTTTCAAATCACCCGAATTTTTATCGGTTACAAAATTACAGATTTCTTCAGACATTCAGAAAAGCAGCCCGACAAATCACAAATTATTCATACTTTTGTAAAAAGAATTAAGAGTATGAAAAAGCGTGTTCTTTTTATCGACCGCGACGGGACCTTGATTGTAGAACCTCCCGTAACTTTTCAAGTGGACACCTTGGAACAATTGGAGTTTTTACCCGGCGTCATCCGTAATCTTTACTTTATAAAAAAAAATCTCGATTTCGAGCTTGTCATTGTTACCAATCAAGACGGATTGGGCACTGCAAGCTATCCGCAGGCACATTTTGACAACGTACAAAACAAAATGTTGCAGGTTTTTCGCAACGAGGGTATCGTATTCGACGAGATATTGATAGACACCTCTTTCCCTGAAGAAAACAAACCGACCAGAAAACCAAATACGGGATTGCTCACGAAATATTTTTCCGAAGCATATGATTTGGAAAATTCCTATGTCATTGGCGACCGAAAAACGGATATGCAATTGGCAAAGAATTTAGGTTGCCGAGGAATTTACATCGGGACGGAAACCATTGATTTTGATCATTGCAAGTCATTCGATTCTTGGGACAAGGTGTACGACTATTTGTTTGCGGGCGAGCGAACCGTCGCCATTCGACGGACGACCAAAGAAACCGACATTGCCGTAGAATTATCGCTTGACGGCAAAGGGACTACATCGGTATGCACGGGGTTACATTTTTTTGACCACATGCTTGAACAAATAGGAAAGCATTCCGGCATCTCGCTTAAAATTGTTGCAAAAGGCGACCTGCACGTAGATGAACATCATACGATTGAAGACACCGCAATTGCACTTGGCGATGCGCTCCTCAAAGTTTTAGGCGACAAAAGAGGTATTGAACGTTACGGATTCTGTTTGCCGATGGACGATTGTTTATGCCAGACGGCACTCGACTTCGGAGGTCGTTCGTGGTTGGTGTTCGACGCAAAATTCAAGCGTGAATACGTAGGGGATTTTCCTACCGAAATGGCACTCCATTTTTTCAAATCGTTAAGCGATGCGGCTCGTATGAATTTAAACATCAAAGCCGAAGGCGAAAATGAACATCACAAACTCGAGTCCATTTTCAAATCGTTTGCCAAAGCACTGAAAATGGCAGTAAAAAGAGACATTTACAACTACCAACTACCATCGACAAAAGGCGTTTTATAAATGAAATTTTTAGCCGTTATACCTGCGCGCTATGCTTCGACACGTTTTCCCGGGAAGCCATTGGCATTGATTGGCGACAAACCTATGATACAACACGTTTACGAACAAGCGAAAAAAGCTGTCGAAGACGTTGTGGTGGCAACCGACGACAAACGTATTTACGATGCGGTAGAGGCTTTTGGCGGGAAAGTGTTACTTACAAGCGACAAACACAGAAGCGGCACCGACCGTTGCTTTGAGGCTTTGCAGAAAATGTCGGGTGAATATGATGTGGTTATCAACATTCAAGGCGATGAACCGTTTATTCAGCCCGAACAAATTGAAACGCTGAAAGCGTGTTTTACCGATCCGAAAACGGAAATAGCCACATTGATAAAACCTTTTGACAAAGATGCGTTATGGGACGATTTGTCGTCGCCCAATACGCCGAAAGTGGTTGTCAACAAACGAATGGAAGCTATGTTTTTCAGCAGAAGCGTCATTCCTTATTTACGAGGAACGGACAGAACAAAATGGCTGAACACACACACCTATTACAAACACATCGGATTGTATGCTTACAAAACAAACATATTGGCAGAAATCACTGATTTAGCACCATCTGCATTGGAAAAAGCCGAAAATCTGGAACAGCTGCGTTGGTTGGAAAACGGTTATTCCATCAAAGTAGGCATCACGCATCAGCAAACCATCGGCGTGGATACTCCCGAGGATTTGGAAAAAGCAAACTATATTTTTAACAAAACAAAAAAATGAGCAAAAAATTCTTTTTTAAAACCGTATTATCTATCGTCAGCATTGTCATTGTACCTATTATAGGAAATGCACAAGGCATAACCCAATTCGGCACGCCGACAAATCAAAATGCGTTTCCGAAAGGTGAATACATCGAACTTAACAACCCACAACCAACCGATGTCAATTCTTGGAAGAAAATAAACAAAACGCATGTAGTGTGGGGTTCCAAAAATATCCGTTACGACAAAAATCGGATTCCGACAGCAATAAAAAGTTCGAAAAATCACAAAATAACAGCATGGAAAGGCGAACGCGTCAATGCCCAGCTCTTGGTTTTCGGAAATAAAGATTTGAATTTAAAAGTAACACACAAAGGCGACCTTACCGAAGAAATCAAAACTTCGTTTGTTCGTTATGTAATGACCGATGAGTTGAACAAAGACCGCCAAGGTGCGTGCGGACACCGACCGGACATCACCATTTTCGACTCTTCGCTGGTAGCCGATGTGTTGGATTGCATTTCAAAAGAGTTGCCCTATCGGAAAAATACGGTTCAACCTATTTGGGTACAAGTGCAAATACCGCAAAATATCAAAGCGGGAGTTTATGAAGTTACGCTTGTCGTACAAGACAGCAATGTGGCGATTGACAAACTACGTTTGGAAATTGAGGTGATAAATCGAACACTGCCACAACCCGCAGATTGGGCATTTCATCTCGATTTATGGCAAAATCCGTTTGCCGAGGCTCGTTACTTTCAAGTTGATTTGTGGAGCAAAGCTCATTTAGATGCCATGCGTCCGACAATGGAATTGCTTGCCAAGTCGGGACAAAAAGTAATAACAGCTTCTATCATGCACAAACCATGGGGAGGACAAACAGAAGATTATTTCGAATCGATGGTTACTTGGCGAAAAAACATCGATGGCAGTTGGCATTTCGATTTCGATGTATTCGATTGCTGGGTTGAATTTATGATGAGCTGCGGCATCAATCGGCAAATCAATTGCTACTCGATGATTCCGTGGAGTCTTTCGTTTCAATACTTCGACCAAGCGAGCAACAAACTGAAAAATATCGAAGCAACTCCATCTGACAGTGTTTATGTTGATGTATGGACCGAAATGCTTAAGCAATTTGCCGCACATTTAAAAGAAAAAGGATGGTTCGATATTACTACAATAGCCATGGACGAACGTCCGAAAGAGCAAATGCTTTCGGTGTTTAACATCATCAGAAATGCCGACAAGGAATTCAAAATATCTTTGGCTGGCGATTGGCACAAAGAATTGGAGTCGGAGTTGTACGACTATTGCATTGCCTACAAACAGGATTTCCCCGGCAGTGTATTGCAACAACGCAAACAAAAGTATCAAATATCGACATTCTATACCTGTTGCACCGAGCCCTACCCTAATACTTTTACATTCTCCCAACCTGCCGAGGCCGAATTTTTAGGTTGGTACACTGCCTATGCAGGACTTGACGGATACTTGCGTTGGGCTTACAACAGCTATACATTGGAGCCGTTACTCGATTCGCGCTTCCGTTCTTTCGCTGCCGGCGACTGTTATATGGTTTACCCTGAAGGACGCAGTTCAATCCGCTTTGAAAAGTTGACAGAGGGAATTCAGAATTTCGAGAAGATAAGAATCCTCCGCAACGAATTTAAAAGCAAGAATCAAGCGAAAAAAACAGCGAAACTTCAATCTGTTTTAGCCACTTTCTCGCGAGAGAACTTAAACGAGAAACAGATAACCGATATTATCGAAAAAGCCAACAACGAGTTGTCTAAATTGCAATAAATCGTTATTGTAAGGCTACTATTCGTTGATACAGCGTGGGGTGCGAATAATGTAAAAAGACATACAACGGATGAGGCTGTAAGTTGCTGAGTGATTGTGAAGATATTTTCTTCAATGCACTTATCAAATGTGTACTATATCCGTTCGTCTTGACAAAAGCATCGGCTTGGTATTCAAAACGGCGTGAAAAAATGTTCGACAGAATGCCCAAAAGCATACTTATAGGAGTGTAAAGCATACCGAATATCAGCATATTAACATGAAATGAAGCCGAAGCACAACCTGCCGCTTGTGCAACCACATCGTATTTCAATACTATTCCCAATAAAAAGAACAGAAGTAAATTTGAGCATAAAGACACTATTACATTCCTCAATGTATGATGATGCTTGCAGTGCCCTATTTCGTGAGCCAGCACGGCAACAATTTCATCGGTCGTAAGTTGCTGTATCAGCGTATCGTAAAGCACAATGCGTTTTTTCTTGCCAAAACCTGTAAAGTAGGCATTCGCCTTCGTACTGCGCTTGGAATTGTCCAACACATAAATATCGGTCAGTTGGAAATCGGTTTTCTCTGCAAAGTTTTGTATTGCAGTTCTTAACTCTCCCTCTTCCAATGGTGTTTGTTTGTTAAAGAGCGGCACTATCAAATCCGAATAAAAGAAATTCATAAACAGCATAAACGCCGTTAATACACCCCAAGCCAAAAGCCAAAACCAATCGGGCATTTGTTGGTATATCCACGCTATCAAAGCAAGCAAACCACCTCCTATCAAGACATTTAGCAATAGACTTTTCAACAAATCGACAAAAAACAATTTGGGCGTAGAACGATTGAAACCGAATCTTTCTTCAATAACAAATGTGGCATACAAATCGAACGGCAAATCGATCAACAAATTGAGAATCATTAAAAAACCGAAAAACAAAAGCGTTACAAGTATCTCGTTTTCAGCAAACAAACGCACAAAATTATCAATCCAAGCATAGCCGCCAAAAACAAACATACATAACAGGAAAAGAAAACTAAAGGTGCTTACCAACCCGCTAAAACGCTGATTTACACGGAAATAATCTTGTTGCTTTTTGTATTTCTGCTCATCGTAAATACCTGATAACAAATCAGGTAACGGCATTTTCGAACTTTTCACATTTAAAAAAGCAAGTGTTCTGTTCAAAACAAATTCAATAACAAGTATCAAGATTATTGCATAAAAAATAGCTTCTACCATCATCATTCTATTTAATTTTCTGCAAAGATAATCTGATTTTTACTGCAACAGAAATAGTTTGTAGCAAACAAAGAATCTTCTTTCAAAAAATAGTTAATTTTGCGAAGATTTGAAATCTTTCGTATCATGTTAAAAGAAACAATATTTTGGAACAACTCATTGGCCGATTGGCTCATATCCCTACTTATTATTATCGGAGGTTTTTTGTTCGGGCGATTTATATTTTTTATCTCGTCGAAGATTTTATCAAAAATAACAGCCAAAACACCATCTCGTTTAGATGATATTATAGTTGAGAATTTTAAATCCCCTTTTATTCTCGCCATTATAACCATCTCCGTATGGATAGCATTAAGACGTTTGCATTTTTCGGACAGCATCGACACTGCTCTTGGTAAAATATACACGATACTGATTATTTTGAACGTTACTTGGGCAGTTGCCAAGTTTGTAAAAACTCTGTTACAAGAATATCTGCTCCCCTATTCGCAACGCGAGGACACAAAATTGGACAGCAATATGTTGCTTATATTAAACCGCGTACTAACGTATAGCATTTGGTTTATCGGCATTGTCATTACGCTGCATAATATCGGCGTTGAAATCGGGACACTGATTGCGGGTCTTGGTATCGGGGGTGCTGCCGTTGCATTAGCTGCCCAAGACTCGTTAAAAAACCTATTCGGGGGCATAACACTTTACATCGACCGACCCTTCAAAATAGGAGACCGAATAAAAATGGGAGAAATTGACGGTTATGTAAAAGACATCGGATTACGAAGCTTGCGTATTCGCACACTTGACGGACGAACAATTACCATCCCAAACTATCAGGTGGTAGATAGTACGTTGGAAAATATCAGCTCGGAGCCGAGTCGCCGCATACAGGTTCGTTTAGGTTTGACCTACGACACCACTCCCGAAAAAATGGAATTGGCGATGACGATTCTACACAATTTGCCCCAACAGATAAAAGATATAACCAAAGATGTAGATGTCAGTTTTATCGAATATGGCGACTTTGCACTCCAAATTCTATTCATTTACAAAATACGAAAAGACAGAGATATTTTCAAAACGCAATCAATTGTCAATTTAGAGATTTTGCGACAATTCAATGCAAATGGTCTCGAATTTGCATTCCCGACACAAACCATCTACCCTAAACCTGTTACTAATTGATAACATGACAAAATATCAATTAACGGATTTTTTACCGACGACAAAAAAAGAAGCCGAACTACGAAAATGGGATACGGTAGATGTGGTTTTGTTTTCGGGCGATGCCTACATTGATCACCCTTCGTTTGGGACAGCCGTTATCGGTCGCATGCTCGAAAGCGAAGGGCTTAAAGTGGCCATTGTACCGCAACCCGATTGGCGAGGCGACTTTCGCGATTTTAAAAAATTTGGGCAACCGCGCATGTTTTTTGCCGTAACGGCAGGTGTGATGGATTCGATGGTAAACCACTATACCGCCAACAAACGCTTACGCTCCAACGATGCTTACTCGCCAAATGGGCAAGCGGGATTACGCCCCGACAGAGCGACCATTGTTTATTGTGATATTTTAAAAAAATTATTCCCCGAAACACCTATTGTTATTGGCGGTATCGAAGCCAGCCTTCGCCGATTTTCACACTACGACTATTGGAGTGATAGCTATCATCGAAGCATTTTGGTCGATTCAAAAGCCGATTTGTTGATATACGGCATGGGCGAACAACCCATTCGAGCCATTGCCAATACATTTAAGCAAGGTGGAAACATAAAGGATTGCCGACAAATTCCTCAAACAGCTTATTTGAGTGAAACAATTCCTGCAAACGAAAATCAAATCATATTGTACTCGCACGAGGTGTGCATTTCCGACAAGCGGAAATCGGCCGAAAATTTCCGTATTATCGAAGAGGAATCGAACAAAATGCAATCTACACGACTCGTACAACCCGTTGGACAGCATTTCGTAGTGGTAAATCCGACTTTTGAACCGATGACAACCCAAGAGATAGATGCCGTTTACGAACTACCATTCACCTATCTTCCTCACCCGAAATACAAAGGCAAAAGTATTCCTGCATACGAAATGATACGTTTTTCGGTGAATACACACAGAGGTTGCTTTGGCGGTTGTGCATTTTGCACGATTTCGATGCACCAAGGCAAATTTATCGTTTCTCGTTCAGAGGATTCTATTCTGAAAGAGATAGCAAAAATCAAAGACTTGCCCGATTTCAAAGGCTATCTGAGCGACCTTGGCGGACCTTCGGCCATAAAATGCAAGGACGCGACAAAAACATTTGCAGCAAATGCAAAAAAGCCTCTTGCATTTTTCCTACTGTCTGTAAAAACATGAATACCGACCATACGGCATTGCTCGAACTTTACAAAAAAACAGATGCTCTACCCTACATCAAAAAGAGTTTTATCGGAAGCGGAGTTCGTTACGATTTGTTACTTCACAAAACTGGCAATGCCGAAATAGACCGCAACAACAGCCTATATACCGATGAGTTGATACGAAACCACGTTTCTGGGAGGCTGAAAGTAGCACCCGAACACACCTCTGGTGCGGTTTTGAGCATCATGCGGAAACCGAGTTTCGAGTTGTTTAAAAAATTCAAACAAATTTTTGAAGTTATAAACAACCGAGAGCATCTGAAACAGCAAATTGTTCCCTATTTCATATCAAGTCACCCGGGCTGCACATCGAACGATATGGCCGAACTTGCCATCGAAACCAAAAAATTGAACTTCCAATTGGAGCAGATACAAGATTTTACTCCGACTCCTATGACATTGTCAACCGAAATATACTATACAGGATTGCATCCTTATACCTTAAAACCGACATACACGGCCAAAAGTAAAACAGAGAAATTGCAACAACGTGATTTCTTCTTTTGGTACAAGCCCGAATATCATTCACAAATCAGAAACACATTAAAAAAAATCGGAAGGACCGATTTAATAGAAAAATTATTACGAAAATGAACAAATTGCTTTTCAAAGAACTTTTTTTCAATCTTCTGCTTTCGTTAATATTGTTTAATGGATTGATTGCTATTCTATTCATTATAGAAAACCTATGGCCTTCAATTTCATTACTAAATTTTTCGAGTTACGAATTTGTCGTAGGTATTATTGCAAGTATCATAGGCGTCGGTTATGTGCTAACAATCAGGAATCCTCAAAATTACCTTGGATTCTATATGGGCATTTTAATGTCGTTGCTTTTAAGTCTGCAATTTTATATGAAAGGCTTATTCGACTTAACAATCTTATACCTTTTCGTTTTTATACCTTTTCAAATATTTTCCATCTATTCTTGGCGAAAAACAACAAACACACAAATTGCAAAACCGGAATTTTTATCTGCAAAGAAAGGTGTTGTTAGTATCATTGTTTTTATACTGCTCATCATAGGCGATTATCTGTTTGCGAGTTATTTTGTCAATCACGATGCTTTGTGGCAAGGCATATCAAATAAATGTATCAACGGAATTGTCATATCGGCTTCCATTTTAGCCAATTTCTGGTTGATATACAAGAAAATAGACGCTTGGATTTATTGGATTATTTACAGCGTAGCCGGCATCATACAAGGGATTGTTGTTTTGCACAATCCGTTTAACACAATCCTTTTTGTATTTTTCCTATTCATCAATTCGATAGCTGCATACAGTTGGATTAAAAACAGAGAAAATGCAAAGAAATAAAGCTCAACACACACTGCTGAAAATCGGGAAGAAAGTAAAAAAGGCCATTTACGAATACGGACTTATCGAGGACGGCGACAAAATACTTATCGGACTTTCGGGAGGGAAAGACTCTTTGGCTTTGACAGAGATGCTGGCACATCAAAGAAATATTACCGTACCAAAATTCTCTATTGTAGCAGCACACATCGAGTTGGAAAACGTTCCTTACAAATCCGACATTGAATATTTATCTGATTTTTGCCACAAACACGATGTTGAATTTCATCATATCTCGACCAAATTTGCTCCTGCCAACGACAAGAAAAAAGACGAAAAAACACCCTGTTTCTTTTGCTCTTGGAGTCGCAGAAAAGCGCTGTTCGACACGGCAAAACAACTTGGCTGCAACAAAATAGCTCTTGGTCATCATCAAGACGATATTGTAGAAACCATGTTGCTCAATCTGATTTTTCAAAGCAGTATCAGCACGATGCCGCCCAAATTAAAAATGAGCAAATTCGATATGACAATCATTCGACCTCTATGTCTTATTTCGGAACAGGAATTGATTACTATGCAGACGATCTGCAATTATCCGAAACAGATAAAAACATGTCCTTTTGAAAAAAACTCGAAAAGAAACGACATTAAAGAACTTTTGAAACAAATGGGAACACTCAATCCTAACGTCCGACAATCGGTTTGGGGTGCGATGCAAAAAATCCAAAACGAGTATTTACCACAAAAGGTTAATCGACCGCATCAATTCGATTGACCGATTTTACAGCCGCAATCTTTAACAAATTCATACACAGGTTGTTTATATCTTCGACGCTATAAACATAAATATGCAAGATACCATCGAAAATGCCATCTTTGGTTTCAATGTTTATTTTGCTGATATTGATGGAATAATCCTCGGAAATGATTCGTGCAATCTCTTTTAACACTCCCACTTCGTCAATTCCCTTTATTTCTAAAATAGCAGGGAAAGAAAGCACCTTATGCGTAATCCACTCCACCGAACGCAAGCGATTGCCCGAACTGCTTTTCAACTTCAATGCCACAGGACAATTGCTTTTATGTATCGTAATGGAATTGTCGTCTTCCATAATGCCCAACACTTCATCGCCCGGAATCGGTCGACAGCAATCGGCTATCCGATACGAAATATTATTGGAATTATCAGAAAGTTGTATGGTTTTACTTTTATCCAAATCGACAGAAGTACGTTTGTCTTTTTTAGAAGATGACCCAAATTGCAACTTCCAGATTTTCATCCAGCGACTTTGGCTTTTTTTCTTAAAAATTACGTTTTGGATGTCGTTCAAATTAAGTATTCCGCGCCCTGCTGCATAAAACAAATCGTCGGCATGGGCAAATTTGTAGTAGTTCAGCAATTCGGGCATTGTTTGCGAGTTGACGGTCAGATTTATTTTTTTCAACTCCTCTTCAACCAGACTTTCTCCGTGTTTGGTAATTCCTTTAATCTCCTTCTTGAAAATCAAGCGTAATTTCGATTTTGCCTTTGCCGTTGTAACAATATCAATCCATTCTTTTTGAGGTTGCTGTTTTTTTGAAGTCAGCAATTCCACCTGATCGCCACTATTAAGCACATAACTCAACGGCACCAATTTATGATTTACCTTTGCGCCAATGCACTGCAAAGCAATGTCGGAATGCAAATAAAACGCGAAATCCAACGCAGTTGCACCTTGCGGTATGGTGCGTATATCGCCCTTGGGAGTAAAAACAAATATTTCGGAAGCAAACAAGTTGAGCTTAAACGTATCCATAAAATCAATGGCATTGGGTTCCGGATGCTCAAGCAATTCTTTAATCGTCTTTAGCCATTTGTCCAATTCCGAATCTTCGCTTTCGCCTGTTTTGTATTTCCAATGAGCCGCCAAACCTTTTTCGGCAATTTCATTCATCCGACGCGAACGAATCTGAACCTCTTCCCAATTACCCGAATTACCCATCACCGTAACATGCAAGGCTTCGTATCCGTTTGCTTTCGGAGTAGTTACCCAATCGCGCAAACGTTCGGGGTGCGGCTTATACAGATTGGTTATAACCGAATAAATAATCCAGCACTGCTCTTTTTCGCTAAGTCCCTCTTTGGGAGTAAATACGATACGAACTGCCAACAAATCGAAAACCTCCTCGAAAGGAATATGTTTACGCTGCATTTTTTGCCAAATAGATGAGGGGGATTTTATACGCATTTGCAAATCGAAATCGTATTCCATCTCTTTAAGTTTCAGTGCTATCGGTTGCGAAAATTCATCGAATATCGTTTTCAGATGCGGTTTTATTTCCTCTATTTTTTTCTCTATTTGAGCAAAGGCTTCAGGTTGTTCATATTTAAAACACAAATCCTCCAACTCCGTTTTGATGGCAAACAAGCCCAATCGCTGTGCCAACGGAGCATAAAGATATTGCGTTTCGCCCGTTATTTTCAGTTGTTTGGCAGGAAGCATCGAACTCAATGTGCGCATATTATGCAACCTATCGGCGATTTTGATAAGTATCACTCGAATGTCTTCCGACATTGTCAGCAGCAGTTTCCTGAAATTTTCGGCCTGCAACGATGCCTGTGCCCCAAATACGCCTCCCGATATTTTTGTCAAACCATCGACAATGGAAGCAATTTTATGCCCAAACATATTTTCGATGTCCTCAACGGTATAATCCGTATCCTCCACCACATCGTGCAACAATGCCGAACATATCGAAGTGGAGCCCAAACCTATCTCCGAAATTACGATATTGGCTACTGCTATCGGATGCAAAATATAAGGTTCTCCCGAACGGCGACGCACACCTTGATGTGCTTTTTTTGCGAAATTAAACGCTTTGGTTATGATTTCTATCTTCTGTCGGTGAGGAGAGTTTTTATATGCAGAGAGCATCTCCTGAAACTTTTCTTCGATTAGGAGAGCCTCTTCTTCTTGTGTCATTTGCGAATGATATTCCATATTACAATCTATCAATCAAGCACTTGCCCCGCATTGTTGGACAATTGTACCATTAAATCGTATTCTTCGGGCGACAAATCCAAAAAATAGTAGTTATGAGGATTTTGAGCATC
>SAMEA3663036__coassemble_614_pt1 | contig 16006 bp, 9 predicted proteins | sample SAMEA3663036__metabat2_low_PE_036 | metagenome-assembled genome bin SAMEA3663036 (sample SAMEA3663036) | pig gut metagenome | biome: pig gut; feature: pig-associated habitat; material: faeces | place: France | collected 2012 | reverse complement strand
AACCGCCGAACCATGCATCGTCGAACGTGAAAGTAGCGTGCGTATCGCTCGGCACATCGCTTGTCGAACGGCTCATATACGATGTCGTTATCCACCAACGCCATGTGGGCAGGTGGTCTTGTATGCCGATGTTGTACCACTCGTCGTTGTAGGTGGTTTTACCTTCGTTGTTGAAAAACGTACCGATACCCAAGTTCAAATACGAAACAAACGGGAAATAGCCATTTAAATCTTCATTCCACGACAAAGCACTCTTGGCAGCCACCAATTTATTTACGCCGTGGAAATTATCGCTCGGAGCGCATTTCCCGCCTGCAACGTTAAGATTATTTACCGGATTGCGCGTACCGCCCGTAAAGAACTGCTCACATTTTTTCAAATAGGTAGCCAGTTTTGTTTTCGGAGCATTACCCTCTTCACCGGCACGGCTCCAAATCTGATTTACGTCGTGAGCACCCCACAAACCGACCGAAACAGCATTGGCATTGATATATTCCCAATGGAAACCGGCGGTACCGCCCTGCATGTCCATACCGGCATATACATCGTAGCTATTCACATAAGAGCTTACGCCTGCCGAGCTTGCCATGCTGTTTGCATTATTAGCCGAATTTTGCAACGTCTGGCTACCCCAGTTGTAATTCAAGAAAAACGCATTAGCCCAAGGGAAGAAGTCGGAAAACTCAGTACCGCTACCGCTTGTGGCCAACTGACTCGAAAGGTTGTAAAACGTAAAATGCAACATCGGCACATCGCACGAGGTTCTAAAGCCATGACAGCTTCGAAGCAAGCTTTTCATGCCATCACGCATACCCCATGTCTGCTCGGAGTTGAAGCCCAAACCGTCGATGCCGTAGTAATGCAACAACTGCATCAGTTTTTGAGGATTTCCGTCAATCAATGCCTGATAGTTCTGACCATGACCACCATCTGTTGAAGTCAAACCCACTGCCCAAGGAGCTGCCGAAGTTACCTCGGTAGCAACACCGTTTTTATGGCATACGTCGGTAAAGTTACCCGGGCAACGCAAAAAGCCCTGTCCCCAGTTGCCATAGATGTCGATGTAACTCCAACTGCTGAAAGGTTCGGAGTTGGCATCATAGCGTGGTAGCGCATTCCAACCGTTGATGGTTTCGTTGATGGGAACCCACCAATGCACCTTACGGTTATTACGCTTTGTTTCACTTGCAATAGGGTCGGTAGCCGTATTGGTGAAACGTTTCAGTGGACGTTGTCTTCCGATAAAAAAGTTGTCGTAAGCGGCATTCGACCGAAGCGAAGGAGCCGAACCCGGAGTCCAACCACTATAATACGACCACATCCACCCTGACACATCGCCTTCCACGATGTAATTGTCGTGCTTTGTAGCAAACGTCGGCAATGCCAACAAACATGCTAAAAGCCACAAGAAATTTCTTTTTCTCATTTCTCTGTTGATTTTAATTGGGTTAAACATTATTCACAATAGTTTTCAAAAATAAAGGAAAATAATCCACCCCCCCCATTTTAAGATTTTTTAACAATTAAAAGACTATTTTAATACCAAAAGTTTGGTTCGAGCATAGACTTTCTTGTTTGCAGTAGTGCAAACGGCAAAATAAACACCCGAACTTACACGGTTGCCGTCGGTTGTCGTACCGTCCCAAGTGGCAAGGCTTCCTTTTGAGGTTGTGGCATAAACCACATTGCCTGCCATATCGGTAATTTTCACCGTGGTATTCTCCACCAAGCCGGCAATCGTAATCAAACCCGTAAAGTCCTCACGCACGGGATTGGGATAAGCGCGTATGTCGGAAAAACTTTCGGCACCTTCCGCCGTATCGCTTTGATAAGAAATAATGCTGTTGTCCGTACCGAAAAACACCTCTCCCGACTTCTGATTGATGGCAATGCTTAACACCGTATTCGAAGGCAACGGGCTGTTTTCGGTTGTAAAATGCTCGATTGTTTCGGTACCGTCGGCCGACACCAAAAACACTCCCGAAGAGGCCGTCGCTATCCATTTACGATTGATGCCGTCTACTTCTATATCGTTTATGCTCTCGTTGTCAAGCAAATAGTCGGCCTCGTCGGTACCATCGTTACGCGGAATTTTTATCTGTTCAAAATTATAATTCTGATTAAAAATGGTTTCGGGGTTTTTCGCCAAAATCAGCCCCGACAAGGTGCCTATCCAAATGGTACCATCGTGGTCTTGCGTCATTGTCCAAGTAAATCCGGGAGTAAGCACTTTTCCGTCCTGATCGACAAAGGAAGTAAACATACGCTGTTTATCGTCGGCCTTGTTATCAGGGGTTCCACCGTCGTCGAACACAAACAGGCAGCTCGCACCTTGCGAGTCGCGCGAGACCAACACCCATTTCTGATTGGGATTCTGATTCGAAACCAACATTTTTTGAGTAGAGAGCGTTTCGAGCGGCGATGCATAATTTTTGACCACCCCGTCGGGAGTGATGTATTTCAACGTATTTGTGGCATAATCGTTGGCAAACCACAAAATGCCGTTGGCATCAAACGCCATGGCTCCTATGCGGGTGTAATAGTAGAAACCCGTTTCGGGATATTTGTCGGGCAAAGCCGATTCAAGCATCGGATTGTCGGCATTATGGAGTTTATACAGTTCATTATTGCGAAACTCATAAAGCCCCAACCCCCAACTCGCAATAAAAAAGTGTTTCGGGTCGTTTTTATCGACCGCCATATCCACCAACCCTTTCGGATACAACTCCGTCAGTACCGACGTGTTTTGCGGAACGGTTTTCATATCGACGGGAGTCAGGCTGGTCCATTCGCCATTTTCGTATTTATCGATATAACCCATGCGACCATAGTCCTGCCATCGTGCTCCCGACAGCACATACAGACAGCCGTCGTTTATCTGCATTTCGTAATTGTAATTTGTCATCGGACCGTTCGGTTTGTACGACGAAACTTTTTTAGTCGAAAAATTGTACTCATACACATTGGCATTCACCGCCAACCAATAGGTATTGTTCGCTTTGTCGTAAATCATATCGTTGGTACGAAAAACGCCGATTTCTTCGACGGCAAAAGAGGTATCAATTCTTTTCAGCACGTTGTATCGCGAAGTTATCAAAAGCGAGTTGTCCGAAATGCGTACGTTTCCCACATTACCAAACGAGGTTCGAAGCTGCCACTCCTGATTGGCATAACAATAGAGCGTGCTGTCGTTTTTGAGCAACCACAACGAATCGGCAAAGACAAAAACGGACTTTTTCGCACCACTGCTTACAGAGGTGTCTTCCTGCCAGTTTTCAAAATTGACCAACAACGAATTTTTATCGGCTTTATACAATTTCTCCTCTGTGGTGGCAAAGTAAGTACCATTCCAATAACAACACGAATTAACCGAAACGGCACTCCCGCCCGACCCAATAAAATAAGTTTCCGTAATCTCTTTACGTTTCAAATTCAAAACAACAATACCGAAATCGGTACAAAGAAACGCTTCGTCGTCTTTGAAATAAACATTGTTTACCTTTTTGTTGTATGCCATATTTTTCCGACTGATATCGGGGATATTTTCCACCTCTCCGTCGTCATAAAGCAAATCGATATTCGCATTTTCGTAAAGAACAAGCAATGCCTTTATCTTGTCGGAATACGCAATATGAGCGATATTCACATCGCTCAACCCCGAAATTTTACTATAAAATTCGATATTCTGATATTCCTTGTTGACAGCAAACAAAACCCCTTTGCTTAACGCATAAACATTGTCGGGCGAAGAAGCAATGCAACTTACCTCTCCATACGAAAAATGCGTTTGCCAATGCCCCATAGGCAATTGAGCAAAAATCCCATTAAAAAGCAGGGTACAAACCAAAAGGCTTATAAATTTCCGAGTGTTCATCATTTGTTCATTAAATAGGCAACTAATTTTTTTGTGGCAATAGCACGATGGCTGATACAGTTTTTGATTTCCGGCGGAAGTTCGGCAAATGTTTTAGCATAACCGTCAGGAACAAAAACGGAATCGTAGCCAAAACCACCTTCACCCGAACGTTCAAAAGCAATTTTTCCCCTTATAACTCCCTCGAAAAAAAGTAATCGATTATTTTCTGCAAGCGCTATCACCGTACGAAATTGTGCAGCACGATTTTCGGTACTACCCAATGCTGCAAGCAGTTTGTCGATATTGCGTTCCGAATTGCAGTCCTCACCCGCATAACGAGCCGAATAAACTCCCGGAGCACCTTGCAAGCAATCCACCTCCAAACCCGTATCGTCGGCAAAGCATGTGCAACAATAACGCTCGGACACATAGCGGGCTTTTATCTCGGCATTTGCCTGAAGCGTGTCGCCCGTTTCACGAATTTCGTCAAAACACCCCACCTCCGACAACGAATGTACAAGATAGTCATTCCCCAAAATTGCTCGTATCTCATGCAATTTATGAGCATTGTTTGTAGCAAAAACCAATTCCGTTTTCATAAGAAATTCTATACAACAAAAGTAATAAATATCCGAAGAAAAAATAAGATTGCCTTACTGCAACAATCCCTTTTTTATCTGTTATTTCCCGTCAATACACGATACATTGGTCAACGTTACGGTTTTCCCATCTAACGGGTCAGAGGGTTGTTCTCTCCGCAGCAATTCATAAATGTAATCAACCTCGGCAGTGGTAGGGTCTTGACTAAACGCATCAATAGCGGCATACACTTCTGTTTTTAATGCTTCCGACACAGATGAAGCCTCTGTCAATGCCCTAAAATAGGTTTGAATAAATGTACAACGATTTACATCATTCTTAACCGAATAAGCACCATTCGTAATATACTCCAAGTCGTATGCTGCATAAACATTGTCGAAGCCATCGAAATTATGCGTCCCTGCTCCTGTCGGAAAACTTGTGGATACCGGATTTGCCCGCGTACCGAAATTCGTCAATGTCTCCTCATATATAAACCCTATTTTGTTGTCGGCTTGCAAATCCATCGAACTATATGCCGAAGCCGTATTGCTGACTTGAAAAAAACCATTCCAATCCACCGAAAAGCTGTTTACGGTATTCATATCGGAAAATTCGCTTAACTCTTTGTAGTAGATACCCACATTCGTACGACTGCTTCCCGTGGGCAACGACTGCAATGCCAAATACATTTCTTGTTGGTCGCTGTTACGTTTCACAGGGACAATCAGGAGTTCTCCGTTAGTGGAATTATTGCCGGGTGTCAGTCCCGACCCCTCAAACGTAGATTTAACCGCCGATGCCCACGCTCCGGTCCCCTCTAACGTGTTTTCATACGTATAAATATTGTAAATACGTCCGCCTCCAACTCTGCTTGAAAGCATCACTCGCCCGTCAGGGAGTTCTTCGCATTTCGGTTCATCGCCTCCCGTAGCCGGCAAGGCAAAAGCACCGCCAAGCGCATGCCACGTTGCACCAAAATCGTCGGAATAAATCACACGATTCCCATTGGGACGGGCACACATTGCCGCATATAAACGATAATACTTGCCTTTTTTTACAATCCGACTCTGAAAAATTCTCCCGCCTGCTACAAAAGCCGACTGCACGGCATTAGCTCTATCAAAAAGACTATAAATCTGTTCCGTAACATTTACCGGCAATTCCCATGTTTCACCATTATCTTTACTGCGAATTGCCGCAATAAGATTCGGGTTTTGTCGTGTGGTATTGCCGATCCAATAAACCGTACACCCTGCCACAGCCATTATGAGAATTTCGTTGCTTGTGCGGTCGGCAACAATAGCAGGGTCGCCAAAGGCCGTTTCAAAATAGTTCTCCGTAGCCGACGTTTCTCCCGTACCGACAGCTACCTCTCGTATCTCACTCCACGTCTTGCCATTGTTATCACTGACTCTACACACCACATCTACCTGCCCGTAACCCGGGTCGGTACCGCAAACCAAACGCCCTGCAACCGCTATCAGCCTGCCCGAATTGGTTTTAACAATGCCCGGAATACGATAAGGAGGAACTACTCCATCGCCATTGCTCGTATTAAACAAATCCTGCTTGTCGACAGCACAAACCTTCATGTCCGCACACAACAATAGCAACATCATCGTCGAAAAAAGTAAGAATTTTTTCATCTTTTATTTTGGCTTTGGTTTTGCAAAAGAAACAAAAATAAACTGATTCGGTGATTTATTCGATAAAAAAAGAACAACTCTCTTGCTTTTGAGAATTGTTCTCTTTCGATTTTTGTCGGGATGACTGGATTCGAACCAGCGACCACACGCCCCCCAGACGCGTACTCTAACCGGACTGAGCTACATCCCGCTTTCTGTTAGCGGTTGCAAAAATAACGCTTTTTTGACATCTTGCCAAAAAGAGCCATTATTTTTTATAATAGCGGACTAAATAATCGTGCAAAAGAGTCTTTCAACCGTTCTTTTTTCTTCCTGCGTTTCCAACCCTCAAGTGTAATTTCCTTACACTGCTTCAAATCGTTTTCAAAGGCTTCGCGCAAGGTGCTTGCCGTTTTCTTATCGTAAATAAACGCATTCAACTCAAAATTCTGCTCATAACTACGAAAATCCATATTCGATGTGCCAACGGTCGAAACCAAATCGTCAACCACAATGGCTTTGCTATGCAAAAACGCCTTTCGGTAGAAAAACACACGCACTCCCGCTCCAAGTATCTGAAGCAAATACGATTTTGTAGCCATTTGAGCAAGATGCGTATCCGACTTCTCGGGTAACATCAACCGAACATCGACACCGCTAAGACTCGCTATTTGCAATGCCGACAAAATAGTTTCCGTAGGCAAAAAATAAGGCGTATGAATGTAGATGTATTTTTGAGCGGAAGTGATCATCGAAACGATGCCCTGCATCACATTCTCAAAATCGGTATCAGGACCCGAACCGACAATTTGCACCAAATTTTGCAAATCGGGGAATGTTTCCGGTTTCGGATAATACTTCAAATCGGAAATTAGTTTTTGCGAAACAAAAAACCAATCGATAAGAAATGCGTTTTGCAAACCATGCACCGCAGCACCCTCAAAGCGCACTTGCGTATCGCGCCACAAACCTAAATTGTTGCCTTTAATATAACGGTCGGCAACATTCACACCACCCGTATATCCCACCTTACCATCAACCACCAACAACTTCCGATGATTACGATAATTTACCTTGCTCAACCCCGCATAAGGAATTGCAGGCAAAAAAGCATGCAGGTACACTCCCGCCTCTTTCAACGGTTTTAAAAAACGCTTTTTCATGCCAAAACCGCCTAAATAATCGTAAATAAACCGAACGCGAACGCCTTCTTTCGCTTTTTTTATCAGCAAATCGCGAAAACGATGCCCTACCTCGTCAGGTTCTACAATGTAAAATTCCACATGTATATGCTCTTTTGCGGCTTCCATATCGGCAAACATAGCGTCAAAGGTTTCGGCTCCCGACGTAAAAATATCAATCTTGCTCTGACCATAAACGGGAGCTTCGGCATTCTTTTCGAGCAACATGATTGTGTGTTTTACCCCTACGGGCAAATCGTCTTTCTCCTGCTCGCGATTACGATAATAATCGAAATTGGCATGTACGTTGAGGCGATGCAGACTCTTTTTCGAAATAATCTTCTTTCTACGAAAATCCTGCCCTACAAACGCATAGAAAATAATGCCAATGATGGGCAAAAAGATTAACGCCAATACCCAAATCAACGATTTTGCAGGATTTCGGTTTTCCAACAAAATCACCACAATAATCGAAATGATGATGTAAACGTACAATATCCAGAATATATACGTCGAAAGATTGGAAAGAAAATCGTTCATTGTCGTCGCCTCCAAAAAAGTTTGTTATTGCCAACAGTTTTACAATCCATATCCGAAAAATCGCATGCAGGTGCAGCAACTCCGCTCCCAAGCCTTATAGGAGCAACCTCCACACGCAATTCGTCGTACAATTGCGCATCTAAAAAACGCTGAAGCAAACAACTGCCACCCTCTACAATGAGCGATAGAATTTTCTCTTCATAACAATACCGCATTATTTGTTGCAAAACATCAGCCGAAAAGTCAAGCGTTACATACTTTACATTCAAAGCAGATGGCACAACCTGTTCCGTAAAAATTACCGTCGGAGAGCTTCCGTCAAGCAAATGATGCGTCAAAGGGATACGCAAATGTCTGTCTATTGCCATACGAATGGGATTCTTCCCTTGTTCAAGACGACAAGTTAAAATAGGGTTGTCCTCCACCGCCGTATTGGTTCCCACCAGAATAGCATCTTCACACTTCCGCATTTCGTGTACAAGTGACAAAGTCGCTTCTGTCGAAAAAGTGATGCGTTCACCCCGTTTCCCCATAAATCCGTCGGACGATTGCGCCCATTTCAGAAAAACATAAGGTCGCTTTTCGCGATGAAAAGTGAAAAAACGCTTGTTCAACTCTTCGCAAGCCTCCTCACAAATGCCCGTTTCAACAGTGATACCTGCCTCCTGCAAACGCTTTACACCACGCCCCGACACTTCGGGAAACGGGTCAAGACTACCCACCACAACGTGCGGAATCCGTTTTGCAACAATCAATTCGGCACAAGGAGGTGTTTTACCATAATGCGAACAGGGCTCAAGGTTGACAAACAAAGTTGCTTGCGACAAAAGGGGCAAATCGCATTCGGCTATTGAGGCAATGGCATTTACCTCGGCATGCGGTTCGCCGCAACGATGATGATACCCCTCGCCAATGATACGGCCTTGAGCAACAACCACCGCTCCCACCATCGGATTTGGCGAAGTCTGCCCCATAGCCTTTCGGGCAAGCTCAAGGCAACGCCTCATATAGTAAATTTTGTCGAGCATAGTGGCAAATGTATTCATTTTTTGATGAATAAAAAAAGCGTCCCGTTAAAATAGGAACGCTCTTTATTCGAGAAATGTTCTTTTTTGGCTTATTCGGCAACCGGCATCATCACCACTTCGACCACATTCTGCGAGTCGATGAGTTGTTTCAGCGTATTGACCACCGTTTCGGGCGTAACGGCCTCGACAGCAGCACGATAATCCCGCAGATAATCCTCCGCATATTTGGCGGTGTAGTAACTTGGCAGTGCCGTGCCGTCCCACCAATCGTTTTTCTCGACATCTTCGGCAAAGTCTTTCAGCATGCTCTCTTTGGCTTTGTGCAGGTCGTCGGCACGCGGTCCGTCGGCCAAAATCGTATTGATTTCTTCGTAAATCACTTCGAGCAGACGTGCATCTTTGTCGGGGTCGGTGTCGAACTGAATGAGCAGTATGGCTTGCTCGACGGGCAATGTCGTAGCATAACCATAAACACCCACGCCGTACGAGCCGCCTTCGCGTTCGCGAATGCTTTCGAGGTAGCGTATGTCGAGAATGCGCCCGATGACCTCCATATTGAGTGCCGAAGCCCACGAATAAGGCATTGCGGCCGTGAATTGCAAGCGATTCGATGCGGTTTTAATCTGCATGTCGCGCGTGAAGTAATTCTGCACCTTGCCTTTCGGGGCGCGCACGCCGTTGTCGGTGTAGTCCTCGCGCGTCTTGTTCGTTTTCAGTCCGCCCAACCAAGTGCAGATCAGTTTCTGCGTGGCTGCGTCGTTCGGGTCGATGTTGCCGGTGAACATAAACGTGAAGTCGGCCGGATTGGCAAAACGTTCTTTGTAGATGGCCAAAGCCTTATCCTGACTCACTTTTTCCAACATTGGCAGATTGAATATCATGGTACGCGGGTTGTGGTCGCTCACCGTCAGACGGATACTGTCGGAGAAAGCCGTTTTCGGGTTGGCGTCGCGGTTGCGCAGTGCCGTTTCGTACATATTGACGAGTGCCTGATAGGCTTTGTCGTCGCGACGCGGTGCGGTGAAATAGAGGTACACGAGTTGCAACATCGTTTCGAAGTCCTTCACCGACGAGTTGCCGTCGAGGGATTCCGAGAACTCGTTGATTTCGGGAGCCACACGGGCAATTTTGCCGGTCAGCACTTTTTGCAGTTCGATGGCATTGAACTCGCCCAAGCCGTTGCTCGCAACGACATCGGTAGCCAAGTATGCCGATGGCAGGTCGTCGATGTTTGCCACCTTCGACAAGCCGCCGCGACTTTTGGCCGTCAGCAGAATTTCGTCTTTTTTGAATTCGGTCGGTTTGATAACCACTTTGATGCCGTTGGCAAGTGTCCATTCGGTCGTGCCGAGCGAAGCGTTCGTGGCTTTTGCCTTGATTTTGCCGGTTTTCGGTGTTTTGGCCACCAACGGTTTGTCCACGGCGTCGTCTTTCGGTGCCTCTATCTCGGCCGTTTTGATGTCGGCCAACGCTTGCAGCACCTCGTCCTTGGTCGGCAGCACAACGCTCTCTTTTTCGGGCGCGTTAATGCTGACAATGATATTGGTGTCGATGACGTAACTTTGTGCCACTTGGTTGAGCATATCCAACTGAATGTGCGGCAACATACTTGTCAGCGTGTTGTATTCCCATTCGATGCCGGGAATGCACTCGCCGTCGAGGTAGTGGCGAATGTACTCGCGTGTGAGTGCGATGTTTTTGCGCGTGTCGCGTTCGTTGTACGACTTTTCGACATCGGCCAGCAGACGAGTTTTGACACGTTCCAATTCCGATGCGGTGAATCCGTAGCGTTTCATTTTTTCGGCCTGGAACAGCATGTCGTTCAACGCCTGTTTTTCGCGTCCCTCTTTCGGCACGACCACAAACGCAAATTGATCTTTCGATTTCACCAATTCGGAATAGTAGCCGTTGCCATACACAAACGAGGCTTCGGGGTCTTGCGTCAATTCATCGAAACGGTCGCTCAACATGCTCGAAATCAATTCGTTGAGTGTTGCTTGCAGATAGTGAATCATCGAGCCTTTCAGATTGTCGGGCAGCGGCGTATGTTTGTAAGTGAGTTCCAGAATTGTGTTTTGTGCCTCTTTGTCGGTTACTATCGACACGATAGGTTCGGCGTTGTCGGCCACTTCGTAAACAGGGCGTTCGCCGCGGTTGCTGCGTGCCGGCACATCGGCCCACAAGGCTTTGATTTTGGCTTCGATGGCATCGACATCGATGTCGCCCACCACCACGATGGCCTGCAAATCGGGACCGTACCATTTGCGATAGTAGTCGCGCAAAGCCTGATACGAGAAGTTGTTGATGACGGCCGTATCGCCAATCACATCGCGCTTGGCATATTGCGAGCCCGGGAATATGTTGGCGTTGGTCTGTTTCCACATACGCCGGCTGGCAGTGGCACCCGTACGCCACTCTTCGCGAATGACACCGCGTTCGGCATCAATCTCGTCGCCCAGCAGCGACAAGGCACACGACCAATCGTGCATCACCAGCAAGGCGCTGTCGATGATGCCCTCGCGATAGGTCGGCACGTCGGACAGGCGATAGACCGTTTCGTCGAGCGAGGTGTAGGCGTTGATGTTACCACCAAAATTGACGCCAATCGACTCGAAATAGTTGATGATGCCTTTGCCGGGGAAATGCTCGGTACCGTTGAAAGCCATGTGTTCGAGGAAGTGTGCCAAACCGTTTTGGTGGTCTTCTTCGAGAATGGCGCCCACCGCCTGCGCGATGTGAAACTCGGCGCGTTGTTTCGGTTGTTCGTTGTGGCGAATGTAATAAGTCAGTCCGTTGTCCAACTTACCATAGCGCACATTGGGGTCGAGCGGCAGAGGCACGTTTTCTTGTGCTACAAGAGTCGGAGTTACAAGCAGAAAAAATGCTGCAACTGTCATTTTCAAGTTTTTCATACGATTCATTTTTTATTTAATTATCAAAATTTTAACAGAAATTTATATATAACAATGTGGAAACACTGATAACAATCCACAACAATACGCCTTGTACCAATGGTTTCACTCCTACCTGTTTCAACACGCCTACCGAAAGCGACGCTCCGATAAAAAACAAGCATACCGTAAGCGATTTTCGTGCCAAACCATTGATAAAATCACCGACTTGCATTCCCCATGTTCCGCAAATAGCCTCGTTGCTCAACACATAAGTATTGAATACCATGGCTACGATAAACCAAAGTATAAACCAAGGAATGGAAAGCTTTTGCCCTTTTGTCTTAAATATAAGTGCCGTAACCAAAGCCACGGGAATTATCCACAAAGCACGTGTCAATTTGATGGTAGTGGCTATGCGCAACGCCTCTTCGCCATAGGCGGCACCCGCACCTACCACCGAACTCGTATCGTGAATGGCAATGGCTGCCCACATACCGAATTGCTGTTGGTCAAGACCAAGCGCACGACCGATAGGAGGAAATATAAACAATGCAATGGCATTTAAAATAAAAATGGTACCCAATGCCACCGACATTTCTTCGTCTTTGGCTTTGATAACAGGACCAACCGCCGCAATAGCGCTACCACCACAAATGGCTGTACCCGAACTTATCAGATACGAAGTGTTTTTATCGACTTTGAGCAACTTACGCCCAATAAACCAACCAATTATCAACGTCCCTACTACCGAAATCACCGTAAAGGTCATACCCTCGGCACCCGACCGAAGCGATTCTACCAAATTCATGCCAAAACCCAACCCCACAACCGAATACTGAAGCAGGTATTTCGACATTTTTTTGTTGAATTGCGAATAAGCCTGCCCAAACAGCAAAGCAAATGCCAATCCTAAAAACAAGGCAACGGGAGGCGTCGCTACGCTCGACACCTGTTTGCACCACGCCATCGGCACATAGTCGAGCAACAGCAACAGCGTAAGCAATGCCACTAAAACAATATAGATAACGTTCTTGTAATGTTGTGATAATCGAAGTAACATATCTTTTTTCGTTTTTAATTGAATGCAAAATTATCATATTCGTTTCGATAAATCAAAAAACGACGTTTCCAAAACATAAAACATGTTAAAAAACAAACGAACAAATAAGCAAACGAACAAAATATTTACTTTTGTTGTTTTAATACCAAAAACCATTAAACTTTAACGACTATGAAAAAGTACATTTGCAATGTTTGCGGCTACATTTACGACCCCGTTTTTGGTGATCCCGAAAACGGCATTAAACCGGGAACGCCATTTGAAGCCTTGCCCGACGAATGGGTTTGCCCGTTGTGCGGCGTCGATGTAAGCCAATTCGACGAAGTGGAAGAATAAAGGGAACTATTGCCCTAACAACTCTTTCACACACCTTATTTTCTTTTCATTGGGTAGCGTGGCATCTATCCAATGAATTTTTGTGCCACGACGTTCCATGCCGCGCCACCAAGTCATTTGCCGCTTGGCAAACTGATGTATGGCTATTTCAAGTTGCGCATATAGCTCATCGTAAGTCAATTTGCCCAACAGATAGTTGGTTACAAACTTATACTCCAAACCATAATAAATCAACGACTCGGGCGAAAGACCTTTTTGCAGCAGGTTTTGCACCTCGTCTATCATACCTTCGTCTAAACGCTTGCGGAGCCGCTCCGATATTCGCCGGCGACGCTCCTCACGCGTAATGTCGATGCCCACCACCAAACTTCTGATGGCAGGGTAATCCGTTTCTGCAACAGTGTGGGTTCGATAATACTCAGCTATCTCGATGGCACGAATTGCACGCCGCGTGGTTTCCGTATCGCTGGTGTTGTGCAAGGTTTTATATGTTTTCAGTATCTCGGTCAATTCGTCAAGCGATTTGTTTGCCAACTCCGCCCGCAAAGCATCATTGGAAGGCACCTCCACCATCTTATACCCTTTCAATGCCGCTTCTACATAAAGCCCCGTTCCTCCGCAGAGTACCGGCAACTTCCCTTTTGACGAGATTGCCTCAAAAGCCCTTAAAAAATCACGCTGAAATTCATACACGTTGTATTGGTATCCCGCCTCGACAATATCCACCAAATGATACGGCACCTGCTTGCCATTCACCACATAATCGGCCAAATCCTTACCCGTACCAATCGTCATATCGCGATACACTTGACGCGAATCGGCACTGATGATTTCCGTGTCAAACTCTGCTGCCAACCGTGCGGCAAAGGCAGTTTTTCCCGTTGCCGTCGGCCCAACTATTGTAATAAGATTGTACTCCATTTTTTTGCTTGCGTATCCGACAAAGATACGTCATTTCAAAACGTGATAAAAAATCTTATGTCCAAAAACTTGCATTACGAAAAGTTTCACTATCTTTGCACACAGAAAGACCACGAATGGTGCATTCGTCTAGTGGCCTAGGACGCCGGCCTCTCACGCCGGAAACTCGGGTTCGACTCCCGGACGCACTACTAAACTTAATTTTCATAATTGATTCGAAAATCACTCCCGGAAACGAGGGTGATTTTTTTGTTTCTGCCACACGACCTCTATCTCTGACTCAAAGTTTGAAAATCGCTGAAAGCTTTTTACCTTTGTATCAAAAAAATAGATTCTTCAGACAATGAATTACACAACATCGATTTTCAATTATTCGCGTCGAAAAACATCGAACACTACCGTCGGAAACATCACCATTGGCAGCACATCTCCCATACGCATTCAGTCGATGGCAAACACCAACACAAACGATACGCAAGCCAGCGTGGAACAGTGTATCCGCATCATTGAGGCGGGAGCCGACCTTGTGCGTTTCACCACACAAGGCACTCGCGAAGCCGAAAATTTGGGCGAAATAAATCGCCAACTCAAACAACGCGGGTTCTCCACTCCGCTTGTTGCTGATGTGCATTTCAATCCGAATGTGGCCGATTTGGCAGCAAAAATGGTCGAAAAAGTGCGCATCAACCCCGGCAACTATGTGGATAACATACACACATTTCGGCATTTGGAATATACCGACGAAGAATACCTCGCCGAAATTGAAAAAATACGCCAACGTTTCGTTCCGTTTCTGAACATCTGCAAAGCAAATCGCACGGCTATTCGCATCGGTGTCAATCATGGTTCGCTCTCCGACCGCATTATGAGCCGATATGGCGATACGGCACAAGGAATGGTCGAATCGTGCATGGAATTTTTGCGTATTTGCCTCGAAGAACAATTTTTCAATGTCGTAATTTCCATCAAGTCGTCGAACACCTTAACCATGGTGCAAACCGTACGCCTGCTGGTGGCAACTATGGCAAACGAGAACATGCACTTCCCGCTCCACATTGGCGTTACCGAAGCAGGCAATGGCGAAGACGGACGCATCAAATCGGCTGTGGGCATCGGCACTCTGTTGCTCGACGGCATTGGCGACACGTTGCGCGTATCGCTCACCGAAGCACCCGAAAACGAAATACCCGTTGCTCGCAAACTCGTGGCCTTGCTCTCCGAGCGACAAGCCGAGCCTGACGTAACGGCACAACCAGCCACCTGCTTTTCGCCTTACGAATACACACGCCGAGCCACAAATAATGTAAAAAACATCGGTAGCCGACACGTTCCCATTGTGGTAGCCGACAGCTCAAATGGCTATGCAGACAACCTGTCCGAGGCCGACTTTGTATACGCAGGCACGCAAAAACTCAACATTTCGCAACCACAGATAATTGATGCAAACGTTTTTGAAAACAAACCGAATACATTCGCCCTATACGATAGTATCGAATCTTTGGAAAATGTACGAACAGACGAATTTTGCTTCGCAAAAGCAAGCTATTCGCAAATAAACCAAAACACTATAAATGAGCTGAATAAGCATACGAATTGCGTCATTTGGCACGAATTTGAAAGCATTGCCGAAAGCAGGGCTTTGTTTCATTGTTTGCAAAACGAAAAATGCCAAAATCCGGTGCTGTTGGTTTACAAACGCAACGACCGTGACAACGAGAATTTTCAATTGGCTGCAAGCATGTTTGCAGGGTCGTTTTTCATCGACGGTTTTGCCGACGGATTGATGTTGCAAAACGACCATTCGTCGCCCGAACAACTTGTGCGTGATGCATTCGGCATTCTGCAAGCCACGCGTACACGCATGAGCCGAACGGAGTACATCTCGTGTCCGGGTTGCGGCCGTACCATGTTCGACCTGCAAAACACCTTAGCTAAAGTGAAAGCAGCAACTTCGCATCTGAAAAATTTGAAAATTGCCGTAAT
>SAMEA3663036__coassemble_612_pt1 | contig 16081 bp, 8 predicted proteins | sample SAMEA3663036__metabat2_low_PE_036 | metagenome-assembled genome bin SAMEA3663036 (sample SAMEA3663036) | pig gut metagenome | biome: pig gut; feature: pig-associated habitat; material: faeces | place: France | collected 2012 | reverse complement strand
GCCGATGCCTATCAGTACATAGAGAAGCACATTGCGCACAATCTGCCATGCATCGCCGATGATAACGGGCAGACGCTGGAGGAAGGTGGTATTATCCTTTTCCCATTGTGCCGACTGCTGCTCTGACTGTGCCTGCACCTGCTTTACCCAATCGCTCAGATAAGGTTCAAGGTGCATGCGCCCCAACACGATGCCGCCAATGCAGCCGAGGAGTATGCCACTGATGACATATATCATCGTTGCCTGCACACCGAACGACCCGAGGAACATGGCCACCGCCACCTCGTTGACCAAGGGTGAGGTGATAAGGAATGCCAATGTTACGCCAAGCGGTATGCCGCCCTTCACAAAACCGATGAACAGCGGGATGGAAGAGCAGGAACAGAAGGGGGTGATGGCCCCGAATACTGACGCCAACAAGTATTGAAGTCCGTAAAGTCGGTGGCTGACGAGATAATTCCTCAGTCGCTCGATGGGGAAATAAGCGTTGACAATGCCCATGATGCTGCTGACGAGGAAGAGCAGAATCAGAATCTTGATGCTGTCGTAGACAAAAAAGTTGACAGCACCACCCAATGCTGTGGTGCCGTCCAATCCCATAATGGAATATACAAGCCAATCGGCAAAACGCTGTATCATATCTTATATGCCCAATAATTGCTTCACCTCAGATTCCGAGGGCACCTTACCTTTCATCACCACCTTGCCGTCGATGACGATAGCCGGTGTTGACATGATGTTGTAGCGCATGATTTCCTCGATGTCATCAACTTTAATCAGTTGCACATCCAAATGGTTTTCTTTAACAACTTTCTCAATTGCATTGTAACTTGTCTTGCATTTTTGACATCCGGGACCTAAAACTTTAATTTCCATAGATTTAAATATGAATTGTTATACAATAGAAAATTCCTATTCCTATAAATAGAATGGCAGCAATCGCATTAAGCCATTTCTGTAAAATTCTCATTTTTCCATAAACTGCACCGATGCGATTGGTACTAAATGCCAATATCCATGCAACAATGAGTACCGGAATTGCGGTTGCAATGGCGAATATCGCCGGCATCAGATAACCTGTCGCGGCTGTTGCCGACATAGGAATCAGCATTCCGAAATAGAATAGTCCGCTTGTAGGACAAAATGCCAATGCAAAAAGAATCCCTAAATATAAGGCACCAGCTCCATTTGGCTTTGCAAGGTTTTCTCCTTTTTTTGAAAATCCGAAGGAGGGGAACCTCAGTTTGTCCCCTAAAAGCATAACTGCTCCTATGATGAGCAGGGACGGTCCAAGTATTGCTTCTCCGTAGGTGGCAATGAAACTCTGCACTCCAAATGTGCTTACGCCGCTTTTTATGAGCGTAATGAGCAAAATTCCCAAGAAGGTATAAGCAAGTACCCGACCGAGCGTATAAAGCAGTCCGTTGAGAAAAACGACTCTCCTGCTTTCAATCTGTTTGCCTATGTAGCCTATTGCTGCAATGTTGGTTGCCAAAGGACATGGCGACAATGCCGTGAGCAGTCCGAGTAGAATGGCCGTCAAATAAGGCGTAGTCGAACTTTCCAATAATGAATGTAACCACTCCATAATCAGTCGTTCAGCATTTTTGTCAATTGCTCCGATAGTCCCGATTTAAATTTATCGGGGGCATTGCAGGCTGTGGCAAATGCAAACTCTGTCAGGTTTTGGATGTTTTCGTTCCCATTGCTGTCGTAATCAATCACAAACAGCGACGACCAAGTAACTCCGTATTTCTTTGCGAGTTCCTTCTCTTGTGTTAAATCTACTGATTTAAATACTAATTTCCCCGTGTTAATTTCGTCGGTGTAATTCGATTCGATTATCTTCATGGTGTTTTGTTCTATGGCTTTGCAGGTTTTACAGCGTTGTGTCCCGTGAAAATACAGCACTTCCACCATGTCTTTTTTCTCTTGCAAATTGTCCGTTTTTTTCTCCGTTTGCGAATGTGAGCAGGCAATCATACCCATGCAAAGGACGATTATCGATAATGTATTTCTCATCTCTTTTAGTTTGTTTATAAAATAGTGTTATTATGAAAAGACGTTTAATCGCAACAACTGTTTTTTTTGCATATCCGTTCTTCGAAAAACGCTTCGAATAGTTTGTGTGCCAATTTCCAGTTTGCTTGATTGATGCAATACTTCACTTTAGGAGTTTCAATTTCACCCTGAATAAGTCCTGCATCTTTCAACTCTTTAAGATGTTGTGAAACGGTTGCTTTCGCTATTGGAAGCTCTTCGTGAATGTCGCCGAAGTAGCAAGTCTCTTGTTTTGCAAGAAATTGCAGGATTGCAATGCGTGCCGGATGCCCCATTGCTTTGGCAAAACGTGCCACTTGTTCTTGTTCTTCCGAATAATTTTTGTTCTGCATAATAAATGATTTTTGTTTGTAGTTCGCAAAACTACGAACAATAAATTAAAAAACAAAAAATATGATGTTAAAAAAATAATGGAGCCGATTATACGGCTTCTTGTACGCCATCTTTTCTTACTTATGCCCGGTGTTATTTGTTTATAAATCTGATAATGAGTATGATGGTTTTCTGTTGAACATTGTTGAAAAAAAAGAATAATTATTTGTTTAAATCTATTGCGTTTTTGTTACTTTTGTGTCGGTTTGAGGTGTTTGAAAACGGTTCAATCCGTTGGAAAATGAAAAGGGAACTTCGGTGCAAATCCGAGACTATACCCGTAGCTGTAAGTTTCTTTTCAATCCGTGCATCCTAACAAGGTCACTGCTAAAAAAAGTGGGAAGACCGCACGGACGAAACAAGTCAGAAGACCTGCCTTATTCCGTTTTATTTTTGGTGCTTTCGGGATTTAAGAGCGTCGAATATAACTCTTTTTTTGAAAGAGATACCGCATACTTGTTTCCCCTTGTAAGCATCCGATTTTTACTTGGAAGGTTTATTTAAATTGATTTATATGATACAGACAGTACTAAAAAGAGATGGTCGCATTGTAGGATTTAATCGTGAGAAAATTGCCGCGGCAATTCGTAAGGCAATGCTGACTACGGAAACAGGTGAAGACGAAGTTCTTATTTACAAGATTGTTGATCGCATTGAGTTTCGTGGCAAGGAACAATCCTCTGTCGAGGAAATTCAGGATATGGTAGAGATGGAACTGATGGCTTCGCCGCGTAAAGAGGTTGCCAAAAGTTATATCGCTTATCGAGATAAACGCAGCATAGCCCGTAAAGCAAAAACGCGTGAAATGTTTCTTGAAATTGTAGAAGCGAAGTCGAACGATGTTACGCGCGAAAATGCGAATATGAATGCCGATACTCCTGCCGGTATGATGATGAAGTTTGCTTCGGAAACCACAAAACCCTTTGTCGATGATTATCTCCTTTCGGAAGAAACGTTGTGGGCTGTCAGAAATAACTATCTGCATATTCACGACAAGGACTATTATCCCACCAAATCACTCACTTGCATTCAACATCCTTTGGATAAGATATTGGAACAAGGTTTTCAAGCAGGGCATGGAGAGAGTCGTCCTACCAAACGAATAGAAACGGCTTCGATTATGGCTTGTATTTCGATGGAAACCGTACAAAACGAAATGCATGGTGGACAAGCTATCCCTGCGTTCGATTTTTATCTGGCACCTTATGTTCGTCGCAGTTATATCGAAGAGGTCAAAAACATAGAGAAATTGACAGGACTTGATTTGAAGCATTTGTATGAGGCAGAAATTACCGACTATTTGGCTTGTGATTTGGCATTTTTACAAGGTGACGAAAGACTGAAACAACATGCGATAAATTGTACGGTGAACCGTGTTCATCAATCGATGGAAGCATTCATACATAATATGAACAGCATTCATTCGAGAGGTGGCAATCAGGTTGTTTTCTCATCAATTAACTATGGGACAGACACTTCTGCCGAGGGACGTTGTATAATAAGGGAATTGTTGCAATCGACATACGAAGGCGTAGGCAACGGCTCTACTGCTATTTTCCCGATTCAGATATGGAAAAAGAAAAGAGGGGTGAGCTATTTGCCCGATGATAAAAATTATGATTTGTATTGCTTTGCGTGCAAGGTTGCGGCTCGTCGCTTTTTCCCGAATTTTGTAAACCTCGATGCCACATTCAACCGACATGAAAAATGGAACGAGAACGACCCGAAACGTTATTTGTACGAAGTGGCAACAATGGGCTGTCGCACGCGTGTTTTTGAAAATCGTTTTGGAGAAAAAACCTCTATTGCACGTGGTAACCTCTCTTTTTCGACTATCAACATTGTGCGTCTTGCCATCGAATGTATGTCCATAGAAGATAAGTCGCAACGAATAGAAAGTTTCTTTGCTAAACTCGATGAACTATTGGAAATTGCCGCCAAACAACTATGCGACCGTTATGATTTTCAGAAAACGGCTTTGGCTAAACAATTCCCATTGCTGATGTCTTCGCTTTGGTCCGGTTGCGAAAATCTGAAGCCAAACGATACGGTAGAACGTGTAATCAATCAGGGAACGCTTGGTATCGGATTTATCGGACTTGCCGAATGTTTGATTGCTCTTGTTGGCAAACACCATGGCGAAAGCGATGAGGCGCAGGCTTTGGGTTTGAGAATTGTAACCTATATGCGTGATCGTGCAAATGAGTTTTCGGAAAAATATCAACACAATTTTAGTGTTTTGGCTACGCCTGCTGAGGGATTGTCAGGACGTTTTACGCGCATCGATCGTGAAAAATTCGGTGAAATACCGAGTGTAACGGATAAAATTTATTATACAAACTCCAATCATGTGCCGGTGTATTATAAATGTTCTCCCAAACATAAAGCGGAGATAGAGGCTCCTTATCACGATTTAACCCGTGGAGGACATATATTTTATATCGAAATTGATGGAGATGCCACGCATAATCCGCAAGCCATTATGGATATTGTCGATTTGATGGATAAATACAATATCGGTTATTGTTCGGTGAATCATAATCGTAATCGTTGTATGAATTGCGGCTATGAAGATGCCCAACAGGAGTTGGAAGTTTGTCCGAAATGCGGGAGTGATAATATAGATAGATTGCAACGTATTACGGGGTATCTTGTCGGTACTACCGAGCGTTGGAACAAAGCAAAACTTGCGGAACTGAATGACAGAGTTGTCCATAAATAGCATACGGGTAATTGATATCAAGTACGGGACATCGGTCGATGGAGTAGGGCTCCGTACCGCTATCTATTGTGCCGGTTGCGAAAATCATTGTAAGGGTTGCCACAATCCTCAATCGTGGGACGAGAACTCGGGGGAAATTGTTCCGGTAGAGGAGTTGTTCGAGCGAATAGTAGAGTCGGATATGAATGTAACTTTTACGGGTGGCGATCCGATGTTGCACCCCGAGGGTTTTACCGCTTTGGCGCGAATGATTAAAGAAAAAACGGATAAAACCATTTGGTGTTATACGGGATACCGACTTGATGAGTTGTTAATCAATCCTTTGCGTAGGACATTGTTGGAGTGGTGCGATGTGCTTGTTGACGGGCGTTACATAGAAGCCGAACGCGATTTATCTTTGCATTTCAGAGGGAGCAAAAATCAACGTATCATCGATGTGCAAAAGTCCCTTTCAGGGGATTTGTGCCTGTTGAATGTATGAATTGACATTTTCCTTGATAAAAAAAGCAGACAAATTGAAGTTTTGTCTGCTTTTTTATCAGACATTCAAACGCTAAAACAAGTTGATCTGGCCGGTGTTTTCATCTACGTTTAACATCTCGTTTTGAGTGTTTTTCGTTGAATTTTTGTCAGCCGTATCCGTTTCTGTTGTCAATGGTTGCTGAGGCTCGTCTTCTTTATTATTCTCCTCCTGTTGCGGGAATTTTGTCGGTTCCAGTTCGTTTATCTTGTCAATAGCCCACAACGTAATACGTTTCCCTTTTGCTTTCATACTTTTTACACCGATAAACTCTTCAGCGTCAATAATAAGATTTTCGCGGAAACTGCTGTCGCCACCAAAAACAACTTCAAGTCGTGGATATGCCGTATCGGTGATTAAAATCATTTTCGAGAGGTTGTTTCCCAACATCGAAACGCGTTTTTTCGAGGATTCTAATTGGAAGCGTTTCAGGTAAGGCAGATTTTGTTGATCTGCATCGAAAAGCGCTACTGTCCACGTTTTGTGAGGATTGAATTTCTCAATTCTTAAAATATCTTCGTCGTAATGATTTTCCAATTCGAACGAGGTGGTGTAGTAATCGCCGTTTTTGCAGATGACGAGAATCTCTTCGTTTGGAGAAAATTCGCCAAGATAAGTGCCTCGTTTATCAAAATTTAGACGCAATATGTCGGGGTCGAACCAGATGGGAGTTCCGCCCAAGGTAGAAGAACCGCGCTCTTTGAGTGAGATTTTTTGTACATCAAATTTAGTCAGGATATTGCCCATCGACTGACGCCCTTTGATTGCCAATTCGCTGAAATCTTTTTCGAATACGAGATTTTTTATGCGTCGGGTAGTAGGCTTTAGCGTTACCTTTATCGTTTCAGCTTCGCCGTTCGGATTTGCCGAAAAATAGTACACTTTCGAGTTTGGCTCTCCTTGTGTCAAATCGTACTCTTTGTCGCGAGTAACACCATTGACGGCAAAACGTTTCATATAAAATGCACCTATTCGCCCGTTGCGGTAAACTACATTGTAGGTGGTGCGTTTGTCGTTCTTTTTGAAAATGTCCAAATGGATGATGTTTTTTCCGACAAAGAGCTTTTCCGAAATGCGAACGACTTTGTATTTTCCGTCTTTGTAGAAAATAATGACATCGTCCATATCCGAACAGTTGCAAACAAATTCGTCTTTTTTTAGTCCCGTTCCGATAAATCCTTCTTCGCGATTGATATAGAGTTTCTCGTTAGCCTCGACAACCTTGGCCGCTTCAATCGTTTCAAAGTTTTTAATTTCCGTTAAGCGTTTGTACGGGGCACCGTATTTTTCTTTCAAATATTTAAACCAATCGATGGTATATTGCACAATTTGAGCGATATGGGCTTCACATTCTTTTATCTGTTTGCGGAGCGCAATGATATTTTCTTGAGCTTTATCGCTGTTGAATCTCAAAATGCGAGCCATTTTTATTTCTAACAAATGCTGCAAATCGTCGGTAGTTACTTCGCGAATAAAGTCTTTTTTAAACGGCGTTAAACGCTTGTCGATATGTGCCAATGCAAGTTCGTTCGAAGTGGCCTCCTCAAACTCTTTGTCTTTATAAATCCGTTCTTCGATGAATATTTTCTCGAGCGAAGCGTAATGCAGTTGTTCCAAAAGCTCGCCTCGTTGTATTTCAAGTTCCAATTTCAGCAGGTTTTTAGTAACCTCGGCACTGTGTTTAAGAATATACGAAACGTTTGTAAACAACGGCTTGTTGTCCTGAATTACGCAGCAATTGGGCGAGTAGTTCACTTCGCAGTTTGTAAAGGCGTAAAGTGCGTCGATGGTTTTGTCCGAAGAGGTTTTTGCTTCCAAATGGATAAGAATTTCCACCTTGTCGGAGGTCATATCTTCCACCTTTTTGATATTGATTTTTCCTTTCTCGTTAGCTTTTATGATGGACTCCATCAACTTTCCGGAGGTAATGCCGTAAGGAATATCGGTAATGGCTAACGTTTTAGTATCGATTTTTTCGATGTGAGCCCTGATTTTTATTTTACCGCCTCTCTCTCCGTCGTTGTATTTGTTGATATCGATAGCACCGCCTGTCGGAAAATCGGGATAAAGCGTAAACTCTTCGCCTTTCAGATAGGCAATCGAAGCATCTATCAGTTCGTTGAAATTGTGCGGGAGTATTTTTGAATTAAGACCAAGTCCGATACCCTCGGTACCTTGTGCAAGCAGCAACGGAAATTTTACTGGAAGATAAATCGGTTCTTTGTTCCGACCGTCGTACGAGAGTTTCCATTCGGTTGTTTTTGGGTTAAAGACCGTATCGAGAGCAAACTTTGACAGACGGGCCTCGATGTAACGAGCGGCGGCGGCAGGGTCTCCCGTCATGATGTTACCCCAGTTTCCTTGGCAATCGACCAAAATGTTTTTCTGCCCGATGGTTACCAATGCGTCATAGATAGAAGAATCGCCGTGCGGGTGAAACTGCATGGTGTGTCCGACAATGTTGGCAACTTTGTTGTAACGTCCATCGTTCATTCTGCGCATTGAATGCAATACACGGCGTTGTACCGGTTTCAATCCATCGTTGATATGAGGAATGGCACGCTCAAGGTTTACATACGAGGCATAATCCAAAAACCACGTCTGGTACATTCCCGAAAGATGGTGTTTGTTACTTTCATCGTTTAACGATGGTACCTTGTAAGTTGAATTGTGGAGCGGGGCTTCGTCGCCCTGAAAATCGTCGGTGTTCTCGCTTTTGTCTATTAACTCTTCGTTGTTATCAACAATATTGGACATATTACTTCATGCTAAAATTCTCACAAAAATAGTGAATAATGCCGAAATTTCAAAAAGAGGAATTTGCGGCATTATTTTTACACAAAAAAAGCACCTTGATTGCAAGGCGCTTTTTTCGAGGGTATTAGTAAAGAATTTTTCCTGAGAACAGTCGTTTTTTCATGTTGTACGAGAACATATAGATGCGTACCTGCCCTTTCTTTTCAAATTGGAAAATGGCACCGTTCGAATCTTTGCTGCACAAGTCGCTGTTAGGGTTGAGTACGGGTACTTGTTGAACATCAAGCATTCTGCCCGAAGGGTCGAAAATGTACACATACACGTTGTTGCGTTTCGAACTTGCTTTCCAACGTCCGCCACCCAATGCCGTCCAGCAGATGTCTTCGATGGTGGGTGCATCGCCGGGGTTCTCTGTCGAGTATTTAAACAAAATTCTGTATTGAGAGGTCGATAAGTCTTCTGCCTGACAAGTAATGATGGTTTCATCTCCGATAGGTTTTGTCAAAACGGAGGTCGTTTGCGATGCTTCTTGCTTTATTGGCAGAATGGACGGTATCGTGTCGCCTTGGTAGAGTAGGTATTCGTAATTGAATATTGTCGGCTCAAATCCGTCTATCGAAATGCCGTTCAGTTTGATGTCTTTCAAGAGCGAATTGTTTGAAAGCAATATTTTTGTTGAAATCACATAGATGTTTTGGACACCGTTTTCGGCTGTTACAGTGATTAAAAACTCGGTTGCTTTTGTTTGAGTTATTACTGCCGTTTGCAGGGTATCGCTGTAAACAAAGTCGATGTCGCTTTGCGAAATCAGCATTGCACTATCTGTCCCTACGGGGTAAATCAATGTGTAAATGGTAGAGTCGGGGTTAAATGTAGTTGCAATGTTGCCGTAGTCATCGTTGCCGAAATACACCTCATAGGGGTCGTTTTGCTTGGTACCGATGGTAACGCCTTCTACCAAAAGGTTTGCAAGTTTGTTGTTGCCCGATTTTAATACGTCGAAATGAATCGTATATGTTTCAATGTTTCCATCTTGAGCAACAATGGTAATGATAGCATCTCCTTTTACACCATTGTTTACGATAGTGGCACTTGTAATGTCGGGAACGGAGGTTGACCAAGTGATTTCGGGCAATACCGTTGTGCCAACGGGCAGCGATACGTAATATTCCCACGTTTCGGATGCGAAGTTTTCGTTACAGATGAAGCCTGTTGCATCGGTGCTGATAAGTTCGCCTCCGATGTATATGCCGCTTAATGTGGCATCGCTTGATGGTAGAATATTGAATGCAATTGTGTAGGTTTGTCTGTCGATGCCGTTTTCGGCTACCACTTCGATAGTGGTTTCATCGTTTATCGAAGCAGCCGGTGTGATGTTGCAGGTTTGTACATCTTCTTGCTTTTTGCAGGTAATGTTCGGCACTTGGGTTGTGCCATAAGGAAGATTAACAACATAAGCAAATACGCTTTCGTCGAAACCGGCAATCTCTTCACCCTCTTTGTAAATCATTGCCAATAGGGCATTGTCCGACTTCTTGATGGCGATGTGAAGCAGATAAATTGTTGAATCGACGTTGTTTTCGGCTACCACTTTTATCTTAATGTCGCGTTCTTTTTCGCTGATAATGGTTGTGTCTTTGGTAATGCTTTGGCATGCTTCGTGGTTGGATACAATACCGATTTCGGGGAATGTTATTCGCTCCTTCGGCAATAAAATTGAGTATTCCAACACGTCGGGGGCAAAGTTCTTGTCGCATTCGAAATTCACGGAGGTCGTGCTGATGGATTCTCCGTCTAATTGAATGTCGTTCAGCACACTGTTGTCGCAAGGAGTAACGCTGAATGCAATGCTGTAGGTGTTGGTTGCAATGCCGTTTTCGGCCACAACAACAATCGTGGTAACACCTTGCGTCCCGTTGGTCGTTATCGTGATGTTTTGTCCGACGGCGTCGGCAAATGCAGTGATTACGGGCAACGTGGTTGTGTGCATCGGCAACTCGTAGTTGTACTCGAATTTGTTTTTGTCGAAGTCGGGTAGCGGTGTACCTCCAATTTCGATACCTTTCAGCAAAGCATTGTCCGATTTCGGTTGCGGCGAAACAATGTCGATGGTATATATCTGGTAAGTGATACCGTTTTCGGCCGTAACGGTAATGATAATTTGCGATTCGTTGATGACAACTCCCACAACCTGATTGTCGTTGCCTTTTTCGACGGAAATGTCGGGTATGGTATCCGAAACGATTTCATAGTTTAACGAATCTTTTCTAAAACCGCTTATCAGTACATCGTCCGAGAGAATGCTGTTCAGATAGGCATCCGACGAAATGGCATCGGTGAATGTCAGTTTGTAACTGTTTTTGACCGCCGCTTTGTTTTCCACTTTCCAAACAACCGAATCGGCATAAATGATGGTCGCGAGCGAGTCGGCCACGAATGTTTTTGCATAGGTCAGATAAATGTCGTCGGAAGAGGTGCGTTCCACTTCGTAAAGGAATACGTCCGAACTGAATGTCGGCAACGCTTGGTTGTCGATGGCTATTGATGCCAATTTAGCATCGGTAGCAATGGTGGCGTGCGTAAAGTTGATGGTGTATAACTTTTCGTTCACACCGTTTTCGGCAACCACTTTTAGCGTAGTCGGGTTGTCGAGTGTGAGCGTTACGTTTTGTCCGTCGCTGTTTTTCTCGAACGAAACCATCGGTATTGCAGCGTCGGCTGCCAAATTGATGTTGTATTCGGTGGTGTTTGCATCGAACACAAAATCGGGATGTTCGCCCTCTATTGCAATACTGTTCAAGGTAGTAACATCGGAAGCCGCTTCCACGAAATTGATGGTATAGGTAGCCGTAGTTCCGCCGTTTTCGGGCGTAACAACGATGGTTGCTGCCGTTATGCCGTTTGTATTGATGCTTACGTTTTGATGCATGCTTCCACGCACAAATTCGATGTCGGGCGTGCGTGTAGTGCCGTTGGCAACCAGATAGTTGTAGGTGTAAACATCGGGAGCAAAGCCTACCAAATCCACTCCGTTTATTTTGAGGGCTTTCAGTTGGTTGTTGCTCGATTTCGGTCGATTCAGCGTAAATGTATAGTCGGTGTAAGTACCATCTTCGGCTTTTGCACGGATGGTTATCGTGCGTGTCATATTTGCACCGTTTTCAGCTTCGTCGCCTATTGTTATCGTGTGCTCTTGGTCGGGCACTTCGCCTATTGCCGCAATGGCAGGCACGCCTTGATAGTCCTCGGCAATGTCGAAACTGCTGCCAATAGCATTGCTTGCTCCGTCGATAACAAAGTTGGTAAGTACGGAACTATGCGCAAAACGAAGATTATCCACATAGAGTGTAGATGTTTGTTCGGTAACACCTCCTAAATCTTTTGCATTTTCCGAATTTGCACTATTTATGGTAATGTTCAACGTTGATGGTTCTACGATAGAAGCATCGTATGTTGGAATTGTCATTTTGTTCCAAGTGCCTAAATTAGAATATGCTCCTGAAAATTCCTTTGTAATTGTAGTTGTTCCATCAGACAATGTGTATAAGAAATGCATATTACCGATGTTTTTAGCTGCTACAGGGCAATAATCCATCAATACTGAATCTGGTGTATTTCTGTATGGAATACCTCCACTAACCGAAGAGGTGGAGTTTCCTGCAGATGCTAAACTTATTGACATATCACCAAGAGTTATCATTCCCGGCATAGAACCTGAAATAGACCATCTATGATACGTTGTTTGTAATTGTGTTGCATAATTTCCACTTGTATGTGTGTCTGTTCTTGCAGATTCGGCTCCAGAGGTATATGTTCCATAAGTAACACCTAATAGTTTATATGTATAACTATCTACAATGTCAGCAGCAACTTTCCATCCTGTAGGTTTGGAGGCTCCATTATACACTGTACCTGTCCAATCCTCAAAATCTCCGTTAGGAATGACATCGCTTGGATAGTAGAAATAGATGTCGTAGGTGGAAGTGGGGTAGGCGGGGTCGTTTTTGTCCGAAACTTTCAGCTGTACATGCTTGGTGTTCTCCACTAAAACTTCCACAATGGCATCGTCTGAATTTGTGTACAATACGGCAGGTTGTTCGCCTACGGCGTTGTTCACGTTTACAACATAAGCGTATTTGTCGGGTGTAAATCCGTCAATAGCCATGCCGTTCACTTTTATCTCGGAGAGCGAAGTGGTGGGCAGAGCAATTTTTGGCGTTAGTGTGTACACTTTGTCGGCAACGCCTTTTTCGTTGGCTTTAACGGTGATGGTGGTTGGTGCGTAAATGCCTCCGTTGTCAATCAATACCGTTTGCTCGGGGAAATTTTTGACGCAGGTAATGGCAGGCAGCTCGGTGGTACCATAAGGCAGCATCACCTCTGCATTGTCGGTAAACGATCCGATGCCTTCGACCACGATGCTTGACAAAACATTCTCTTTCCCGCTTTTTGCCACGTTGAATGTCATTTCGTAAGTGCGTGTATCACCGTTTTCGGCGGTAACTACAAATCTTGTGGTGTCGTTAATGCTTCCTGCAATAAGCGTAACGGTTTGTTCCTCCACGCTTTTAGCCCAACTGATGGCGGGCACCTCGGTAGTGCCGTAGGGGAGCGTTACGTCGTAGAAAGTGGTTTCTTTGTCGAACAGCAATTCGCCTGCACTCAAAGCAATGTATTCCAAGGTGGTAACATTCGATTTCTCGACGGGGAAATAGATGGTGTAGTCCTGTGTCGTTCCGTTTTCCGCTTCGACATGCAGAGTGGTTACGGCATCAGTTTTCCCGTAGAAAATGGATACTATTTGCCCTTTTTGTCCCACTACGGGGTGGATATTGGGTACTGTTTTGCTTCGCCATGCCAAAGTGCTGGTATAATCGAACTTGTCAGATGCAAAGTCGGGAAGCGAAACAAAAGTCTGTGTTGCCTCGTCGAATAGTTTGATGTCGTTCAACAACGCATTTCCGCTCGGAGCGATATTGAATGTAAGATTGTAGGTACGTTGTTCTCCGTTTTCGGCTATCACTACGAGGGCATATTTTTTGTCGGCAAAATCGTTGATGGCGATTACCGTCTGCAACGTGTCGTCTTTTTCGTATGTAATGGCAGGCAAAACGGCATCGGCGAGCGAAACGGTGTATTCGGTTGTCGTTTTGTCGAAACCGCTAATGCCGATTCCGTCCAATGCAATGTTTTTCAGGTAGTTGTTGTTCGAGCGAGGAAATGCAAACTGAATGGTGTACACGTTGTATGAATCGCCCGTTTCGGAATATACCTTTATTGTTGCGGTACCTTCAAGTGCCGGAGAAATGATTTCAACCGTCTGATTCGGATATTCGGTTCCTACTTCGATAGACGGACACGAGGTGGCATCGGCAGTTAAAGTATAGGTATAATTCAGCGAATCTTTCTTAAACCCGTCGATGCTGACACCGTCTATTTTGATGTCGGTCAGATTTGCATCGGTCGATTTCTGTACCGAAAATGCTATCTGATAGGTAGTCGCACTTGTCCCGTTTTCGGCAGTTACACGAATGTAGGTTACTCCGTTTGTGCTACCTTTTACGATGGTAACTGTTTGATTTTCTTCCCCTTTTGTAACCGTTATTTCGGGTAAAACGGTAGTTCCCGTAGGCAGTTGGTAGTTGTAAGAGGTGTTTTCGCTGCTAAATCCGTCGAGCGACACACCGCCTATTTGTATGTCATTTAAGGTTGATATATCCGATTTGTAAACGGAGAAATTGATGTTGTAGGTTTTTATTGCTCCGCTTTGCGAGGTAACTTTTATCGAATATTTACCATTGACGCCATTGCTCGTGGTTACAATGCTTTGATATTCATCGCCTTGCGTATAAGTAATTTTCGGCAGCAGGGTAGTGCCTTGCGGCAATTCGTAATTGTAGATTGTTATGTCGGGAGAGAATCCCTCCAAAGGAACGCCGCCAATGGATATGCCCAAAAGATTGCAATTGGTAGATGCCGTTATTTTAAATGTAAGACTATACTTTCTTGTCGTAGCATTTCCGGGTACGGTTACTTTTATTTCGTAAGTACCTGACAATCCGTTATTTGTGTGCTCGATTGTTTGTTCGCCATCGGGATATGCCGATACGGCAGTTATTTCCGGAACGGCCGTTGTGCCTTGTGGAAGTTCTACCACATAATTCGTTTTTGTAGGATTGAATCCCGGTATGGCATTTCCACCTACCAAAATGTTTTGCAAGGTGTTGTCGGATAGTTTCCCCACCGTGAAATTGATGGTATATACGGTCGTGTAGTTTTTGTCTTGAGCAAACGATTTGACGGTTACCGTACAAGGAAGCGTTTCCGACGAATAGGTGATTTCGTAAGTCTGTTTTTCCTCACCTTTTACAACATCGATGGTCGGTATTTCGGTTGTTCCGTAAGGCAACTCTATGTTGTACGGACCTACGTTATAACCATTGAAACTCGGTATCGAGGTGCCGTTGTATTTTATGTCGTTCAGACGGGAATTGTCGGATTGTTTCGATACGAAATAGATGGTATAGGTGGTTGTCGAGGAGCCGTCTTCCGCTTTTATGGTGATTAAAGTGGGATCTCCGTCAACCATTCCTTTTGTTATGGTGATTTCGCTTCCCGACAACGTACGTCCGCTTCGTTTTGCTATTATGTCAGGAATTGTGGTCGCTCCCAATCCGAGCGTGTAGGTGTATTCCAATATGTCGCATCTGAAGTCTGAATATTTTAAGTTGTTGATATACAATTCGTGAATGGCAGAACTATATATCAAACGAGCGTCATCGACATATAAAGCATTTCCTGCTTTTACGTCGTTGGAGCGTTTGTTGGGATAATTCCCCGCTGAAAAAATGACATTTACTTTCTCGGGAACATAGTCGTTGTAGTATTTGATGGGGACTTTTACCTCTGTCCAATTGCTATAAACCTTTTTTTCGTTCAAACGACCTTCGGACACTTGAGTTGCATAGGTGCTTGTGCCGCATTCGTTGCCGTCGGTGGCTTGTCGAATGTCCGACTCCTCGTCGTAGTGCGGAGTATCGGACGTACATCCGCCACTTGAATTTTTGTAGGTATTGGAATAGGAGGTGCCTTTCCATGCATAATATACAATGTTGTAATCTTCGGAAGTGGCATTACTTCCTGTACGTTTTATCCAAACAGCCAATGTGTCGGGGCGGTAAGTAAAACTGATACCTCCGTCGGTGCCTGCCGATGCGGAACCGGCATCAATACCTTTTACATAACTCCAAGGAGAACCCAATGTGAGGTAAGATGGAGCCTCGCGGGTGATACCCATAGCACCCACTTTTTGGTTTTCGAGTTTTGCACAATTGCCGTTTCGCCCGTTTGTATCTTTAAATACGAAAGTGAAACTGAACCCTACTTGTGAAACATTCGAACCATTCCAATTCGATAATTGTGGATCACCGTTGAATGCCGTACCATTCCAGTTTTCGAAACCTGCGTCGGGGAGTTGTTGTGCTAATAATAAATAAGGAGAAAAAAAGAGGAAAAATAAAAGTAATATATGTAGAAGAAAGTTTTTCTTATTCATGCTTGTTTTGAGTTAAAAATTCGCTGCAAAGTTACTTTAGACTTGTTATAAGGCAGAAGATTATTTGTTAAAAAATGTTTATTAAAATCATAAG
>SAMEA3663036__coassemble_605_pt1 | contig 16253 bp, 14 predicted proteins | sample SAMEA3663036__metabat2_low_PE_036 | metagenome-assembled genome bin SAMEA3663036 (sample SAMEA3663036) | pig gut metagenome | biome: pig gut; feature: pig-associated habitat; material: faeces | place: France | collected 2012 | reverse complement strand
GTAAATTGCCGAACATGGATAAAAATCTTTCAATCATCATCGCATTGTGCATCAGTAACTTAAGATCCGCAATGGAAAAGTTGAGGTTGTAATGTCTGCAAAATGCTTTGGGTGTCGGTCTTTTCACCGGTGTAGAGATAGCGCAAGCGGACATCGTCTCGGCAGCGACTATATGAGCGGTTCGCCCATTCGGCAGGACTATTTGGAAACGGCCATCGCATGGCTGAACGACGGCAAAATAGAAGAGTATATGGCTGAACATCAGCACGATAGCAATGCCGATGATTTGTGGCTCTATTTTCAGAACGTGATGAATTGGGTGAAAGCAAAATTCCCCAAAAAGCGTAAAGAGATGAAACAGGTGGCGTGGGGCGTGCTCTACAACAAGCACAAAGACGATAAGTTGGACGCCGCCGAACTCGAAAATAAAATTGCCGCACTGATGAAGGACAGCGATGTGCAAAAAAAGTCGGGCATTTATGCTTATGTACTCGATGGCGATGAACATCACCTCGGCATCCGCGCCTTCGACGACAACACCCGCCGCGAAGTGTACGAACGCCAAAACGGCATTTGCAAAATTTGCGGCAAACATTTCGAAATAGATCAGATGGAGGCCGACCACATCACGCCGTGGCACGCCGGCGGTCGCACCATTGCCGACAACTGCCAAATGCTCTGTCGCGAATGCAACAGGCGCAAGTCGGGCAAATAAAGTGATGCTAAAACAAATGCAACAGAATCTTTACAAATAGCCCAATAGGGTTGTTTGTTATATTTCCTATTTAACATAATATAAATTATAGGAAAAATATATAGGTCGAAAATGGAAGCGATATTTTCGACAAAATCAATTTCTGACAGCTAAAATAGGCGTATCGGAATGAAACAGCATTTTACGCGCCATACTCGGACTGAACAACCGCATAAAAATACTCCGACGATGTGTGTTCACAACAATTAAGTCGATATTGTTTTTCAGTACAAGTTCATCAAATGCAGGCAAAAAATCATCATTCTGCAACTTCAGCAAAGCATATTCCACATTGACTCCTTGATAAATCCGTTCAAGATAATCTTTCAATCCCACAAGTTTTATTTCATTCCAAGCGTCTTCTTTTTGCTCGAAATGCGTAAAAAACAAGTTAAACGGATTTCCTTTAAACAAATTCATAATTACATCGACAGACGTCAACATCGAATTATTTATTGTTGTTGCATAAAGGATATTTTTCATACTATTAAATCGCTCTGTATCAACATTTTCTGGTATTGCAAGTACGGGAACATTTGTCCGTTCGATGACTTCAGCCGTAACACTTCCCAACAATTCTATCTCTTTGAGGTTTTTGCCACGCATACCCATCACAATCAAGGCGGTATTGTACTTTTGCGATGTTTCTATAATCACATCTTCGGGAACGCCCTCGTCCATCAGAGTGATAAAATTGCGTTCGGGCAACTCCCCTATCTTCATTTTTTCTTTAATATACTTCACAAAACTTTGAAAATCAGACGATTCCGATTTTATAATTTTATTTCTTCGTTGTTCAAATTCCTTGAAATCATAAATAACGGAAGGCGTTGTATTCCGTGAAAAAATCGAATAATCAGGAACATCGTAAGCATGCATCAATACCACTTCCGCATCTAATTTTTGAGCAAAAAGGAAGCCGATTTCACATATTTTTTTTGAATATTCGGAGAAATCAATGGGAATCAATATCTGTTTACTCCTATCTTTCGGCTCCACGTTGGAATTCTTCATGGTCTCTATCAGTTGTAAAGCCTGCGGCAAATCGCTCTCGTGAACACGAATACGCACTCCCGACGAAATCGGGTTTAAAATATTGAGATTAACAATCTTTGTTTCAATGCCTTCTGCTTCAAGAAATGCTTTCAGCATTTTTGCTCGCTCCATGGTATGGATAGCAAGTGTTACAAATTTATCTTTTGCCATATCACATCTGAAAAAACTATGTAAAAGTAACGAGATTTGAACGAATAAAGTTACTTTTGCACTATTATTTAAGAAAAAACAATTAACAATTCACTAAAAATTCAGGATTTATGAAAAAATTTCTTCTCATAAGCATACCGACACTTTTTATTATCATTGCAGGCTTTTTCTTTTTTCGCTATTATTTTGTTTTTGGCGAAGGCGTAAAAACCGGTGAGTTAAACTATTTTGTTTACAAAGGATATGTTTTTAAAACTTACGAGGGAAAAATTATCCAAACGGGATTAAAGTCGCAAAATTCCGGTGCAGGTATTCAATCCAACGAATTTAATTTTTCAGTTGACGACCAAGCAGTGGCCGATTCTTTAATGCGTTGTACTGGTAAAACCGTAGAATTACGTTACAGAGAATACTTTGGCACTCTACCTTGGCGTGGTATGCAAAAACAGGTTGTTTACGAGATTCTGTCCGTAAAATAGCTCTTCTCAAAGCACTTCCAAACGATAAAAGCGGGTTGTAGCATCGGTTATTCTAAAACGATTGTCAATTCGTTCGCCAACGACCCATACTACGGCATCGGTGTCATCTACCAACAGCCAGCATTTCTCTTTGTCGAAGAGCGAATATTTCTTATCGGAAAAAAAGTCGCTCAACTTCTTCTTCCCTTTCATTCCAAAAGGGATAAACCAATCGCCTTTTTGCCAATGCCGCAGCCTCAAAGGGAAAGTCAGTTTGTGCAAATCGAGCAAAGCCACATTACCCGACTTTTCGATAAAACAATCGGTAATTGAGCCTTGACGTATTGCTATTTTTAATGGATTTTGTAACAATGTATCATCAATCTTTATGCAAAAAGATTCCTCGCCATGTACAGCCACAGGCTCTAAAATCAAACAATCTCTGTCTTTTATCAGGCAGTGTGAAGCGGAATAAAAACGCCTGCCCGGAGCATTGTCTATCTGTCGAAAAATTTGCTCTACAACAGCACTATTAAACCCATAAGGAGCTAACAATTCATACAAAACCAAGACAGGTGAAAGCTCTTTCTTTAACTTTTCAATAGAAATACGGATTTCACAACCATCATTGATTATCAAATCATTACATCGCGAATTGATATAATCATTTATAAAACCATTTACATTCGCAATATGTTTTATGTTTTCACACATTGTGTTATGAAAAGCAGGATTTAATTCCTTGAAAAGAGGTACTATTTTGTTCCGAATAAAGTTACGACGATAAATATTATCGGCATTTGTGTCATCTTCGCAATGACTCAAACAATGTTCCTCGGCATATTCTACAATCTCCGTTCTTGTGCAACACAACAACGGACGCACCACAAATCCATTTTTCGGTGCAATGCCCGATAAACCTTTTAGGCCTGTTCCTCGTACAAGATTCAGAAAGAATGTTTCAACCGAATCATCAATATGATGTGCTACCACAATACAATCGCATCGCTCTTGCCGCCTCATCTTTTCAAACCACTCGTAACGCAAATTACGTGCAGCCATTTCGATGGATATTTTTTTATCGACAGCATATTTTTTTGTATCAAAATCTGTTTTTAGAAATCTTAGGCCTAACCGTTTTGCTTGTTCTTCTACGAAGTCGGCATCAGCATCCGACGCTGAACCACGCAAATGAAAATTGCAATGTGCAACTACACAATCATAATGCAATGAATGCAACAGATGAAGCATAACGATAGAATCGACTCCTCCGCTGACTGCAACCAGTAATTTTGAATCGACATCAAACAATTGCTGTTGTTTAATAAAAGCAGAAACCTTATAAATCATATTACAAAGGTATGAATTTATCGGTTTCTCATTTCGTTAACTCTTCAAATGTATTATCAGAATAGAAAACGACAACTTTTGTAATCGTTTTACACACCTTGCAAACCTCCTGCTCCTTATTCGATTGTTTCGTTGCCTCCCTGTTCTCATTGACTACAATATCCTCCGTTTCAAGCTCTTTTTTCTCTATTTCAGGTTTTATATCAAATAATGTCTGTTGGGAATTAGATGCCGTACGATACATGGGACCTACGCCTAATATCAGCCAATCGGTATTCACAGAACGAAAAACGTTGAGTGTTTTCTGTAATACATCTAAACTTGGAGCATTTCTACCTTTCATTATATGCGATAAGGTAGAACGTTGAATACCTATTCTATCTGCAAATTGAGTTGGAGTAATATGCTCATACTCCATCAACCTCTCTAAACGTTCTTTTTCTGTCATTTTTCTATTATTTTAAATACTTTACAAATATAACAAATTGTTTACAAATATAAATGATTTACATTCGTAAATTAATAATACAAACTACACTTTACAATATACAAATGTAAAATGCAATAATATAGAATGAAAGTTGTGAAAAATAGTGATTTAAGTTGATGAAGCATCGATATAAAAAACATCTTATTTAATACATAAACAACTGAATATTATATTTTTGTACAATAAAATTAACATTCTATCAATATATTCAATAAAATAGTCAAATCACATAAACAATTATTTCATATAACATATTAAAAAATTCTGATTATCAATTATTTAATTACATAATTCAAACAAGTGTTAATTATTGTTAATGGTTATATTTTACATTTGTTTATTATTGACAATTATACAGACAAACAACATGTTTTATCGTGATTTTATATTGTTTACATTTGTTACATTTACGGATGTAAACAATTTTTGTGTATCTTTTTTGGTAATAAGAAATCCTTTCGATAAAAGCACTACTCTCCTACTCTTACGAATTTTATTTAAATCTCGTACAAGTTTTTATACGATGCTTTTTAAGATTTGAGATGCGGAAAATACAGTTTTTACATTCTGTATCAAAATAGAACGTTTACCGTTTTGTTCCCTTAGTTTACAACGAAGAGGATTGTTTGTTATAAAACGTAAAACATTTCCAAAAATTTCAGATTGGTAATAAGCAGAATTATTATTTTCAACAAAATAAAGTATTAGAACTCCTTTTTTCAAAATCAAACGTTCAAATCCCAACGACTTGGCTACCCAACGCAACCTTAACATTTCAATTAAATCGGTAACAGGTTTAGGCAATGCCCCAAAACGATCTTCAAGCTTATTTACAAATATAGTCAAGTTCTCCTCGGTTGTGATATTGTCCAATTCCCGATAAAGAGCTATGCGTTCAGCAACATTTTCTATATAATATTCAGGGAACAACAACTCCAAATCAGATTCAACATAACAGTCTGATACAAAATCTTTTACCGTATTTGTTTTAATATCGGAAAATTCATCGTTTTGCAATTCCACAACTGCCTCTTCCAATATTTTTTGGTATGTTTCGTATCCGACATCGGCTATAAATCCGCTTTGTTCCGAACCGAGCATGTTACCTGCTCCCCGAATGTCCAAATCTTGCATGGCAATGTTAAATCCACTTCCCAACTCCGAAAAACTTTCAATAGCCTGCAATCGTCTGCGAGCATCATCTGTAAGCAAATTAAAAGGAGGAGCAAGCAAATAACAATATGCTTTACGGTTGCTACGACCGACACGACCTCGCAATTGATGCAGATCCGTTAGTCCGAACGATTGGGCATTATTGATAATTATTGTATTTACATTCTGAATATCAACACCGGATTCAATTACCGTCGTTGCAACAAGCACATCATAGTCATAATCAATAAAACCAAGAATGGTTTCCTCCAATTGTTCAACAGGCATCTGACCATGAGCTACGGCTATACGCAAATCAGGAATCAGTCGTTGCAACATTTCTTTCATACGGTCTATTGTTTGAATACGATTGTGAACGAAAAAAACTTGCCCGTTTCTATCTAATTCGTTTTGAATAGCATTCTTTATAACCGTTTCGTCGAACGCACATATTTCCGTAGTTATAGGATAGCGATTTGCTGGAGGCGTAGTTAATACCGATAAGTCTCTCGCTCCCATTAACGAGAATTGCAACGTACGAGGAATTGGCGTAGCTGTCAATGTCAAAGTATCGACATTGACCTTCATTTGCTTTAATTTCTCTTTAACAGAAACACCAAATTTCTGTTCTTCATCTACTATTAACAATCCTAAATCGTTGAATACAACATCTTTACCAATTATACGATGTGTCCCTATCAATATGTCTATTTTCCCTGAAGCTGTATCTTCTACAACTTGTTTTATATCAGACGGAGTTCTCATTCTACTGATGTAATCGACCCTGCATGGAAAACTTTTTAACCGTTCTGAAAAAGTTTTATAATGTTGAAAAGCCAACACCGTGGTTGGAACTAAAACGGCTACTTGTTTATTGTCTGCTACAGCTTTAAAAGCCGCACGAATAGCTATTTCTGTTTTTCCAAATCCCACATCACCACAAACCAACCTATCCATAGGCACTTCCGACTCCATGTCGTGTTTCACATCAATCGTTACTTTTTGCTGATCGGGTGTATCTTCATAAATAAACGAGGCTTCCAATTCTTGTTGTAAATAGGTGTCAGGCGAGAATGCAAACCCTTTTTCTTGCAATCGTTGAGCATAGAGTTTTATTAAATCGCGGGCTATATCTTTTATTTTCTTTTTTGTCCGCTCTTTCATTCGCTCCCACGCACCTGTTCCCAACCTATTTATCGTAGGCACAACTCCATCTTTTCCCTTGTATTTTGAAATCCGATGAAGTCCGTGAATACTTACAAAAATGACATCATCATTTTTATAAATAAGTTTGATAACTTCCTGCTCTTTTCCGTTTATCTCCATTTTCTGCAGTCCGCCAAACTTACCTATTCCGTGATCTATATGAACAACATAGTCGCCTATCTGTATTTGGCTCAACTCTTTTAACATAAGTGCTGCCTTACCGCTTCTTATATGCTCGGTTTTCAGATTGTATTTATGAAAACGGTCAAATATCTGATGATCCGTATAGCAACATATTTTCAAATCAAAGTCAATAAAACCCTCATGCAATGTGTTTTTTATCGGAGTAAATTCAATTTCATCGTTTCTATCCTTAAAAATAGAAGCTATTCTATCGGTCTGTTTTACAGCATCACTTGCTATAAAAATCTTAAAATCATCTGCTTGCAGTTGTTTCAGATTTTGACTTATCAAGTCAAAGTTCTTATGAAAAAGAGGTTGTGGTGAAATTTTGAATTTGTTGTTTATACCTTTTTTAAATTCCACCCGAGAATAACAATCAATAAAATCAAATACCTGCGAGGATATATCCGAATCCGCGGTATTAGACGTTATTTGTTGCCCAAAATCATTAAAGAAAAATATCGTTTTGTGTGAATCTATAAACTCAAAAATAAAGACACTTTCATCTTTTGAGCGATTTTCAATATCAGCTACAATAGCGGCACTCTCTACTCTTTCTATTGACAATTGTTTTTCTATATCAAAAGTACGAATGCTATCTATTTCATTTCCAAAAAAATCTATTCGTAATGGATAATCACTTGTAAATGAGAATATATCTACAATACTTCCACGCAAAGAATATTGCCCCGGTTCGTAAACAAAATCAACCTGTTTAAAACCATAAGACAGCAATGTTTCTATTAAGAAATCGAGTTCAACAACGTCTCCTTCCTTTAAATAAAAAGAATTTGAGGATAAAGTTTTTTTGTCAGGAACAGACTCTTTTAATGCATCCATTGTAGTTACAACAAACATTCTTTTGTCGGTAACCAACCTATCCAGAACCTCTGTACGAAGTATTGTTGTCGATACATCATTCTTTTTAGTAGTGGGGAAAAAATAGGTTTCCGTAAGCACCTTTTTAAGGTCGTTGTAAAAATAAACTCCTTCTTCGTCGTTATCGCTAACAACAATAAAAGTTTTATCGGATTGTTCGAAAGCAGCAGCCAAAAAAAGAGCTCGCGACGATGTTTGTAATCCTGATAATGAAAATCGACCGGTCTCTCCCCCTTTCATCAACCAATCTTGAAAATTTTTCAATAAAGGATGAGAGGCATAATATTTTTTATAAAACGCTACTAATTCCACAACGCAAAATATTTACGGCAAAGATAAATACTACTTACCATATCTTTAAACAAAAACAACGATGTTTTCATTGTTAAAATACTTCCATATTTTCTATATATTACTACCTTTGCACTCTATTTCTAATTACTTATTTTGTATTTATATGAGAACAATTCCAAGTTGGATGCTTATTCCATTTATGGTTATGCTTTTGTGCATTGCCGTTTTACCATTATTACCCAAGGTTGGAGAATGGTGGGAAGAAAACAAAAACAAACTAATCGTTTCGTTAGCACTTGGTATTCCTGTCGGCATTTGGTTGTGTATCAACGGATTGTCGCATGAGCTGATGCACCAGATGATTTACGATTATGTCCCGTTCATTTTATTACTGACAGCATTGTTTGTTACTACCGGTGGTATTTGCATTAAAGGAGATTTAAAAGCCACTCCGTTTACAAATACCATTATTTTGGCTATTGGATGGGCATTGGCATCGTTTATGGGAACAACAGGTGCTGCCATGTTACTTATACGATTGCTTATTAACACAAACGAACAACGTAATTACAAAGTACATACCATTTTATTTTTCATTGCCATTGTGGCTAATTGCGGAGGGTTACTTTCACCTCTCGGCGATCCCCCATTGTTTTTACTCTTCCAAAAAGGAGCTTCGTTTACTTGGTGGTTACAAAATATGACAGGAGAATGGGCTGTAACAGGCATATTGTTGTTAGCTATTTATTTCATCATGGATACTTATTTTTACCGAAAAGAATCAACGGTGAATTTGATAGCTGACATACACGAATCTAAAAAAATCAGCATTTCTGGTCTTATCAATATATTTTGGTTAGTGTGTGTAATTGCAAGTACAATGTTCATCAACAAAACCTATATCCCTGCTATGGGGGCAGAACATGCTCCGTGGTATTTGAAATTACTTCGCGAATGGGCATTTATCATTATCATTGCCGGCTCTTGGTTTACTACAAAACGCGAAACACGCATAGCCAACAGCTACTCATGGGTGCCTATTTTAGAGGTTGCTTGTGTGTTTTTAGGCATTTTTGCAACTATGACACCGGCTCTTATGTATCTTGAGCAGATGAAAGAAAGCATTCAAGAAGTATTAAGCGAACCTTGGCAATATGTATATTGTACGGGTGTGTTAAGTGCATTTCTCGACAATGCTCCGACAGCCATGGTGTTCAACTCAATGGCACCATCATCGCCAATCATTGAAGGATTAGCTAACGATGCTTTCCTTAAAGCGATATCGATGGGGGCTGTATTCTTCGGAGCTCTTACCTACATTGGTAACGGACCGAATTTTATGGTAAAATCAATAGCAGAACAATCCGGCATCAAAATGCCGTCATTCTTTGGCTATATGATTAAGTTTTCGCTCATCATATTGTTACCAATATACATCATTGTACAATTGATATTTATCTAAAAAGGTTACGACACACAAAAAAGCCTTCGAAAATCTCGAAGGCTTTTTTTGTGTCCGATTAAAATCTAATTTACATCAACCTCTGCAACATAACAACCATTTATATGCTGGTCGCCTATCGTCGAGATACAGCATTCTATTGGTTGCATTTTACACTTAAATTGATCAATAAGAGCTTCTTTCGTTTCACTCAATGCAAAAAACAAACGATTTTCTTCAAAAAGAAAACAAGCCACATCACTTGTCGATTTTTGTATTTTCTTTATCAGTTTCATAATATCATAGTTTTTAAGTTATTTTTCTTTTTATGAAATAACAAAAACCAAGCCAAAACTTATTAAAGAAATAAAAAAGGTCAAACAATTATGTTTGACCGCAAAAACTTATTATGAAAAAAAACTTTTTATGATAATTTGTTTACATGCAATGTAAGCTTTGATTTCAAATTTCCTGCCTTATTGCGATGTATAATATTCTTCTTTACTAATTTGTCCAACATCGAACTTACTTTAGGTAACATTTCTGCTGCCTCTTTCTTGTCTGTCGTATTACGCAAAGCACGCACAGCATTACGAGCTGTTTTTGCATAATATTTATTATGAAGACGACGTGTTGCGATTTGACGTATTCTTTTAACTGATGATTTATGATTTGCCATTATGTAATATAATTTATTTAATTCGTAGCCCATAGCGGAATCGAACCGCTCTTTCAAGAATGAAAATCTTGCGTCCTAACCGATAGACGAATGGGCCAAACACATCAACACTTTCTTGTGTTTTGCGGTTGCAAAGATAGTAACATTATTATAAATACCAAAATATTTTTTATTTTTTTGCATTTTATAATTTGTACCCTATTTTGAAGATCACAAATATTTTTCTTACCTATTTGATTTACAATCAAATACCAACAAAGTATTCTGTCCCATTTTGAAGTACAACAAGTTCAATAACTTCTGCAAATATTCCGATTTCATCACCATAGTGTCTCGCAGAAAGATTTGTAAATTTTACTTTATTATCTTTATAAATAATGCCATAGTTATGCATCGGAATATTGCCTCCACTAACACCTGTATTAGAATCTGTAATCCAAATAGCTACAATAATTCCGTCTTTGTTTTTGCTGTATCCCCAAATATTTACAGCATGCTGCCCTCTTTTTTTTGTGTAAGAATACTCTACTCCTATAGCATAGCCATTAGATACCGCATTTTTTATAATAGACTCAAATTCCACTCTGTTAGGATTATACTTTGATTGTATGATACTATTATCAGAGAATACTTCACTAAACAGCGAAAGAGCGACTACATTAGGAAGATCTTTATCAAAAAGATACCAATTTAATGCATTACGGATTGCTCCTGCCGAATTTGGCACATACTTTTTAAATACGCTAAATATGCCACTTTTAGGATCGCTTCTTATATCTTGATTGATATTTCCATTAGAATCGTCATCATAATTATAAATATAAGTTGCGTTATACAACGAAACATCTTTCGAGGTTATTTTTTTATATCGCTCTATATAATCATTATTTTTTATATACCAATGATGCAACATACCGGCTGCTGTCGCAATCCAGCAAAATTCACTATCCCCTCCTCTTTTTTTTACATCAAACCATTTGGTATCTGCACTTTCAAACCACGTATACTGATCGTTATACACATGCACCAATTCATTCTCCTTCGGAGGTGTTATTCCATTTATAAACACATGTGAAAGATTTGTATAGTCTATTTCTTGTTCATTCTCCTCCGACGAAGAAAGTTCCAATTCCCATACAGCATGCAATCTCACATCTCCTTTGGGCATTACAAAAACAGCATTTGGAGCAATTTCTCCTAAATCAAGATTATTACCATCATCATACCCAATCCAATTAGCAAGTTTAAATCCTTCTCTAACAGGGATTATCAAAGCCATATCAATCGTATCATTTGCTTTTTTGTATGTTTCAAAAATAGTAGTAGCATCTTTATAGCACCCTCCATTAGGATCAATAATAAGTTTATATACGATTGTTTCTTCTATCTCATTATTACAAGAATCATTATCTTCTATAGGAATATTGACATTCTTTTCTGTATCATCTTTTTCTATAGATGTATTTAAATTTTCAACATCTATGTCAGGTATATTCTGTTCTTGACACGAATAAATGCAAACTGAAAGAATGAATAGAAATAATAAGTATTGTACTTTTCGCATATCTTTATTTATATAAGAGAACAAGTCTTGAATTCAAAGATAGTAAAATCTCCCTAAAGCTACAAGAAATAAAAAAAGGACATCAATTGATGTCCTTTCCTAAAATATAATAAATACTACTTACTCTGCAGCTTCGTCTTTTTTTGCGGCTTTCTTCGTCGTTTTCTTTGCCGGCTTTTCTTCAGCTGCGTCTTCTACCTCTTTTTTAGCAACTTTTTTGGTCGTTTTTTTAGCAGGTTTCTCTTCCGAAGCCTCTTCTGTTGCCTTCTTTGCTGTTTTTGCTTTCTTTTCTTCTTTTGCAACCAACTCTTTTTTGGCATCAGCAACCATCTTGTCTTTTAATTCAGAAAGAACGTCCAAATCACCTAAAGTTGTTTTCTCGATGGCAGGTTCAGCATCTTTTTTCGCTTTACGTGTTTTTTTAGGTGCTTCTTCTGCAGTTGCAGCTTTTTGGGCATCTTCAAAAACACGACTATGAGAAACGATAATGCGCTTTGCATCTTTATTAAACTCAATTACTTTGAATTGCAGTTTCTCGTCTTGTTTGGCTTGCGTACCATCTTCTTTTACCAAATGTTTTGGTGTTGAGAAACCTTTTACACCATAAGGTAATTCAATCACAGCACCTTTGTCAACCATTTCCACGATAGTTCCTTCGTGCAAGCTGCCTACGGTAAAGATTGTTTCAAAAACATCCCAAGGATTTTCTTCCAATTGTTTGTGTCCCAAGCTCAAACGACGATTCTCTTTATCAATTTCAAGAACAACAACTTCTATTTCTGCACCAACATGCGTAAACTCAGAAGGATGTTTGATTTTGCTTGTCCAACTCAAATCAGAAATATGGATCAAACCGTCGATACCCTCTTCGATTTCGACAAACACACCGAAATTGGTAAAATTACGAACCTTAGCCATGTGTTTTGAACCAACGGCGTATTTTTCATCAATTGTCAACCATGGATCTTCTTTCAGTTGTTTGATACCGAGAGACATTTTACGTTCGTCACGATCGAGTGTCAAAATTACGGCTTCAACATCATCACCTACTTTCAAGAAATCTTGAGCACTGCGCAAATGTTGATTCCAACTCATTTCCGAAACGTGAATCAACCCCTCTACACCCGGTGCAATTTCGATAAATGCACCATAGTCTGTCATCACAACAACCTTACCTTTAACCTTGTCTCCAACTTTCAAATTGGCATCCAAAGAATCCCAAGGATGAGGTGTTAATTGCTTCAATCCTAAAGCAATACGCTTCTTCTCATCATCAAAATCAAGAATAACCACATTGATTTTTTCGTCTAAATGAACGATTTCTTCAGGATTAACAACTCTTTCCCACGAAAGATCGGTGATATGAATCAAGCCATCAACACCACCCAAATCAATAAACACTCCATAAGAACAAATATTCTTAACAATACCTTCAAGAATTTGTCCTTTTTCCAACTTACTAATGATTTCTTTCTTTTGTTGTTCCAATTCAGCCTCAATAAGAGCTTTATGAGAAACAACTACATTACGAAATTCGTGATTGATTTTTACAACTTTAAATTCCATGGTTTTACCCACAAACACATCGTAATCACGAATCGGTTTTACATCAATTTGCGAACCGGGCAAAAATGCTTCGATTCCAAACACATCAACAATCATACCGCCTTTTGTACGGCATTTTACATAACCTTTTATGATTTCATCGTTATCCAATGCTTCGTTTACACGATCCCAAGAGCGTGTAGCACGAGCTTGTTTGTGCGAAAGGATCAATTGTCCTTTTTTGTCTTCTTGGCTTTCGATGTAAACCTCTACTTTGTCTCCAACCTTTAAATCAGGATTGTAACGAAATTCACTCATCGAAACAATACCATCCGATTTAAAACCGATGTTTACAACAGCCTCTCGCTTATTCATCGAGATAATAGTACCTTCGACAACTTCTTTGTCTTTTACCGTATTCAAAGTGTTGTCATACATTTTGGTCAATTCAGCTTTTTCTTCTGCCGAGGTAACCGAACCGTTTTCAAATGCATCCCAATCAAAATCATTTACCGGTGATGCCACGTTTTTTTCTTTAAATTCTTCCATTTTTTAATCTTTTTAAAAGTGGGTTAGACATTATGTATTAAAATTCGTGCAAAGATACGGTTTATACTTTAAATACAAGTTATTTTTATCGGAAAAATTGACTTTTCTATGCAAAACGCTTATATTTGCAAACATTTTTCAAAAAAAGCAGAGAAATGCCTAAAAAACAGAATAAAAATAAATTTCGATTCTCAAATATGAGAATCACAACCACGCTTAGTATCACTTTAGTATTATTCGTAATCGGAGTTCTGGCATTCACACTTGTTTTAGCAAAAAAAATAGCTGTTCAAACAAAAGAGAACGTAACTGTTACCCTCGTTTTAAACGATTCTGTAAATTCAACAGAGCAAAAGCGGTTGGAAAATTACCTGACCATTGCTCCATACATAAAATCATTTAAATACATAAGCAAAGAAGATGCCCTTAACGAATATATTTGCGATTTAGGAGAGGATCCGTCAACGTTTTTAGGCTATAATCCATTACTCGCATCATACGAGTTAAAAATGCAAGCCAATTATGCAAACAATGATAGTTTAGACAACATCTCAAAACGCTTGCAAGCATTTGACACCATTCACGAAGTAGTTTATCAGAAAGATATACTTCAACTTTTGAACCAAAACATACATCGCATAAGCATCATCTTCGCTTGTATTGTTGCCGTGCTTTTATTTATTGCTATTGTACTGATGAACAACACAATACGATTATCTATTTATTCAAAACGCTTTCTCATAAATACAATGAAACTGGTAGGAGCAAAACCCGGATTTATACGCAGACCATTCATCTGGCAAGCCATTTGTACCGGCTTTATAGCAAGCATTATCGCTTTCTGTTCGTTAGCGGGGACCTTGTATTATCTACAAAAGGATTACAACTTGTTTCGTGAATTTTTATCCATAGAATATCTTCTCCCAATAGCATTGTGTATTTTAATATTTGGGATTCTTATCACTTGGATATCAGCACTATTTGCTGTAAATAAATATATACGAACCACAACCGACAAACTTTATTACATTTAAAAATTTAGTATGGAAAAGAGTTGTTTCTCAAAGACAAACTATATTCTGGTAGGAGTTGCTATATTCTGTATAGTATTAGGATTTGCACTCATGTATGGCAGTTCGACTGAACTGGAATTTAACCCTGACGTTTTCAGTTTTCGTCGCGTTACATTAGCTCCTATAGTTGCCTTAACCGGATTTATTTTAATGATTTTTGGAATTCTATACAAGAAAAAATGAGTTGGATAGAAGCACTATTACTTGGTATTCTGCAAGGTCTTACGGAATATCTTCCTGTCAGCAGTAGCGGACATCTTACGATAGGATCTGCATTGTTTGGAATAACCGACCCTGAAACAATCCTCCCATTTGCAGTAGTTGTCCACATAGCAACCGTATTCAGCACGTTAGTAATTCTTTGGAAAGAGATTGCTTGGCTGCTCAAAGGATTGTTTAATTTCAAAAACGAGCGAAGCAACTATAAAGGAGCTCTGCATTCTTTAAACGATGAGCAGAATTATGCATTAAACATTCTTATTTCGATGATACCAATAGGCATCGTCGGTATATTTTTCAAAGATGCTATCGAAACTTTGTTCTCAAGTATTTTAGTTGTAGGTATATGCCTAATATTAACGGCTTTGTTACTTACATTTTCGTATTATGCAAAACCTCGTCAAAAACAGCACATTACGCTATGTGATGCTTTTATTATCGGGCTTTCGCAAGCATTAGCCTGTTTGCCCGGATTATCCCGCTCGGGTACAACAATCGCAACTGGGTTGTTACTCGGCGATAGAAAAGAACAGCTTGCGCAATTCTCTTTTCTGATGGTTATTCCTCCGATTTTAGGGGAAGCTCTTTTAGATGTTATTAAAATTATCAGCAATGGATTTTCAGCCTCTTTCAACAACATATCTATCTATGCGCTGATTGCAGGTTTTATAGCAGCTTTCTTATCGGGTTGTTTGGCATGTAAAGTAATGATTAACCTTGTAAAAAAAGGTAAACTGATTTATTTTGCTATTTATTGTGCCATAGTCGGTATTGCAACATTGGTATTCTCATTGATTTGATAAAGAATGGATTTTGAATCGGGAGAAATTCTCTATTTTAACAAGCCTTATACTTGGACTTCATTTCGACTCGTAGGAAGAATTCGTTGGATTATATCCAAATCGTTCGGTATTAAGAAGTTAAAAGTTGGACATGCAGGGGCGTTAGACCCTTTGGCTACCGGTGTAATGATTATTTGCACAGGAAAAGCCACAAAAAAAATCGAATCGTTTCAATATCAAACGAAAGAGTACATTGCATCTCTTCAACTCGGGGCTACTACTCCATCTTTCGACATGGAACACGAAATTGACAAAACATATCCTTACGAACATATCACACGCAGTTTGATTGATAAAACATTACCTCAATTTATAGGCGAAATTATGCAAACACCTCCTATATTTTCTGCCGTAAAAGTTGAAGGGAAA
>SAMEA3663036__coassemble_579_pt1 | contig 16683 bp, 15 predicted proteins | sample SAMEA3663036__metabat2_low_PE_036 | metagenome-assembled genome bin SAMEA3663036 (sample SAMEA3663036) | pig gut metagenome | biome: pig gut; feature: pig-associated habitat; material: faeces | place: France | collected 2012 | reverse complement strand
TGCAGGTTGCACATATCCACGTCCAAGCGGCTCAACACCGCCATCGCTTTCTTCACCGTGTTGGGTATATCGTGCAACTTCAGGTCGAGAAAAATCTTATGCCCCCGTTTTTTTATTTCACGAACAATGTCGGGACCTTCGGCATAGAAAAGTTCCATACCGATTTTGACAAACGGTTTTCTGTCGGTAAATTTTTCGAGAAAAGCGAGTGTTTGCTCCTTGCTGCTGAAATCGCATGCTATGATTACGTCTTTTGCCATTTGATTGTTATTTTACAATGCCTATAATGTCTGTCAAGTTTTCTATTTTCAATTGTTCCATTGTGGCGGGAAGCGTTTCTACCAATTCTTTGCAGGCAAACGGATTACGTAAGTTTTCTGCCCCTACTTGTACGGCCGATGCTCCTGCCATCATCATTTCTATCACGTCGTTGGCCGACGAAACGCCTCCGCAGCCTATGATTGGTATTCGACAAGCATTTGCTACTTGATACACCATTCGCAGGGCTATGGGGAAAATGGCTGCGCCCGAGAATCCTCCCATTTTGTTTGCCACCACGGGGCGTCGTCGCATGGTGTCGATACGCATTCCAAGCAAGGTGTTAATCAGGGTTAGCCCGTCGGCACCCGCCTCTTCGCAGGCACGAGCAATGCTCGTAATATCTGTTACATTTGGGCTGAGTTTGATAAATACGGGCTTGGTGGTAACGGCTTTTACCGCACGAGTTACGCGCGCCGCCGATTCGGCTGAAGTGCCGAAAGCCATACCCCCGTTGTGCACGTTAGGACACGAAACATTTACTTCGATAATTGCCACCTGCTCTTCGCAGTCGATTTTTTTGCAACATTCCACATATTCGTCTATCGAAAAACCGCTGATGTTGGCAATAATCGGATTGTGAAAGCACGCTCTTAATTTTGGGAGTTCGGTAGAGATAACCTTGTCGATGCCCGGATTTTGAAGCCCTACGGAGTTGATAAGTCCGGCATTGCATTCGGCAATTCGAGGTGTCGGGTTGCCGAAGCGTGCTTCGCGCGTAGTCCCTTTTATCGAGATGGCTCCAAGTATGTCGAGGTCGTACAAGGTGGCCATTTCTGTACCAAATCCGAATGTCCCGCTTGCCGGAATAATGGGATTGGTCAAACGAACGCCACACAATTCAACGCTTAAATTTTTTTCTGTTACCATACAATTTCGTCTTTTTTCAGAACAGGTCCTTCCTTGCAAATGCGTTTGTATCCGTTTTTGGTTTTGCAGGAACAACCCATGCACACACCAAACCCGCAACCCATACGCTCTTCGAAGCTCATTTCGCCATCGATGTCGAGTGCATCGTACAGCGCACGCAGCATAGGCAACGGTCCGCATGCGTAGAAGTAATCCGCTTCAATTTTATTGGCTGCAATAGCATCGGTTACAAAACCTTTTGTACCTACGGAGCCGTCGGCAGTGGCAACATATACATTGGCTCCGAGTGCCTCAAATTCGTTTTTGTAAAAAATCTCTTCGCAAGTGTTAAAACCGAGTACAACGCTTACTTGTTTGCCTTGTGCAACGAGGTCTTTGGCAAGGCGATACATTGGCGGAACACCAACTCCACCGCCCACGAGTAGCGGTTTTTGACAGTTGTTGACAGAGAATCCGTTACCCAATCCCGTCAGCATTTCGAGTTGTTCGCCCGATTGCATTTTTGCCATCAGTTCGGTGCCTTTTCCAACTATTTTGTAGATGATTTTCAGAAAATTTTCAGAAAAATCGCAAACCGAAATCGGGCGACGCAGGTAAAAACCGTCAAGAGCAATGTTTACAAATTGCCCTGCATTTTGTATGGCAACGGTGTTGCCCTCAAGGCACATCTCGTAAATACATTTTGTCAGGGGTTTGTTGCTGATGATTTTAAATACTGTTTTTTCCATGTCGTTTGCAGGTGTTATGCTTTCCAAACAATTTCGCCATTGTAAACGGTCAGTCGACATTTGCCGTACACTTTCCAACCCTCAAACGGAGTTGATTTCCCTTTCGAGAAAAAGTTTCGGCTGTTGATTTTATAAGGTCTTTTTACGTCGAAAACGGCAATGTCAGCCCGTTCGCCTACCTGCAAAGCACCACCCAAACCGAATATCCTCCGAGGATTGTCGCAAAGAAGGCTGATGAGTTTTTCGATGTCTATGATACCTGTTTTAACCAATTTCGTATAGCAAACGGCAAAAGCCGTTTCGAGCCCTACAATGCCCATTGCACTATCTTTCAGTCCACGCGATTTCTCCTCGGCGGTGTGCGGTGCGTGGTCGGTGGCAATTACCTCTATGGTGCCGTCAACAATGCCCTCTATGAGTGCTTTGCGGTCGTTGTCGGAACGCAGCGGAGGATTCATTTTGAAGCGTCCGTCTTCTTGCAATTCGTTTTCCGAAAGAGTGAGGTAGTGTGGTGCAGTTTCGCACGATATTTTATCCGACAAGCGTTTGGCATTGCGAATAATGTCCACGCTCTCGGCTGTCGAGATATGGCAAACGTGATAACGACAACCTTGTTTGAGAGCCATTTTTACGTCGCGGGCTATTTGTGCATACTCACTTTTGGAGCAGATGCCTTGGTGTCCGTGCCTTATGGCATATTTCCCCTTGTGAATGTATCCGTTGCGGAGAAGCGATTTGACTTCGCAGTGTGCTGCAATAATGCTGTCAGTGCGTGCTACTTTCCACATGGCGTCTTTCATTATGTTAGCGGATTGTATGCCGTTGCCGTCGTCGGAAAAGCCTGCCACACGCGAGTGCAACGCTTCCACATCGACTACAGTTTCCCCTTTGCGCTCGAGAGTGATGGTGGCGTATGGACGAACCTCTACAACGGCTTGTTGATTGATCAGCTGTTCTTCGACGAATAAAGTTTCAATGCTGTCGGGAGCAGGTATCAGATTGGGCATGGCACAAATAGTGGTAAAGCCTCCGTGTGCAGCTGCCCGCGTTCCTGTTTCGATAGTTTCTTTAGCCGAAAAGCCGGGTTCGCGCAAATGTACATGCACATCGGCGAGTCCGTAACAGACAATGCAGTCGGTGGCATCGAACACTTCGGCATTGTTTTCGGGCAAGTGTTCGGCAATGGCGGTTATAAGATTTTCTTCAATCAATATATCGCTTTTGCAATGCCAGCCGTTGCCTATCAGCGTTCCGTTTTTTATTAGTAATTTTTTCATTTTTCATTAAAAAAACGGGCGACAAAAGCCGCCCTCCCAAAAATAAAATTTATGAAAAAGAATACAGATTTTCATTCTTGATGAGATGTTGAATATCCGACACGTCGGAAAAACAATCGTTATGGTAAAAATTCTTGTCCATCTGAATGATTTACTCTTCTATTTGCTACAAAGTTATAAAACTTTTTCTCCTTTTTCATAAAAAAATCAATAACATCGAAAAATTTACAGAAATCGCAAGCGATTACAACTAATAATCATAGTTTGTTTAAAGTGGCGAGGCTGTCTGACAAACAGCCTCTTTTTGTATATATTTTCGAATCGTTTTTAAAAAACAAACCCCTGATAGTTTTATAATCGGCTATCAGGGGTTCTGTCAAAAAAATCGGTATGTTATCCGCCGAAGTTGTCGAAGCGAATCATATCGTCTTCTACACCGAGGCTGTGGAGCAAATCGAGCACCGTTTTTGCCATCATTGGAGGTCCGCAGAGGTAGTATTCGATGTCTTCGGGTTCTTCGTGTTGTTTGAGGTAGGTGTCGCCCATCACGGGAGCAATGAATCCCGGCGTGTATTTTACACCCAAAGCATCGGCTTTTGGGTCGGGACGGTCGAGCGCCAAGTGGAAATGGAAATTGGGGAACTCTTTTTCGAGTGCCAAGAAATCTTCCAAGAAGAATACTTCGTCGATGGCACGGGCGCCGTAGAAATAGTGCATTTCGCGGTCGCGACACTGACGTGTTTTGAGCATGTGCATGATTTGCGCACGCAACGGAGCCATACCGGCACCGCCACCGACCCAAATCATTTCGCGTTTGGAGTCGTACACCGGACGGAATTCGCCGTAAGGACCACTCATGGTTACCTTGTCGCCGGGTTTCAAGCTGAAAATGTAAGTAGAAGCGATACCGCAAGGTACGTCTTGGAATCCCGGTCCTTGCTCTTTGGGCTTGAACGGAGGAGTAGCAATACGCACGGTGAGCGTAATGATGTCGCCCTCGTCGGGATAGTTGGCCATAGAGTAAGCACGAATGGTAGGTTCGGTGTTCTTTTGTTTCAATTCAAAAAGACCGAATTTTTCCCAAGCGGGCAAATAGAGTTCACCTATCAAATCCTTGTCCATGTCGCGGTTGTAGTCGATGTCGTAGGTAGGTATTTTGATTTGTGCATACGAACCCGGTTCAAAATCCATGTGTTCGCCCTCGGGTAATTTCACTTTAAACTCTTTGATGAACGTAGCTACATTGCGGTTGCTGATAACCTCGCACTCCCATTCTTTGACACCGAGTACGCTTTCGGGTACACGGATGCTCATGTCGCCTTTTACTTTCACTTGGCAACCCAAGCGCCAATGGTCTTTTTGTTGTTTACGGGAGAAGTGAACGGTTTCGGTCGGCAGAATTTCGCCTCCGCCTTCATCAACCTGACATTTGCATTGTCCGCAAGAGCCTTTGCCACCACAGGCAGAGGGCAGGAACACCCCTGCATTGGCCATGGAGTTGAGCAGTGAGCCTCCCGCAGGCAAGGTGATTTCTTTTTCTCCGTTCATGGTTATCTTCACATCACCCGAAGCCACCAGATAGCGTTTGGCAATGAGCAGGACAATCACAAGGAGAATGATTACCAAAAGGAATACGACCAAACTGGTCAGTATTGCCGTAGAATTGATTTCAAGTAACATATATTCTGATATTTTTTTGTGAATTGAATCTTAAATTTTCAGTCCTGAGAAGCAGAGGAATGCCATGGCCATCAACCCTACCGTGATGAAGGTGATACCCAGACCACGAAGCGGAGCAGGCACATTGCTGTACTGCATCTTTTCACGAATGGCGGCCAGACCCACAATGGCCAACAGCCAACCCAAACCGGAGCCTAACGCGTAGGCCACCACATCGAGCATCGAAGTCAAGGCTTTGGGGTCTGTAGCGGGCAGACCTACACGTTGCTGCATGAACAACGCACCACCCATGATGGCGCAGTTTACAGCAATCAAGGGCAAGAAAATACCCAACGAGGCATAGAGCGACGGCGAGAATTTCTCGACAACCATTTCCACCAATTGCACAATAGCGGCAATTACGGCAATGAAAAGAATAAAACTCAAATAACTCAAATTGAGTTTGGCAAAACCCTCGCCCAACCATGCAAGAGCTCCCTCGCTCAGCACTTTGGTTTCGAGTAAGTAGTTCACAGGCAGGGTGATGAGCAGCACAAAGGTAACGGCAATTCCCAAACCAAGCGAGGTTTTCACATTTTTCGATACAGCCAAATACGAACACATTCCAAGAAAGAATGCGAATATCATATTATCGGCAAAAATCGAACGTACAAATAAACTTAAAGTGTGTTCCATATTTTTCGATTATTTATTTAATTATAACTTTCTCCATATCTTGTAATCAGCAACTCTGCCTTCGTTTCGCCGGGCAGCAATGCGATGCAATACATTTTAAAGGCTTTGGAATAATCATATTCGATGCCTTTTTTGCGCATTTCGTATAAATTGCAGGGTTCATAATACTCATTAACAGCTATATTTTCTACATCTAATCCTGCAACAGGGTCAATATCACTTGCTACCCAAATAGTGTCATTCCCCGACAACCGCTCTACCACGATTTTATTCTCTTTTTCGGATTTCGTATTTATCGAAAGTGCAAAATCACCATTATTAACTTTTACTATTTTCTGTAAATCGCCTTCCATAATGCTTACTCGATAAGAGGATGTTTCATTAGTAAATACAAGTGCATGATATTGATATAAGTTCTGTTTATTACAAGCACATAATAATACCACACATACCATTAAAAGTAATTTTTTCATAAATTGCTATTTTTTGAGCTTATATCTTATCCCATAATTGGATCCCTCATAACGCCAATAAGGATAATAACTATTCCCTGAAATATATGTTCCATTATCCGTTACATAAATATAATTCTTTGTACCAGTATTACCCGTTCCAAATGCTACTATATAATGAAAATTATCTCCCGTTCCTATCAATAATTACAATGAATGTTTCATAATTATTTGTCTTGTAGGTCTTTTTTTATCGAGCGATGAACCCAGATAATGCAAGCCACTAAAATCAAAGCCATCGAAGGCATCATCATCAAGCCGTTGTTTACATAACCTGCATCGTACACGCATTGGGGAATTACTTGGAATCCCAGCAGTTTGCCGCTACCCAGCAATTCGCGGAAGAAAGCCACTACTACCAAAATCCATGCGTAGCCAAAGCCGTTGCCCAATCCGTCGAGAAACGAATCCCAAGGTTTGTTGCCCATAGCAAACGCTTCGAGGCGACCCATCAAGATACAGTTTGTAATAATCAATCCGATGTACACCGAGAGTTGTACGCTCACATCGTAGGCAAAGGCCTTGAGCACTTCGCTCACAATGGTAACCACGGTGGCTACCACAACCAATTGCACAATGATACGCACATTGCTCGGAATGGTGTTGCGGATAAGTGAAATAATCACGTTTGCCAATGCTACAATGATAGTTACCGAAAGCCCCATTACCAAAGCGGGCTTCAACTCTACCGTTACTGCCAATGCCGAGCAGATACCCAGCACCTGCATAATAACAGGGTTGTTCGAACTCAACGGCCCCAACAACGTTTGTTTTGTTTTATCACTAAGTTTCATTATATCTCCTCCTAAAAAGTCATTATTTTTTCAAAAATTGAGTGTATTTCTTAATGCAGGTTTTGAGCATATCTTCCACACCTTTACTCGTAATGGTACCGCCCGAAATAGCATCTACTTGGTCTTTCCCATCGGCTTTTTGTCCGGCTTTCATTACAGCAATCGAAGCAAATTCGCCGTTTTGCATAATGTGTTTGCCCTCAAATTGTGTTTGGAAAGCCTCGGTAGCGATGTTTGCTCCCAAGCCCGGGGTTTCGCCTGCATGATTGAAAAATACGCCATACACCGTATTTTTGTCGTCATTCAAGGCAATGTATCCCCAAATGGCACCCCAAAGTCCTTTGCCGTCCAAAGGAATAATCCACTTGGTGGTACCTTCTATTTCGGCTTTGAACACCAATACTTCCCCCTCTTGTGTTTCGTAGTTGAAATCTTTTACGGGGTTGAGTTCTTTTACAACTTCGCCTGCGGCGTTCAGCACAACGATTTGTTTGATGGTGCTTTTGAAAACTTCGGCGGCATCGGTGCCTTCAAGATTCACTGCCGGCAACGACGAAAGTATTTGTTTCTTTTTGTCCAACTCGATGTTGGCAGCCTGACGCTCTTTCAGAGCTCCTGAAGTAATCGACAAAAGCAATGCCACTATCACCACAATGATGGTTGTGTAAAGCATAATGTAAACATTGCTGTTTTTGTTAATTCCTTTTTTCTCCTTTTTCCCGTCGTTTATAAGTTCAAACTCGGAAGCGGGAGCCTTACAAACAGGACATACCTCAGGAGGATTTTCTCCCTCGTAAATATATCCGCAAACCTTGCATTTATATGTTTTTGTAGCCATGATGTTTATCGTTATTTAATTTGTTTGACACGTTTCATACGTTTTTTGATGTTGCTTTGCACCACACACCAATCGATGAAGCATCCGAAAATGTTCATCAACAAAATGGCAAGCATCATACCTTCGGGGTAACCGGGGTTGAGTACGCGCACCACAATGGCAATCGCACCGATCAAGAAACCGTAAATCCATTTACCTGTTTCGGTACGGGCTGCCGTTACGGGGTCGGTAGCCATAAATACGGCACCAAATGCAAAGCCGCCTAATACCAAATGCTCGTACCAAGGCAGGTTGGCAATGGCAGTTTCAGGACCGAATACATTGAACAGCAATGCCGTGAAAGCCCCTCCTGCAAATACCGAAAGCATAATTTTCCAACTTGCAACACCTGTGACAATCAATAAGATGGCACCCAACAGAATGGCCAAAGTCGAAGTCTCGCCTACCGATCCGGGTATCCATCCGATAAATGCGTCCCAAAAACCGGCTGTTTGCCCCATTGTGTCGCTGAATACGGGTGAACCCGAAGCAGATGTACCCAACTGACCGAGAGGTGTTGCACCCGAAAATCCGTCAACAGGGTTGCCTGCTCCCCACCAAAATGCGTCGCGGGTGCGTACCCATACTTTGTCGCCACTCATTGCCGTAGGATAGGCAAAGAACAGAAACGCACGCGTGATGAGCGCAACATTGAAAATGTTGTAACCGGTTCCTCCGAAAACCTCTTTTGCAAAAATCACGGCAAAAGCGGTTGCCACGGCTGTCATCCAAAGCGGTGTGTCGATGGGAACAATCAGCGGAATCAAAAATCCCGTTACGAAAAATCCCTCGGCAACCTCTTCTTTTTTGACTTGGGCAACAATCACCTCAATGCCCAAACCGACTGCATAGGCAACCAACAACGTAGGCAAAACGGCTAAAAGTCCGAATGCAAACTGCTCAAAGAAGTTGGCTTGCTGACCGATGGCAATGAAATGTTGGTAACCCACGTTCCACATACCGAAAAGCATTGCCGGCAATAGCGCCACCACAACGGTAAACATCGAACGCTTCGTGTCGATGGCATCGTGAATGTGAGTACCGTTTTTTGCTGTTTCGTTAGGAACAAACAAAAACGTTTCTATTGCGTCAAATAGCGAATGAAACGCTGCCAACTTTCCGCCTTCGCTGAAAGTTGGCTTGATTTTCTCTACAATATTTTTAATAAATTTCATATCTAACAAAATTTTCAAGACCGATTATTCAAGTTCTTTTCTCATATAGTCCAATGCTTCGCGAACGATGTGCTGCAATTCCAATTTCGATGTGCAAACGAACTCGCACAGGGCAAAATCCTCGGGAGCAACCTCGTAAGCGCCAAGCGCTTCCATCTGATCCAGATTTTTTGCAATCATGGCTTTGATGAGCTGTTCGGGCATGATGTCCATCGGGAACACTTTATCGTATTCGCCACTCATGATAATGGCACGGCGTCCGCCCAACAAACGGGCATCAAAATCGAATTTGCATTTGCAGAATTTTGCAAAACGTTGCCACGGATAACTCAAACTTGCACTGAATTTGTTAAAGCGTGGCGAAAGCCAACCTATCAATTCGTCGGCCTCGTCGCCTTCTTTGATGACGGTGATTTGCGAATCGAAAGCGTGCAGGTATCCGTTGTCGGTTACTTGTGTTCCGGTCAGTACGTTTCCGCTGATGTAGCGCAACTTATTCTCTTTATATACATTGCCAACAACAATCGGGTTGATGTTCGTGCCAACTATGGTTTTGAAATAGCAAGGCGAATAAACCTCCGGACCTGTCAGAGCAACGTATTTTGTCAAATCGACGATACCTTTGTTTACAAAACGTCCCAAAGCAATGACATCTTGCAGGTTCATTGTCCAAACCACTTCACCTTTGTTTATGGGGTTCAGTTTGTTGATTTGAACACCGACATTTCCGGCAGGGTGAACTCCGTCAAAAATGTTGATTTCCACTCCTTGCATCATTTTTAATTCGGGAGCTGCATTTTTGGCAATCGAAAAATAAACCTTACCATCGGTGAGTTTTGCCAACAATTTTAATCCTGCCTGTAATTCGGCACCTTGCCCTTTAACTACGAAATTGCTGTCGGGAGCCAAAGGAGCCGAGTCGAAGCCCGAAACAAAAATCGCTTTCGGTGTCAAATCCGGATTGGCGACCACATCGTAAGGGCGTTGTTTGATAAATGCACCGAAACCCGCATTGAGTATTGCACGATGCAGCTCTTCACGTTCCGATTCGAGATTCGGTTTCTCAAATGTTTCGTAAGCAATTGTCGTGTCGCGTCGAATGGAAACGTAAAGCAATTTTCTTCGTTCACCGCGAGCAATTTCTTGCACAATACCGCTTACAGGAGCAACGATTTTAAGTTCAGGATGCTTTTTGTCATAAAAAACGGGAGTCCCCGCTTTTACTGCGTCTCCCTCTTTTACAAGCACTTTTGGAACAATCCCGTTAAAATCGTCAGGACTGATAGCAACCAATTCCGATTGGTTCATACTTGCCACAACGGGTGCGGGAGCACCTGCAATGTCAATCTGTAGTCCACGTTTAATTTTGATAACGTTTGTCATAATTACTTGATTGATAATATATGTATCTTTTTGAAAGAAAAAACTTTTGCACTATGGTTTTAAAGTGCAAAAGTAATTCAATTATTCCGATAATTAAAGAAATATTTCAGTAATTTAATTTGCTAAAATTTTCACAGCCTGCTTTGTTGCTTCGAGCATCGGACGAATGCTTACATCGGAACCCACTGCGTGCCGCATCCAAAGGTTGGGCGTCAATCTGCCTGCGGGATAAATGCGCAATAGTTCCGTTCCGATGTTTTTCCCTTTAAAGAATTCTTCCAACTGAAATTGTACCAAGTGCCCGTAAGGATAATTTGGCAAATACAGCGGTATTTCTATCATGTGCGAGTAGATGGCCAAAATCGGGGAATCTTTTTCTCCTAAAATCGGAGCATAATAGTTGTTCCAAACCTGTTTCGCGTAATTTAAAACGCAGTTTTTCAACTCCTCGACACTTGCATCGGGATGTTCGTACAGCCATCGCCAAGTGTACAAATCGACCAACGAAACACCCATGATTTCGTAGCAACCCCAAAAAATATCGAGTGTTTGAAGGGCGTCTTTTTGGGCGTTGTTTTCCGAAGGAATGCCCAAAAGTTCAAGGTCGCGAACTTGAAAAACAAAAGCCAAAGCCTCTGTAAACGCAGTGCTCGGCACGCCGTTCATTATGTAATTGTCCACATAGTTCAGCGAAATGGTTTGTTCTACGTTGTGCCCGAATTCGTGTACGGCAATGTTGTATCCTTTGTAATCCATTCCATCGGCGGCAATGCGTGTGCGCAAGTGTGCTTTGTCCGAACGCATTTGGGCTCCCCAAGCGTGTCCTGCTCCGCGCGAAGCATCTACCGTGATTTTTTTACAGATGTTTTGTGCCGTGTCGCTCGAGAAACCTATTTTTTCCAACAAAAGAGGCAACGTGGCTTCAAAAGTTTTTGTGTCGGGATAACAAGCTCTCGTCTTTTTGCTTAAATCCTCTTCGTTGAGCGTGCTGCGACTTTTAAACCCATCGTACCAAATGTCGAAAGGCTCCAATTTTCGTCCTAAACGCTGCTCGATAAGTTGTGCTACGCATTTCACTTCGTCGGACGCGATGAATTGCGTAAACATGCGTTCAATTTCGTCGTCGGATACCTCCATTGCCTGATTAAACGCACGTTGCAAATAGGTAGAGTGTGTCGGGCAGTAGGCATCGGCAGCCATCAACGAGCGGCAGTTGTTTAGGAGCATTTCGTAACGCGTATTTGCCTCCGCAGTCGCTTCGCAAGGTTGCTCGTTTTTGAAAACCTTATTAGAGATGGGATACCACACATATTCGTCGTTGTTAATCACTTGTTGAGGAATGGTTTGATTGACAATGTGTTTCATCACGCCGTAAATCATGCGCTGTTTTTCGAGTCCGTTGCCATCGGCATTGGCATAGTTCGATTTTAGTTCGTCGCGCAACCCCCAATGCGAAATGAGCAACATACCATCGGGGAAAAGTTGTTGATTGCTTTCGTTGCGGAGATTTCCCATTACGATGTTGTAATTCGAAATGTAATTTTCCGAAATGGTGGCGTCGGTGGCTATCCGTTGATTGACAGAGGCCGGCACACGTGAATCGAACATATCGCCCAAACGTGCGTAAGCCCATTGCTGTCGGCTCCAATCTTTTCCTAAACGATTTTTCTCTTCGAGTGAATAAGCAGGAAAATTAAGCAATATGGCAAATGCGATTTTCGATTGAAACATATCGTCGGAAAGGTGTGCATAAGGGTCTAATGCTCCAAATCGTTCGTCGATGTCGGCTGGAATATCTCCCGCCAAATGCAACGGCTCTTTCAGTTGTAGACTGATTACGTTGTAGTTGCCGTAGAGAATTTCCAGATTGTGCTGTATTTTTTCGAAAAGCACGGCTTTTTCGTCGGCTGTTTTGGCAAAATTTTCGATGCAAAATGCTTGAAATTCGCTTTCGGAGCCGTCGCTCTCTTCCCAAAAACTGCCTGCATGGCGTACGCCTCTTTCTATCAGCGAAATGTCGCTTTCAGGTGCGCTGTTTTTTAGTTGTTCGATGGTCGAAAGAATCGTTTTTTCCGAAATAGTTCCCATTTTTTCTTTATTTTTTTGTTGTCCGCAACTTACTCCCAATAGCAGAGCGGCAACCATAACCATTATTTTTTTCATGATGTTATAAAATTAGTTTTCATTGATTACGAATCGGGCAGTCAGTCGCGAGCGTTGCTCTACCAAAATGTTTTTGCCGGTGGTGAGTTTTTCGATGATGCGTTCGTTGTAATGGCGAATGGTCAACAGGGTTACGTTTTTGTTGTACAACACTTCGTAAGTTTGTTGGAGTTCGTCGATGAAAGCATCGAATGTTTGAGCGTTGTAGTCGATAAGGAACGTAAAGTTGATGGCCGATTGTTGTACCAAGTGAAGTTTGAGTCGGTACTTTGCCAAGGTTGCAAAAATATGGCTTAATTTTTCCTCCGCCACAAACGAAAAATCGCGAGGCGAAAGCGTGAGCAACAACTGATTTTTTTTGACGATATAAACAGGAGGCATCTCCATTTTCTCTTTGATAGAGAGGATGATACTACCTTCAGCTTCGGGGTTTACAAACGACTTTACCCGCAAAGGAATATCCTTGTTTTGCAGCGGTTTTATCGTTTTCGGATGGATTATTTGAGCTCCGCAATGCGATAGTTCGACAGCCTCTTTGTACGATATTCGTGGCATAATTTCCGCTTCGGCAAAAATTTTCGGGTCGGCATTCATCACACCCGGTACGTCTTTCCAAATCGTTACGCTTTCGGCATCGAGCAGATTGGCAAGTATGGCTGCCGTATAGTCGGAACCTTCACGCCCGAGCGTGGTGGTCTGATTGGTGGTTGTTCCTGCAATAAATCCTTGTGTAACATAGCGTTGCACACCGTCGAAAGTAAATGCTTTTTTGCAAAATTCGCCCGACAAGGCAATGTCGATATTGGCATCGCGATAGTTGTCGTCCGTTTTCAACGCGGTGCGAATATCCACCAAACGATTCGACAACGAAACGCTATTCAGATATTCGGAAACGATGGCTGTGGAAATCCGCTCTCCGAACGATACGATGCGGTCGTATTCAAAGTCGTAGCAGAGGGAAGGCTCCGAAACGGTTATTTGATGCAGCTCAAGAAGCAAACGCTCGATTTTGTTTTTCACCTGTTCGGCATTTTTTTCAAAAAGCGAATCGATAATGTTGTAATGAAAATGACGAATGTCTTCGATATGTGCCTCAATGCCGTTCTTTTTGTAAAAATAATCGCTGCAAAGTGCCTCCAGTTTGTTGGTCATTTTACCCATTGCCGACACCACGACAATTAAAGGAGCGTGTTCCGTTCCGATGATTTTTGCCGCCTGTTTGATGGCTTCAGCCGATTTTACCGAAGCACCTCCGAATTTGAAAATTTTCATAGTATAAACGCATTTGATGGTGCAAAGATAGAAAAGAAACTGTTTTTTGCTTTTTATGAAAATAATTACGGAAAAATTTCTTTAAATGAGAAAGAATGTTGTAATTTTGTCTTTCGTAAAACACTTTTAAAAAAATAAAATTATGTCAAAAGTAACCGTAGTAGGTGCAGGAAACGTAGGTGCAACCTGTGCCAATGTATTAGCAGTGAATGAAGTTGCTAATGAGATTGTTCTCATTGATATTAAAGAAGGTTTGGCCGAAGGCAAAGCCATGGATATTATGCAAACGGCACAACTCATGGGCTTCGACTCTGTTGTGAAAGGCGTTACCAACGACTATTCGCAAACAGCAGGTTCAGATGTTGTGGTTATCACTTCGGGTCTTCCTCGCAAACCGGGTATGACGCGTGAAGAACTTATCGGTGTAAATGCCGGCATTGTAAAATCGGTAGCTCAAAACATTTTGAAGTATTCACCGGAAGCCATTTTGGTAATTGTTTCAAATCCGATGGACCCGATGGCTTATCTCTCGCTCAAAACATTAGGCCTTCCTCGCAATCGTGTGATTGGTATGGGTGGCGCTTTGGATAGCTCTCGTTTCAAATATTTCTTGAGCCAAGCTATCGGATGCAATGCTAACGAGGTGGAAGGTTTGGTTATTGGCGGACACGGCGATACTACAATGATTCCTTTAACTCGCTTGGCAACTTATAAAGGCATTCCTGTTTCTCAATTTTTGTCGGCCGAAAAATTGGACGAGGTTGCTAAATCGACCATGGTTGGCGGTGCAACGCTTACGGGCTTGTTGGGTACATCGGCATGGATGGCTCCGGGTGCTGCCACATCGTATTTGGTAGAGTCTATTATCAAAGATCAGAAAAAAATGATTGTTTGTGCTGCTTATCTTGAAGGTGAATACGGCATGAAAGACATCACTATCGGGGTGCCTGTCATCATCGGAAAAGAGGGTATCGAACGCATTGTGGAATTGGATTTGAATGCCGACGAAAAAGCGAAACTTGCTGCAAGCGAGGAGGCTGTTCGCAAAACCAATTCTATTCTTTATGCTTCAGGGATTTTATAAAAATTCTTTCAAGTGAAAACGACAACTACGAAATTCTGTTTGGGAGTTTCGTAGTTTTTTGTTTATAAAAACATAGTAAGATGAAATCTGTTCGATTTTTTACGACGGCTTTGTTCGTTGTTGTTTTGTTGTCGGGGTGTAATGCTCTGAAAACCATGGCTTCGCAAACCATGGCAATGAAAGATTGTAACTACTCGTATCATTCGGTAAGCAATATCGTGATTGCCGATATAGCTGTTTCGGAGGGCGTTTCGGCTTTTTCGTTGCCCAAAATCATGGCTTTGATAGGAGGTCTTTCGGAGTCGTTGCCTGTGAAGATGACACTGAATTTAAATGTGGAAAATCCTAACGATGTGCAAGCGGGATTTGAGCGAATGGCATATCAAATCAATTTGGATAGTATTCGCATTGCCGAAGGAGATATTGCTCAACCTTTCTATGTGGCTCCCAAAGACACGAGCGTTTTACCTATCAATTTGAGTGTGGATTTGCGAAAGCTTGTTACCAAAGACAACTCGTCAACTATTTTGTCGCTTGCAACCAATTTGCTCGGTATAGGGACAACGCCAAGCCACCTTTCCATCAACGTAAGACCTACTGTTAAAGTGCTTGCTACAGAAATAACTGCTCCCAACTACATTCCCATCAATTTTGAGATAGGTAAAAAACAATAAAGTAATGAAATGCAATTTGTTTGAGCGTACGGAGTTGCTTTTGGGCGAGGGTGCTATGCAACGTTTGCAAAAAACGAATGTCATCGTATTTGGTGTAGGTGGCGTAGGCGGATGGTGTGTCGAGAGTTTGGTGCGCTCGGGAGTAGGGCATATCACCATTGTCGATTTCGATTGTGTGGCCGCTTCAAACATCAACAGACAATTGGTAGCAACAACAAAAACCATCGGACAGCCGAAGGTGGAAGTCCTCAAACAACGCTTGCTTGAAATAAATCCAAATATTCAGGTGGATGCTGTACAGCAATTTTACAGCGAAGATACAGTCGAAGAGTTTTTGCTCGACGACTATGATTATGTAATAGATGCTATTGACAGCCTGAAAGACAAAGCTTTGCTTATTTTACGAGCTTGTGAAAGCAACGCAACGCTTTTTTCATCGATGGGTGCGGCTTTGAAGACGGACTTGAGCAGGATTTCCGTTTCAGAGTTTTGGAAAGTAAATGGATGCCCTTTGGCAGCGGCTCTTCGCCGTCGGTTTAAGAAAAACGGAACGTTTCCCCAACGAAAATTTAAATGCGTATTTAGCAACGAGGTGCAGAAAAACCAAGGTGTATGCTCAAGCGGCGACAAGGCTAACGGAACGCTCGTGCATGCCACTGCCGTTTTCGGTTTTATGTTGGCGAGCATGGTGGTGCAAGATGTTGTAGCCAAAGTCGAGCAATAAAAAAACCGCTCTTCGAAGAGCGGTTTTTTGTTTGCGTTATGTGTTTTTTTAGAATCTATAACGAACACCAAGGGAAATACCATTGTAAAGACCGCCCATATTAAAATTTGTCCCAGTTTCCCAAAATCCTACACCAAAGTTTGGACGCCAATCTAACGAAAGTTGAAGAGGGAACCAAAAGTCATAAGCAATACCTACGTGACCAGCAACACCTACATAACCACCTTTGTCCTTACCTAGTTCTGCAAATAAATTGTAGAAACCGCCAGCTGCACCTACACCTAGATACCAATTCCAAGAACCTTTGTTATTCCAAGGTACAGGAGCGTTGAAAGGATCTACCCAATCATAAGTAACATGAGCACCAATACCTGAGAAGTTTGGAACATCAACAGCCACATCCAAGAAATTAGCTTCTCCTAAATTGTGTTGATAAGATACACTAGCACCATACCCTAAATTAAGACCTACTGCACG
>SAMEA3663036__coassemble_536_pt1 | contig 17414 bp, 12 predicted proteins | sample SAMEA3663036__metabat2_low_PE_036 | metagenome-assembled genome bin SAMEA3663036 (sample SAMEA3663036) | pig gut metagenome | biome: pig gut; feature: pig-associated habitat; material: faeces | place: France | collected 2012 | reverse complement strand
ATTGCAACATATTGGATACGATGATACAAAAATTCAAAAAACTACATCAATATCCTGTAGAGAAGTATCTCGCTTTTAAATACGACTTAGAGAAATTTTATCCTGAACTATGGCAAAACTTTCAAACAAAAACGAAAAACATAGAACGTAAAAACACTGCACTTCTGTTAAAAAAGGGCATTGAACAAAATATGTTTCGCAACGATTTAAACATCGAAGCCACTGCCATTTTATTGACAAGCATGACTACATTCACCTCAAAAGATTTAATGACGCTGTCGATGAGCAACTCTCAATGCATAGATTATTTTCTTGACATGGTCATACACATGTTGTGCAACGAAAACGGTATAGCATATTACAAACAAGATGAAAATAACCAAATAAATAAAAGTTTATGAATAAAAAAATTTTAGGATTATTATGTGGGACAATGTGTTGTTTTACACTGATGGCCCAAACGAGCGACTCTCCCAGTGAGTTGCATTTATCGCTTGCCGAGGCTCGCGATTATGCTCTTGAGAACAATCGTACTTTACAAAACTCCGATTTAAGCGTACGTCAGGCGTATGCAGCCCGTTGGCAAACCATTGCGCAGATGCTACCGCAAGCTGATATGTCTCTCGGGTTGAATTACACAAACGGGACCATGAAATTCGCCCTGATGGACGGAGTTCCACCAACCGAAAAAAAGATGGAAAACACCGCAGGTTCATTGAGTGTCAGTGCTTCAATCGCTATTAACGGACAGTTAATTATGGGTGCACTTATCAACAACACCGCAATTGAAATGCAAAACATCAACAAACGCAATACGGAGTTAGATGTTGTTTCAAATGTCGAAACTTACTACATCACCGCTCTTGCCATGGAAAAGACCGTTGATCTTTTAAACAAGAGTCTGACGGACCTTGAAAAGTTGCAAGAAATAACCGACAATTCGGTATCAGCAGGTGCCGCCGAGCAAACCTCTGCCGATCAAATCAAAGTACAGGTGGCAAGTATGCGCAGTGCCATCAACTCCACCAATCGCTCATTGGAAATGATTTACAACGCATTGGCTTTGCAATTGGCTGTTGGTGCCGACGTAAAATTGGTACTGACCGACCAACTTGACAACGTATTGAATGTGGAAGAGGCATTAAAGTTATTATCTGCCGACTTCGATTTAAACAATAATTACAATTATCAATTGGCGGAGCAAAACGTGAAGATGGCGAAGCAAAATGTCATTATGGCAGGAATGGCTTATATACCCACTTTGAGCGCTTTTTACCAATACACTTCACCTAACAAATACTTTTCAGGCTCATCGCCAATGGAACAACAAGTAGGTGTAGTTGGGTTGCAACTCTCTATCCCGTTGTGGTCGACAGGGAAACGTGCCGCAGGCATCACCGAAAAGAAATTAGCTCGTCAGGCAGCCGAAAATTCATTGGCAGATGCTCGCGACGGACTTCTTGTACAACACAAACAATTGCGTTACAATTTGTCATCGGCATACGAGGATTTCGACACGCAAAAAATGAACATTGATGTATCGCAACGCGTTTTTGAAAGCACATCGAATAAATTTGAATACGGACACGCCTCGTCACTTGAACTTACCAATGCAAGTATGACATTGCTTACCGCTCAAAGCGATTACATACAATCGATACTCAATCTTGTAAATGCGCAAATTGAATTAAAAAAACTACTGAATAAATAATAAATAAACAGATAAAAACAAATCAACATGAAAACATCAAATTACATTATTGCCATTGCAGCAATGGTTTTAATTACGTTCACCGCTTGCGGGAAGAAAGACAAATCGGAGAAAGAGAATGCCTCCGAAGAACGTATCGAACAAGTGAAGACAAAGAAAATGACCACTACCACAATCACGCGTGAAGTAGTGCTCAGTGCAACATTGCAAGGATATGAAACACAAAACGTTGCCCCTTCTGTTACAGGGAAAATCGAACATATTTATGTAGAAGAAGGTGCTCATGTAAAAAAAGGCGATATGCTTGTTCGTATGGACGAACTGCAATACAAAACATCAAAACTGACCTATGCGAATCTTGGTGTGGAACTGGCTCGCATCGAGGCTCTACTTAAAACGGGAAGTGCAACCCAACAAGCATACGATCAACTTAAACTCTCGTACGACCAAACGGCCGAAAACATCGACTTTTTGGAAACGAACACCTATGTAAAAGCTCCTTTCAACGGGGTTATTTCTGCAAAAAACTACGAAGATGGAGAATTATATGGAGGACAACCCATTTTGGTACTCACACAGATCTCCACGCTAAAAGCCGAAATAGCAGTACCGGAACGTTATTTTCCCCAAGTAAAAGCAGGTATGTCGCTTGACATTCGTTCCGAAATTTATGGCGACGGGAAAGTATTTCCTGCAACCGTTGAGCGCGTATTTCCTACTATCGACCCAGCATCTCATACGTTTACCATTAAGGTTAGAATCCCGAACGAGAAAGATATGCTTCGTCCCGGAATGTATGTGAATGCCACCTTGTTTCTTGGGAAAGAAGATGTCATTGTCGTACCTTATCAAACAGTGCTAAAATTGCAAGGTTCCGACAACCGCTATGTCTATATCAATCGTAACGGCGTTGCCAAATATGTACCTGTGAAACTCGGGCAACGTTTCGACGACCAAGTAGAGATTTTGTCCGACGAACTCGTAGAAGGCGACGAACTCGTTGTGGTCGGGCAGGCTCGTTTGGTTGACGGAGTAAAACTAAACATTATGCAATAATTCCCTTTAAATATACAAAACCATGAGTATATATAAATCGTCAATTAACAGCCCTATCACCACGGCATTGATATTTGTGGCGGTGATAATTTTAGGAGTATTCTCATATATGAGACTGCCTATCGACCAATTTCCGGAGATGGAGCCTCCGTATGTGTCAGTTATGACCACTTATCCGGGAGCTAACAGTTCCGAAATCGAAACCAATGTCAGCAAGATTCTTGAAAACAGCCTTAACTCTGTGGAAGGATTAAAGGAAATTACCTCCACGAGCAAAGACAACATTTCGCTTGTAACATTGGAATTTGAATGGGGATATAACCTCGATGAAGCCGTAAACGACATTCGTTCGTCTATCGACATGGTGTACGACAACTTACCGGATAACGTCAGTCGGCCTCTGATATTTAAGTTCAATACCTCGTCGATGCCAATTATGCAATATGCCATAACCGCCGACGAGAGCTACCCCGGATTAGAAAAAATACTTGACGACCAAGTTATTAACGTTTTAAACCGCATCGATGGTATTGGTAACTTATCGTTAGGAGGAGCCCCAAAACGCTACGTTTATATTGATCTTGACCCGCAAAAGCTCGACGCATACGGACTGTCGGTAGAACAAGTAGGAAATGCCGTTAGTGGCAACAACCTGAATCTTGCCTCCGGTTCCGTAAAAATGGGGAAAGAGCAATATCAACTTCGCGTACAAAGCGAATATGTAGAAAGTAGAGAGATGGAAGATATAGTGGTAACAACCACTACATCAGGCAAACAGGTGTATATACGCGATTTGGCGCAAGTACGTGACACAATAAAAGACGTTACTCTTGACGAAAAAATAAACGGCAAAGATGGTGTTCGACTTATTGTAATGAAACAATCGGGTGCCAACACCGTACAAATTGCGGAAGACGTACGTAACGAATTGGAAAAAATCAAAAAAACGCTGCCTCCCGACATCAAATTTGACCTTATTTACGACTCTTCAACCGAGATTCAAAATGCCATTGACGGTTTGATCGAGTCAGTTGGTTATGCATTGTTGTTCGTGGTATTGGTAGTACTATTCTTCCTCGGTAAATGGCGTGCAGCCCTTATCGTATCAATAACGATACCGATTTCTTTGCTCGTTGCGTTCATATACTTAGCACTTACAGATAGTTCGCTCAACATTATTTCGCTCTGTTCGCTCAACGTGGCAATCGGTATGGTGGTCGATGATGCTATTGTGGTACTGGAAAACATTACCAAACACATCGAACGAGGCTCCAGCCCGCGTGAGGCAGCCATTTATGCCACCAACGAGGTATGGGTATCGGTTATAGCCACCACGCTTGTAATAGTTGCCGTATTTGTGCCATTGACGATGCTTGGCGGTCAGGCAGGTATTTTGTTCAAAGAATTAGGTTGGATTGTAACCATCGTTTGTTCGGTATCTACCCTTGTTGCTATTTCGCTTACGCCAATGCTTTGCTCAAAACTATTGAAAGCTCGCAAGGTAAGAGTTGACGAAAATGGAAAACTCATCAAAGAAGAGCAACATAAAGGCTGGTATCAGAAATACGTTGTCGGACTACTTGATAAAGTTGACCGTATTTATGCGAATGCATTACGTTGGTGTTTAAATCATAAGACCATTACAATTTTAAGCATTATTCTTTTCTTCGGAATATCGCTCATACCTGTGTTCACCGGTCGAATCGGAACAGACTTTATGGCACAACAAGACAACGGTCGTATGAGCATTACCATTGAACTTCAGCGTGGAACACGTGTCGAAGAATCAATGAAAATGGCACGTTATTTTGAACATAAAATAATGGAGGTTGCACCCGAAGTATTGTTAATTTCATCTTCGGTAGGCTCCGACGACGATGGAGGTATCAGCGCAATGTTCACCTCTTCGACCAACAACAAAATATCGATGACAGTACGTTGCCCGAAGAAATGGGAACGTGAACGTACTATTTGGCAAATTGCCGAATCGATACGTGGCGTATTAAACGAAACACCGGAGGTCATCAACTATACCGTTTCGACTTCAGGAGGAGGCAGTTCTTCCAACAACGTTGATGTCGAAATATACGGTTACGATTTTGACAAGACAAACCTTTTGGCAGAAGAACTCAAAAACAAATTTAAAAGCATACCCGGTGCTCGCGACATCAATATCGACCGAGAAGAAGACCGTGCCGAACTCCAAATCATCTTTGACAAGGAAAAACTTGCACGCCACGGATTGAGTACTTCTGCTGTATCTATGTATGTCCGCAATCGTGTAAACGGATTCACCGCAGGGTACCTCAAAGAAGACGGAGAAGAGTACGATATAATTGTACGTCTTGCCGAAAAATATCGCGACAGCATGAGCGATATTGAGGATTTTACACTTGTAGATGCCTACGGGAAACAGGTTAAACTACGTGAATTGGCCGAGGTTAAGGAGTATTGGTGTCCACCCGAAATCAAACGCAAATCGCGTCAACGTATCGTAAAAGTATCGGTAACACCGGAAGGCGTTTCGCTTGGCGAATTAGCAACTTCTATTCAAAGCATCATCGACCAAACGGAAATACCACAAGGTATCAACGTGGCTGTTGGCGGTACTTACGAAGACCAACAAGAGACATTTGGCGATATGGGAATGCTACTTGCTTTGGTTATACTGCTCGTATATATAGTAATGGCATCTCAATTTGAGGATTTTGTAAAACCGCTCATTATTATGTCTGCTGCAGTAATGGCTATCCCCGGTGTCATTTGGGCGTTGTTCATTTCCGGGGTATCTCTTGATATGATTGGAGCTCTCGGTGTGATATTGTTGATTGGTATTGTGGTGAAAAACGGTATCGTGTTGGTTGACTACATCAATTTGATGCGTGAACGAGGTTACGAACTCAACGAAGCTATTGCCCTCTCGGGAGAATCTCGTCTACGTCCTGTATTGATGACGGCATTTACCACAATTCTCGGTATGGTACCTATGGTGTTAAGTTCGTCAGAAGGCTCTGAAATGTGGCAACCTTTGGGTATTGTTGTAATCGGTGGACTTTTGGTATCAACCATTGTTACATTGATTATTGTACCTATTCTTTATGCTATCACAAGCCGTCATGGCGACCGCAACAAAGAGGCTGCCAATCGTAAAAATTTCATTTTTATGCAGATTGACGAGAATAACAAATCCGAGGAAACTTCGAACATGATAGAAGAAAAAGTTTAATTTTAACTCAAGATGTTGGATTTAGTAATTTAAATCCGACATCTTATTTAACAAAAAACACATTATATGAAATCAGTACTTATAGTATTCAACCAAGCAAACACCGAACGTGTAGAATATATGCTTGACGCATTAGGCATTAGAGGATTTACTTTTTTCGAACAAGTTCAGGGACGTGGTTCCAATACAGGTGAACCCCGAAGAGGTACTCATACATGGCCTGAGATGAATTCGGCAGTTATCACGGTTATCCCCGACGAAAATCTGCCATCATTGCTTTCCGCTGTACGGAAATTAGACCTCCGCAACCGTGAAATCGGGGTCCGTGCTTTTGTTTGGAATATTGAGCAAACGGTATAGTTTTGAAACCTATATCTCACAATCGGGGAAATGCGTTTCTTTTTAGTTACGCATTTTTTATTTTTGCATAATAAACTTTTATTTCTCAAGCAGATGAAAACATATACTTTCGACCGTGTAATACGCATTATTATCGGTATCGTTGTGGCAACGGTCAGCTTATGGCTACTAAACAGATTGAGTGGAGTTCTTATCCCCTTTTTCGTTGGTTGGCTCATTGCCTATCTTCTATATCCGATAGTCAAGTTTTTTCAATACAAATGCAGATTAAAATATCGCATTTTATCAATTTTTGTTACCCTTTTGGTGGTAGTTTCATCTCTTGTTTTGTGCGCTTTTATATTGATCCCGTCAATTACAAGCGAATTTTCACGCGCGGGAAGTCTATTGGTTGAATATATTCCGGAAATAAAGAAATCCGACTTTTCGGGGTCATTTTTTTATCAATGGATAATAAACAACCTTGAAAATATCGACTTTCAACATATCTTGACATGGGAGAACTTAAATCATCTCATAGAGAAATTCACTCCTAAATTTTTCTCTTTAATCTCAAACACATGGCAGTTTTTAGGAGGTTTTTTGGTAGCAGGAATAACCTTGTTGTACGTTATTTTTATCCTGATCGACTATGAAAAAATTGCTACCGGGTTTATAAATATCATTCCGAATAAATACAAATGCTTTGTCAAAACTTTGATTGATGACGTAGAAAAAGGGATGAACAAATATTTCCGCGGGCAATCTACAATTGCGTTGTTGGTGGGCATCCTTTTCTCCATAGGGTTCAGTGTCATACAACTTCCGTTGGCTATCACTATGGGATTATTTATTGGTGTTCTCAATCTTGTGCCTTACTTACAAGTAATCGGCATTATACCGGTTGTCTTTTTAGGGTTATTGAAAGCGATGGAAACACAACAAAATTTCTGGTGGATATTGCTTTCCATATTTGTGGTGTTCATTGTGGTTCAATGTATTCAAGACCTTTTTCTTGTACCTAAAATCATGGGCAAAGCAATGGGACTAAACCCTGCCATTATTCTGCTTTCATTGTCGGTTTGGGGTAGTTTGTTTGGAATTATTGGTATGATAATCGCCCTGCCGACAACAACATTAGTCATATCATACTACAAACGTTTTATTCTTAATAACCCGTCTCTTGACAATAATGAAAAAGCTACCTAATCAGGTAGCTTTTTTTGTGGGGTATCAATTTCCCATTTCGGAGTAGAATTTGATTCTGACCAAGCGAATTTCCTCTTCCGAAAAGTCATTTTCTCCCAAAGCCTCTAATGCTAAACCTACATCATCGGTTTCCGCTTCCTCTTTAAAGTAATCGAATATTTCCTGCTTATGATCTTCATCCATAATCTGATCCAAGAAATAATCTATATTTATTTTCGTACCCGAATATACAATTGCTTCTATTTCGTTCAATAATTCATCAAAATCGAGTCGTTCTCTTTCTGCTAAATCGTCCAATGCGACCTTTCGGTCAATTGCTTGAATAATTGAAATTTTTAGTTTGGACTTATTTGCAACAGTTCTTACCCTCAAATCTTCAGGACGCTCAATATCATTTTCCGAAACATGTTTTTTTATCAATTTCAGAAATTCTTCACCATAGCGTTTTGCCTTTCCTACCCCAACACCGGGAATATTTTGAAGTTCTTCCATTGTTATAGGATAGGTCGTGGCCATTGCCTCCAGCGACGGATCCTGAAAAATAACGAAAGGAGGCAATCCCAATGATTTGGACATTTTTTTTCGCAAATCTTTCAACATCGAAAATAGTCCCGGATCGATTGCACAAGCCGCACCGCCTCGAACAATAGGAGTATCTTCACTTTCTTCTTCAAAGTCATTGTTCTCGGTTATTTTAAACGAAACAGGATTTTTCATATAGGCAATACCTGCCTTCGTAACTTTCAAAACGCCATAAGTTTCTATATCCTTAGAGATATATCCTGCAATCATTGCTTGTCTGATTACTGCCGGCAACAACACCTTCTCTTCTTCGGAAACAGTATCAAAAACATCCAATTCATCTAACTTATACGATTTGATTTCTGCAGTTTCTTTACCACACAACAGATCCACAATGACCTCTGTTTTAAACTTCTCTTTCACTAACGTTATTGTTTCCAATACCGTACAAAGTAAATCTTTAGCTTCCACCTGCTTTTTTGGATTTAAACAATTATCACAATTTCCACAATTTTCTTCTCCATACTCCTCGCCAAAGTAATGTAACAACAACTTCCGCCTACAAACAGAAGATTCCGCATAAGATGCCGTTTCCAACAACAATTGGCGTCCTATTTCTTGTTCTGCCACGGGTTTGCCTTGCATAAACTTTTCGAGTTTCTGCAAATCACTGTTTTTATAAAAAGTTATACACAATCCCTCGCCGCCATCACGCCCTGCTCGTCCTGTTTCTTGATAATATCCTTCCAAACTTTTGGGTATATCGTAATGTATCACGAAACGGACATCCGGTTTGTCTATTCCCATTCCAAAGGCGATAGTAGCAACTACTACATCGACTTTTTCCATCAAGAAAGCATCTTGATTGTAGGAACGAACCGACGATTCCATTCCAGCATGATAAGGTAGTGCAGGGATTCCGTTTGCTTGCAACACTTCCGCGAGTTCCTCCACTTTTTTACGACTCAAGCAATAAATAATACCCGATTTCCCCGAATTATTTCTTATAAATCGGATAATATCTTTTTCAACATTTTTTGTTTTGGGGCGAACTTCATAATAAAGATTCGGACGATTAAATGACGATTTGAAAATCGTAACATTCTCCATGCCCAGATTCTTTTGAATATCGTGTTGGACTTTCGGTGTAGCAGTTGCAGTAAGGGCTATAATCGGAGCAATACCTATTTCCGTAATAATAGGACGTATTCGACGATATTCCGGTCTGAAATCATGTCCCCATTCCGAAATACAATGAGCCTCATCTACTGCATAAAACGATATTTTTACACGTTTCAAAAAATCAACATTATCTGCTTTTGTCAATGTCTCGGGAGCAACATAAAGCAGTTTCGTTTTCCCCGACAACACATCATCTTTCACTTGTTCTACAGCTTGTGTTGACAACGAAGAATTTAAAAAGTGGGTTACATTATCTTCTTCACTGAAATTTCTAAATGAATCCACCTGATTTTTCATTAAAGCAATAAGAGGTGAAATAACGATGGCAATTCCATCCATTAATAGTGATGGCAATTGATAACACAAAGATTTCCCTCCTCCCGTAGGCATCAGCACAAACGTATCTTTCCCTTTTAATACATTCTCAATAATCTCTTTCTGCTGACCTTTGAATGTATCAAATCCGAAATATTTTTTTAATGCTTCAACAAGGAAGTCTGCCTTTGCCATGTTCTGATTTTTCTATTTTTTAATGCTTAATTGTAGAGCAAAATTAGAAAGAAAATAGAAACCACAAACTATTTTTATTATTAAAAAACAAAAGAAGATAGAAGTACACAAATTTCCATTTTTGAATACTTAAAAATGAGGGGTTCATAAATTATTTTTTATTTTAGCAGAAAAAAAATTATGTTAGTAAAAGTATTTGGTGCTGCCGTACAAGGAATTTCAGCAACAATTATCACTATTGAGGTCAATATTTCAAAAGGTATTAAGTTTTTTTTGGTGGGTTTGCCCGATAATGCCGTAAAAGAAAGCCACGAACGGATTATCTCCGCCTTGCAGTATAACAACATCAAAATACCTCGTACACAGGTAGTTATCAACATGGCACCCGCCGATATAAGAAAAGAAGGAACTGCTTACGATCTTCCATTAGCAATCGGGATGTTGGCTGCCAACGAGTCTTTAAAACCCGAGCTTCTATCCGATTATCTGATTATGGGAGAGTTGTCTCTTGATGGGACATTAAAACCGATTAAAGGAGTTCTCCCAATTGCCATAAAGGCAAGAGAATTAGGGTTCAAAGGGTTTATTCTTCCCAAAGAGAACTCCCGAGAAGCTGCTGTCGTTAATAATTTAGATGTTCTTGGAGCTGAAAACATAACAGAGGTAATTGCTTTTCTTAATGGAGAAAAAGAAATTGAAAAAACTATTGTCAATACAAGAGAAGAATTTTTTACAAACTACGAATTGTTTGATATTGATTTCGCAGATGTCAAAGGTCAAGAAAATGTCAAACGTGCTCTCGAAATCGCAGCAAGTGGCGGACACAATATTATTATGATAGGTCCTCCCGGAGCAGGAAAATCCATGATGGCCAAACGATTGCCTACGATTTTGCCTCCATTTACTTTACAAGAAGCTCTTGAAACCACAAAAATACATTCTGTTGCGGGGAAAATTGACAATAAAACATCCTTGATGTCAAAACGGACATTCAGAAGTCCTCATCATACGATTTCCGACGTAGCTTTGGTTGGAGGGGGAACATTCCCACAACCGGGAGAAATATCGTTAGCACATAATGGAGTCCTGTTTTTAGACGAACTCCCCGAATTTAAGCGAAGCGTTCTTGAAGTATTAAGACAACCACTTGAGGATAGGAAAATTTCTATTTCAAGAGCCAAGTTCACAATCGACTATCCCGCAAGTTTTATGCTTGTCGCTGCTATGAACCCATGTCCATGCGGTTACTACAACCATCCGGAAAAGGAATGTGTTTGCTCCCCCGGGAGTATTCAAAAGTATTTGAATAGGATTTCAGGTCCTTTACTTGATAGAATAGACATGCATATAGAAATCATACCCGTCCCGTTCGAAAAACTATCAACAATGAGTAGTGCAGAAAAAAGTGCCTCCATCAGAGAACGAGTTATAAGAACACGAAAAATTCAAGAAGAACGATTCTCGGGCATAAAAGACGTGCATTGCAATGCTCAAATGAGTTCCTCACTACTTAGGAAATATACCATTTTAAATAGCGATTGCAATAAACTACTAAAAATTGCAATGGAAAAATTACACTTATCAGCAAGGGCATACGATAAAATACTGAAAGTTGCTCGAACAATAGCCGACATGGCAGAATCTGAAGAAATAAAAACGGAACATTTGGCTGAAGCTATTAACTATCGTAGTTTGGATCGCGAAGGATGGATAAATTAAAAGAGGAAGATTATTATCTTCCTCTTTTAATTTATTATAAGCAAGGGGATTTTAATATTCCCATAAATCTTGCTCAAAATTCAGGATTTCTGCCTCAATACGAGCTTGCTCACGTTTAGCTTCTTCTTTGTTTATAATATATTTCTGTATTGTTCTATCATAAACATTCTTATCGTAAAACAAATAACTTGTATATTCTCGTTGTGCAAAGAAATCGTCAAAAGTCATTAGTTCTGCGTTGTTACGACTTGTTGCATTGATAGCCTCTTGAGACATAAAAACTCTCAAGTTATCGAATGGTACCCAAAATAGGTTCGATGCTCTTTCTGTTTGCGTATCAAAATAGATTGGGCATATAGCAATAATCTTGTTTGCAAAGGCAGAAGAACTTTTATCAAAATACCAAACTTCCTGCAACAAATATTTTGTAACACCTGCACTCAAGGTCGAAAGTGTAAAATGGTCTAACGTTATTTTCCCGTTATCTTCGTTTACATAATACTTAAACGACTCTTGCGATTTTAAGAAATAGACAGGGTCGCAAATATTATCCTTGGTAAATAAAGGAACTATACGAGCATCTTCCGACAAGTTTACCGTATCTTGATATGCCAGCAACTCTTTTGACAAGACTTTTGTATACATCAAGGTAAATAAGTTCAAATCCGATGCCATACTATCTTTAGGCAAAGGGAAATACAATGGATAGTTCTGTTTATCAGTTAAGTCAATGATACGTAATACCACCTTACTCCAAACGACATCATCTACTCGTGGGTTTTTTGTAACTGGAGGAATTTTAGATTCAATTCGCTCTACTCGAGCTGTATCCGAAAGGTTTCCTAAAGAGTCAAACAATACCGGTTGATTACTATTGTAATCTAAACGAGAAAATGGGTTTTGTGCTAATGCACTGCTCAAACAGAGCACCGATAATACAATAAAAAAACCTATTCTTTTCATATTCATATATTTTTAATTAACTGCTATACTTATTGGTGATAACTCACGAACAACACCATCAGGACCCTTCGCACGAATATCTTCTATTACCAAACGACTTCCACGTTTTTTACCTTTTATGACGGTCATTTGCGATGGAGTAATTTTATCCGTATTCGATGAAACAGGAGTTACACCGCCTGTAGCATCTTGTGCATAAATAGTAAAACCTGTTACCGTAAAATTCGCTTTCAGCAAACCATCGGCATATTGTGCCAAAACTCGTTTTGAGTTCAGCAAATCGTTTCGCGTAGGTTGCTTATCTGTCGATGGGCAAAGATAGGTTTCTCCTTGTTTATCTGTATATACAAGGAATGCGCTTGGATTCGGCAAACGTAATGTTCTAAATACATGGCTACCCATCTTCTTCTTTCCTGATTCGGTCATTGCATAAACGGTTAACTCTACATTATCAGAAGAAGTCGGCTTACAGATCCATGCCTTTTCACGCCCCGTAGGTTTAGTCATTGTAGCACCTTTTGCCTCTACAATGATATTATCGGAAGATACTCCGGGGACAGCAATATTTAAACGATTCTCAAACCCTCGATATACAACATTCATATCTTCATTCGCAATAGTCGCACTGGGTTCACCCACCGTATATGTACGCGAGAATGGGAATCGCGTAGTATCTCCATCGTTGGTAGGTAAAGCAATCTCTCCCATATAAGTATATACTCCCGGAGTATTACACTGCACAGAATATACATCCGTATTCAACTTCTTCCCATTAACAAAATACAAAGGTCGTTTTGTTGAGTCGACAGCTGAAAGAAAAATTGTAGCATTGTAAGTTTCGCCTGTCATCATATAATCAGATACAGTAGCTACGAATGCGCCAAGTTTATTTACCCTAAAATCACCTGCATCCGTTTGCGATTTCAAGTGAGTGATTACTTCCAACTCTGCCAAACGTACATCAGATTGTATTTTCGACAACATCGTTACAGATGCTACCAAAGGCATATGTTCAAACAACGAATTTTGCCAAGGGACTTCTTCTCCATCATTATTAAATGATGAATCTGTAGAAAACATTTGACTAAACTCTTTTACCTTTGAAGAGTCGTTTTTCACTTTTTCACACAAAAACTCTCTAAAACCATCTATATACTCTTCAAGCGTTGCTCCATTCCCATTTAAGATAGCATATTGTGCACCGACATCAAGATTATCTTTCGCTTGTATATTATCCACATCGGCATCCTTGCCATCAGCAAGTTTCACAATATCCTCTTTAAAACCTTGCAAATAATTAAAAATACTGTCAGCTGCTGTTTTCACCATTAAGGCCTCGTCTAACCAATGACCTACTTTTGTAGGGTTAAGTTGCTTCATTGTTTCTAATTCAGAATAAACCATTCTGTTTCGATCCTCAGTTGCTACTATTGATTGAGAGATACTTTTATTAACTAACGTAAAACCATTCAAGATGTCGGCAGACACATTTAATGCCAACATTGCAGTTAACACCAAATACATCATACCTATCATCTTCTGTCTCGGGGTCTCCGGACAATTAGCTGCTCCACTCATAATCTTTTATACTCCTAATTTTCTAATTGAATTATTAACTCAACGCATTTAACATATTCCCGTAAATACTATTCAAATTAGAAACTTTAGTATTTAAATCTTGGACTCCTTTATTAAAATTCTGTTCTTCTATCAATATTGAATCCAATAAAGTTTTTAACTGATTAACGTTGCTATTTACATTATCAATAGAAGAGGTCATATTTTTCATACCCTCATTTTGGGAAGAAACCACTTCCAACTGACCTCTCAACTCGTTTAATTGCAACTCGTAAACGCCATTTATTGCTTCAAGATTTTTATTGACAACTTCTACTCGTGTCAAATAGTCTTTTGTTTGAGCAACAACTTTTTCCATATCATCAGAAATACCATTATACGATGATGCCAATTTTTCACTTGAGGTATTTAACAACGATTGTGATTGAATGAATTTGTCTGTTTCAACAGAAGCGGTATCCATGCTTTTCTTTAATGCATCTACCGAACCGACTACATCAGCCAAAGATGCCAATTTTTCAGCGGTTTTTGCTACAGATTGAACACCATCGGATAATTTCTTTGCATCTTCATCACTCAATACTTGAGGTGTTGCCGACATTGCGGGCATATTGTTTAACGCACCTTCAGATTGTTCTGCATTCTTTCTAAATTGAGGAAATACTTTATCCCAATGGTATACTTCATGAGGTTTATCCAAACAGCCTATCATAAACAAAATGGCTTCGGTTCCCATACCTATGCAAAGCATCACACCAGCTCCGGGGAAGTGCATAATTTTAAACAATGCTCCTACAATAACGATTGCAGCACCTACCGAGTAAACTCGACCTACCCACAATTTTACAGTATCACTTGAATTCCACCAATCGAGAAAACTCATTTTTTCTTTTTTCATTGCATTTTTTTCTTTAGCCATAATTTTATTATTCTAATCCTTTTCTATATTTTAATCACCTATATAACTTCTGACACAACGGAATCCTATATACGAGCGTCTTTCGTATTGATATTCATAAGAACGTACTCCACATTGCAGATATACGCCAATATCTTTCCAAGAACCACCACGAATAACTTTCTGTTTCAATTTGTCGGGATCGGTTTCTTTTGCATTATACTCATAACTTGGGTTCAAATCATTTAAGAATGTATTAGCCGAAGAATGGTATGCCGACGATGTCCATTCAGAAACATTCCCTGCCATATCGAACAAGCCGAAATCATTTGGAGCGTATGTACCTACTCGTGCCGTCAGCAACGAGCCATCGACTGTATAATTACCTCTAAGTGGTTTAAAGTTCGCAAGGAAACATCCTTTTTTGGTTCTGATGTAATTTCCTCCCCAAGGATAAAGAGCCACATTACGTCCACCACGTGCTGCATACTCCCATTCCGATTCGGTCGGCAGACGATAATCGTGAATTTGTTGACGATTAGGAACCGAACCATACAAACGTGTTCTCCAATCGCAGAAAGCTACTGCCTGTTCCCACGAAACACCCACTACTGGATATTCTCCATAACCCGGATGAGAAAAATACAATTTGATATAAGGTTCGTTATAAGCAAACGAGAAATCCCTTCCCCAACAGATAGTATCAGGATAGATATTGATAATCCGTCTCGAAAAGAACACCTTTCTACTGGTCAAAGGTTTTATATTGGTTTCATTAACAATACGACCATTCTCGTCGATATAAGCATTATCAACCCGAACTTTTGCATTCAAACGATAGCCATTAGTGCGAGGATCAAACTCATTGGCACGCTTATTTATCTCATCATAGTTTCTATAAGTATATTGATAAACCAACTTCGAAGCATCAAGACCGTGATCTTCTTCGTAAAACATACTATCTATAATGGTAGCCACTTCCTCGAATTTCGGATCTTTTTTGCTCGCTCCCCATGGTATTTTAGCTTTCCAATTCAAAACAGGAATCGAATCATCTTCAGTACCCGGCAAAAAATAAGTTTGAGGATCGATTGCTCCTAATTTTCTCATCAAAACAGAGTCTCTCACCCAATGTACAAACTGACGATACTCTCCATTTGTAATTTCGGTTTCATCCATCCAGAACGCATCTACTGAAACGGTTTTGGGTTGTGTCTGAATAGCCCAAGTTGCCGATTGGTCATTCGGACCCATCACAAAAGAGCCTTTCTTAACAAATGTCATCCCATAAGGTGCTGTTTCATCCCATGACTTCTGATACACCCCAACCAATTCACCTTTTGGTTGAGAACAACCAATCATTAGAAGTGCCATTGCAATAAATGCAGAAACAAACAATTGTTTTCTCATAGTTTATGTTATTATAATAATTAAAAAATCACAAAAATCTAACACTCTTATATTTACTACTCTTTTTCTCTATATTAAGTTTAAATTCATAAGAAAGGAACAACTCATGAGACCCCGAACTTGCTTTTATAATTTTTGAAGTAGGTAAATCGTAAGAATATCCTATTCTCAAACCATTCAAAACTCGCAAACCCGCCAACACACTAACCGCGTCTTGTATCCGATAAGAAAGTCCCCACCAAAATTTAGTTTTATACTCCATCGTCAGATTTACATCCATTTGCCAACTAATAAAATCCGTTTTAACCAATAAAGATGGTTTTATCGTATAATTCGGATTTGGTAGTTTAAATTTATATCCTCCAGAAACCAAATAGGTCCTCGAAAGATAAAATTCGGAATTTTCACCCCACTCTATTGTTGGTTTCGTCAGATGAAGTATCGAAAAACTTACATCAAAATCAGGATGAGAATAATAAATCCCTAAATCCATATCAAAACCGATATCCGATTGTTTCGACTTCGGTATTTCCAAATCATTCTGATTATGATAAGAACCTCCCGACGGGATATATGCACTATCACCTTTGATAGTCATATTCGTAAAACCCAAACTTGTTCCAATACTTAAAAAGCCTTCTCCGATTTTTTGTTTGTAAGCATACATAAACCCGACTCGCTGGTTCACGAACAATCCAAAAGCATCGTTTTGGAAATGAATCCCCACAGCATGATGTGTGTTTTTTATTTGGAACGGAGCTTCTACCAAAAAATCTGTTGTAGAAGGAGCGTTTTTTATTCCAACCCATTGCAAACGCTGCATTCCAAAAATTTTCATCATCTGCTGTTCTCCTATAGCGGCGGGGTTATAGCCTTGTACATTAAACATAAACTGTGTTACCTGTGCATCAAATTGTGCAAAAACTAACACCGGAGAACTGAGCAATACGCCTATTGCCAAACACTTTAAAACACCTCTTAATATTTTCAAAGCACTATCATCTTATTTTTACAAAAAACGTAAATATTCAAATAATAGTATAACTTTCAATATTAAAAAGATCAATATTCCTCTTCATTAAAGAAGAAAT
>SAMEA3663036__coassemble_535_pt1 | contig 17437 bp, 10 predicted proteins | sample SAMEA3663036__metabat2_low_PE_036 | metagenome-assembled genome bin SAMEA3663036 (sample SAMEA3663036) | pig gut metagenome | biome: pig gut; feature: pig-associated habitat; material: faeces | place: France | collected 2012 | reverse complement strand
CACAATGGCACAGTTGGGTATGCGTTTCAACAAGATAGCGGCAGGCACCGAGATTTTGATTGGTGAGATTGCTTTGGTGAAAAACGGTGTTACCTACTCGCCCGTGGCTCCTACGCTCGACTCTGCTAAAACAAAAATACTGAAAACAACCCACAAGGGTGTCGATTTCAAAGTGATTTGGAATAGTGTGGTAGGCGAAAGCGGCGAAGGTGGTAGCACTCCTGTTTATGGAAATACGGGTGTGAACCTTTCTTTAAATGGTACTGCTACGTCTTCTATTGGTGCATATTGGGTTGGCAGTTGTGCAGCAGCTAATGCTATCGATGGCAGTGAAACGACTAAATTCTGGTCGAGTGATGGACCATCTGTAGGAAGTACCTTTACGGTTGATTTGGGTTCTTCAAAGAAAGTGAGTGAGATAAAGTTGGTGATGGGTACAAGTGATAATCCGGCGGGTGCTGTTATCGAAATTTCGACAGACAACTCCAATTGGACACAGGTAGGCAGCAGTTTCGGCGGTGTATCTACGGTAACGGTCGATGCAGCTGGTGCAACAGCCCGTTACGTCCGTTTACGTCATACGGTATCAACGGGCTCTTGGCAACAATTATTCGAATTCTATGTGTTTGAATACGGATTGGTAGATGAAAATGTATCTGTTTCGGCAGATGCTTGGAAGTCGGTTTACAACGACGAAGTGGATACATGGTATTTCGAGATTTGGGGACAACAAAACGGAGCTGATCCGCAATTGCTCACCACTACCACCACTTGGGCTGGTTATGTGGTAGAAATGCCTTTCAACTTGGACGGCACTTTGGAAGTGCGTGCAGGTGTACGTGCCGTAGCTCCCGATGGCGTAACCAAATCGGAAATTGTTTGGTCTAACTATATGGACGCTTCCAATATTACGGTTTTGAATAACATCGTTATCAGCAAGCCGGTGATTAAACCGAACGAGGATTTCTATGTTGCGTTTGAAGATCCGAATCATGCCGAAGCAAGTTGGCAAATTGCAAACTCTGCAACAGGCGAGGTGGTTGCAACCGTGGCAAACGGTAAATTGGTGGAATTTGCCGATGGATTGTCGGAAGTAGGTTCGTACGACGTTACCGTAAACGGAGTAAAAACGCCGGGTCTTATCCAAATCTCTCCGGCAGAAACAGGTGCAATGCCGCAAATTTACACGCTTGTTTCCGATAAGAGTGAGATGAAAGGAGGCAATTTGGAAACGGCTACCGTGTCTTACACCAGCCGTGACGCCGACGGGTCGGTATCCAAAGGTTTGCGTGTGGGCGACCCCTACGCATTCGTAGCTCGCGTTAACGACCCTGCAAACGCTTCGACAACCGAATTTGCAAAACGTGCTCCTTACACCTACTGTATGTGGTTCAAGATTACGGATTTGATTCATAGTACGCAAGGTATCAACCTGCTTTACAAAACGGACTATACCTGCGACTGGCCTCAAAACAACTGGGGTGAGTTCTGGTGTCAGATTCGTCCGGCGGGTGCCGCAAAATCACCTTCAGGTACTTGCGTCGAAAATGAACTTTCGTTCAACGTTTGCGGATGGTCGGCTCACGACCACGCACGCACCGGAATGACCAACGGTGAGGCTTTGCAGCCGGGCGTATGGTATCACTTGGCAGTTGCTTTGAACACCGATAAATACGAAACCATGTGGATTAACGGTCGTCAAGTGGCTTATTCGTATGATAGTTCGGTGTTTGACAATGGTTGCCAATCATCTTCGCATACCAATTCGGCTGCATTCAATCGTATGTTTACCCGTTTGTATGTAGGTGCAAGCGGTGTTTACAAAGCCGGATTCAACGGTATCATCGACGAGGTTCAATGCTGGGACAAAGTGCTGACCACCGACGAGGTACGTGAGGCTATGCGCGGTTACGACAAGGGTTCCGCTCCTGCCAATTTGAAAGGTTATTGGACGTTTGAAGAAACCGTGGAAAAAACTATCCGCGATACGGCACGCGTTGTATTCCCCAACTGGGGTAACGGTACGGCAGAGGCAGTCGGTTACTACTCAACCACTCCTACCATTAACGATAATCCAGATGCTACTGCAAACGATCTTTACGAGAAATTTATGGGTGATCAACCTGCAGCAGGTTGCCCGATCATCCCCGGTTCGTACGATGTGGTAACCACTCCCACATGGCGTTGGGTAGGTGGCGAAGGCACCATCACGCCAAACAGCTACAATGCTACTTCGGGTAGTGCAACGGTAAGCAATGCACTCGAGGCAAATCCGTTCAGAGTATATCTGAAGTTGGAAAACTCTTGGGGTGCTTCCGAAGAGAAATATGTGGACATTATCGTTCCTGATTGGACGGTAGGATTGGACAATGCCGCCGCTCCGAAAAACATGATGGTTTATCCGAATCCGTTTGTAGAACACGTTTCGATGCTGTTCCCGCAAGAGGGTGAGTATTCGTTCTTGATAATGAATATGGAAGGTAAATGTATTGCCAACCAGTCGAAAGTGGTAACCGCAGGCGAGGTTGTGGATTTGAAGATAAACGGTGAGTCGGGATTGTATGTTTTGCAAATTCGTTCGAAAAACGATACTTTGCTGCAATCGGTTAAGATAGAGAAGAAATAAAATCGTTTTTTTCATAGTAGGAGAGGGGAGAATCTCAAAAAAAGAGGTTCTCCTCTCTTTTTTTATCAGTAAGGAGCAGAAAACGAAAAGTCGAGAAGCAGATTATCCGAGGAGTTCGGCTTTCAGAAAAGGAGCAGTGGCACCTTTGCCAAAAGCGCAAAGCTGTTCGGGCGTGCCTGCAAAGATGATTTTCCCGCCACCGGCACCGCCTTCTTCGCCCATTTCGATAATGTGGTCGGCTACCTTGATTATGTCAAGATTATGTTCGATGACAATGACGGTATTCCCTTTTTCGACGAGTCTGTCGATGACGGAAATCAGAATGCGAATATCTTCGAAATGCAAACCTGTGGTTGGTTCGTCGAGAATGTAGAGTGTTTTCCCCGTATCTTTTTTTGATAGTTCGGATGCCAATTTGATGCGTTGGCATTCGCCTCCCGAAAGGGTGTTCGAGGCTTGTCCGAGTTTAATGTACCCGAGTCCGATGTCTTGTATTACTTTCAGTTTTTTTACAAGCGAAGGTATGTTTTCAAAAAAATCGACCGCTTGGTTGAAAGTCATATCCAGAACGTCGGCAATCGATTTCCCTTTGAAGCGCACCTCCAACGTTTCGCGGTTGTATCGTTTGCCATGACAGACAGGGCAGGGAACAAACACATCGGGCAGAAAATTCATATCGATGGTTTTGTATCCGTTTCCTTGGCATGCTTCGCACCGTCCGCCGTTGGTGTTAAACGAGAAACGTCCGGGCTTGTAGCCTCTTATTTTGGCTTCGGGCAATGTAACGAAAAGGTTACGTATATCGCTGAAAATGCCTATATAGGTGGCGGGATTGGAGCGTGGTGTGCGCCCTATGGGCGATTGGTCAACCACAATGATTTTATCTATATGCTCCACGCCCTCAATCTTTTTGTAGGGCAAGGGGTCTTGCAACGAGTGATAAAATCGCTGGCTGATGATGGGATAAAGTGTCCCATTGATAAGCGACGACTTGCCACTGCCCGAAACACCTGTTACGCAAATAAGTTTCCCTAAAGGAAATTCTGCATCGACATTTTTCAGGTTGTTGCCACAGGCGCCTTTCAAAAAAATGGATTTGCCATTCCCTTCGCGGCGTTGTGCAGGTATTTCAATTTTTTTTATTCCGTTCAGATATTGTGCAGTGAGTGTTTGTGTTTGCAGCATTTCGGTAGGCGTTCCCGAAAAAACGACATTACCGCCTTGTCTGCCGGCCAAAGGACCGATATCAACAATGTAATCGGCTTGCAACATCATCTCTTTGTCGTGTTCCACCACGATGACGGAGTTGCCCATATCGCGCAGTTTTTTCAGCGAATGGATAAGTTTTTCGTTGTCGCGTTGGTGGAGTCCGATGCTCGGTTCGTCGAGTATATAAAGCACATTGACCAACTGCGAGCCTATTTGCGTAGCCAGACGAATGCGTTGGCTCTCGCCTCCCGAAAGCGTAGCCGAGGCTCTGTTCAACGACAAATAGCCTAATCCGACATCGAGCAAAAACTGTAAGCGCGAGCGTATCTCTTTCAGAATTTCGGAGGCGATAAGCAGTTGGCGTTTCGAGAGTGTTTTCTCGATGTCGTAACACCACCGATGCAATTGACTGATGTCCATTTCGGCGAGTTGTGCAATGTTTTTACCGTCGATTTTGAAATGTAAGGCCTCCTTGTTCAGTCGCCACCCATGGCATTCGGGGCATACAATGGTTTTGTAAAATTGGTTTGCCCATTTTTGTTCGGTGGCCGAACTGCTGTTTTCTTGTTCGGTTTCGATATATTTGACAATGCCGTAATAAGGGACATAATAGTTTGAAGTGCCAAGCGATTCGTTTTTGATGTGAATATGGTCGCTTGTCCCATTCAGAATTTCGTTTAAAGCCTCTTCGGGTAATTGCTTGATGGGAGTTTTGATAGAGGCGCCATATTTTTCGCAGATAGCTTCTATTTGCCAAAAAACAAGGGAGTTTTTCTGTTTTCCAAGAACGGCGATTCCGCCTTGAGCAATGCTCAAATCTTTGTTTGGGACAATCTTGTCGATGTCTATTTGGTTGATTTCGCCGATGCCGTTGCATACGGGGCAGGCACCTTTCGGGGTATTGAACGAGAAATTGTGCGGAGCAGGTTCCGCATAAGAGATGCCCGATGTGGGACACATCAGATGTTTACTGAAAAAACGTATTTTATCGGTTCCTTTTTCGAGCAGCATAATAATGCCGTTCCCTTGATTCATTGCAAGAGCTACGCTTTTTTTTAGTCGTTGTTCGTCCGATTTTCTTACAATGAGTTTGTCAATCACCAATTCAATGTCATGTGTTTTGTATCTGTCGAGTTTCAATCCGCGTACAATTTCCGTTATTTCGCCATCGATGCGGACGTTAAGGAATCCTTTTTTTGATACTTTTTCGAACAACTCTTTGTAGTGCCCTTTTCGTCCTTTGACCAAAGGAGACAGAATGTAAGTTTGTTTGCTTTCGTAGTGTTCCAAAATCAAGTTTACGATTTTCTCTTCGGTGTATTTCACCATTTTTTCGCCGGTAACGTAGGAGTATGCCTCGCCGATACGGGCAAACAACAAACGCAGAAAATCGTAAATTTCGGTTGTGGTGCCTACCGTGGAACGAGGATTCTTGTTGGTCGTTTTCTGTTCGATGGAAATAACGGGGCTCAATCCTTCAATTTTATCTACATCGGGACGCTCCATACTGCCCAGAAAATTGCGTGCATACGATGAAAACGTCTCGATATACCGACGTTGTCCTTCGGCACAAATCGTATCGAAAGCAAGCGACGACTTGCCGCTTCCACTAAGTCCGGTAACAACTGTCAACCGATTCCGAGGAATGGATACGTTGATGTTTTGCAGGTTGTGTACCCTTGCACCTACAATCTCGATATGTTCTCCTTTGTTTTGTTTTTGCATTGCTTAAAAAATCATGCAAAGATAGTGGCAAATTTTTGTTTATAAAAAAAGCCGGTTACAATCGTAATCCGGCCTTTGTAAGAGAATGCGAATTTATTCTTCCTCTGCAACTTCGGGGAAAATCAGTTTATAGCCTTTCCCGTGAACGTTCAGAATGCCGACATTGGGGTCGTCTTTCAGCAATTTACGAAGTTTTGTAATGTAAACGTCCATGCTTCTTGCGTTGAAGTAGTTGTCGTCCACCCATATTGTTTTCAGCGTATAATTGCGTTCGAGAATGTTGTTCCCGTTTTGTGCAAGCAAATGAAGCAATTCGTTTTCTTTCGTGGTCAAACGAGTCTCTTTGTCACCTATCTTCAATACTTTCTTTTGTGCATCGAAAGTAAACTCACCGAGTTTGAAGAAAGTTTGGTTTTTCTCTTTTGCACTATTGATGCGGCGAAGTATGGCTTCGATTCTGAAAATCAACTCTTCCATACTGAAAGGTTTTGTTATATAATCGTCGGCACCGATTTTAAATCCTTCCAAAATATCTTCTTTTAGCGTTTTTGCGCTTAAAAAGATGATAGGCACTTTTTTGTCCACCACTCTGATATCTTGTGCCAATGAGAACCCGTCCTTTTTTGGCATCATCACATCGAAAATACATAGGTCGTATTTCCCTTTGACAAAGGCTTTGTAGCCTAATTCGCCGTCGGGGAATAAGTCTGCATCGTAGTTTTTTACTTGGAGATACTCTTTCAGAAGCATTCCTAAACTTTCGTCGTCTTCGCAAAGAAGAATTTTAGTTTTTTGTTCCATTTCATTAAGTTTTTATTTGTTTGGTATTGTAATTGTAAATTTTGTTCCGATTCCGAATTCGCTTTCGGCAGAAATCGTTCCTTTGTGTATGGTTACGATTTTTTTTACATAAGAAAGTCCCAATCCAAAACCTTTTATATCGTGTCGGTTTCCTGTCGTAGCCCGATAAAAGCGGTCGAATATGAGTTTTAAATCGCTTTTCTTTATGCCTATACCGTTATCTTCCACACTTATATATAACAACTTCCCTTTGTTCCATGTTTTCACTTTTACAATCAATGTGCGATTACTGTTTCTGTACTTTAAGGCATTGTCGATAAGATTGTATATCGCATTTGTGAAATGCAGTTCGTCAATCATTGCAAACGAGTTTTCGGCATCAAGCTGGGTAATGATTTTGCCATGATAATTTTCGACTCTCAACGAGAAGCTCTCCACAACTGTTTTTATGATGGGATTTATGTCGAGAGGTTTAAAATTGATGGGCAGTTTTTCTTTGTCCAAAGCCGATAGTTGCAACACTTTTTCTACCTGCATCTCCAAACGTTTTGTTTCTTCGGTTAAAATGTTTGAAATTCTTTGGAGCATTTGCGGAGTTTTGCCAAAAGCGTCGTCACGCATCAGTTGTGCCGCCAACGAGATGGAAGATATGGGCGTTTTTAACTCATGTGTAAGGTTGTTGATAAAATCGTTCTTCGTTTTGCTCAATCTTTTCTGGTAGATTAAAGCGATGCTGACACAAACAAACGAGAAAAACAGTAGAATCGTGATGCTTGTAGATGGTATCAGCATGTATGCCACATCAAAATTGTATAGATTTCTTTCGGAAAAGAAAATGTTTATAAAAAACGGATTGGATATTTCGTTTGGGAAAAGTTTCTGTGAGTAAATTTTCGACTTGTCGGAGTCGGGACGTTTACCATAAACCAAATGACCGTTTTTGTCGGTAATGAAAAAAGAAAAGTTATCGTTAATGCCGTTTTCGGCAAGGTATTCGGTCAATAATGGATAAAAGTTGTCGAAGTTGACACGCTCGCGGATATTTTTGTTGTGAATATCGGTAACCCATGTGGATAATATTTGTTCGATAATATCTTTTGTGTGCAGTATTTGGGTGTATTTTTCTTGCCGCAATTTCAGTGTGGTTTCGGATATGAGATCTTTTTTTTCTTTTCGTAATATTTTGTCGGTTGTTTTTACAGAATCGATTTTAAGCTGAAGAAAATGATTTTTTACCGCCAAAGGGTCTTCTTTTTTTTCTTGTGCCGTTATCAATTCCTGAAAAGCGAGATCCATATACACAGAAATCTCCTCTCGTTCTAATTCTTTTGTAAAAGAGGTCAACGCATTTTGCACTTTTTGCTCGTAGAGCTGTTCGTACACAAGCGTCGCGTGTTTGAAATTTTTATATTGCAGATGCAATAAAAAACCGAAAAAGATGGCGCCGATTATGATAAATAATAAACTGAAAGTCCTTTTCATTCGGTTATATTTTTTACAAATAACGGCAATTTTTTTTAAACGAGATGGAGCTGTTTATTTAAATTAACAAAATGAGGGACTTTTGTGTCTGTTTTGATATTAAATTAACAATATTTGAGATTTCGAGCAATAAAAAAAGCACCTTACTGCAAGGTGCTTTTATGTGGGTTGATTTGTTTTAAAAACTATAACCGATACCTAAACCAAGAATCGACTTGAACTGAACGCGTTCTTTCATAATGTCGTTTTTGTCGGCAATGAGTATGCCCGGATAGTATTTGAGCGATGTGTTGAGCGATACATTCAGCACTTTAAGAAATTGATATGAGATGGAAAAGTCCCAATCCACATCGAAGTTCCCAAAATGGCGTGCTTCGAGTACTTTTTTGCCGTCTTTCATTAAAACGTTGCCCTCGTCGTCTGTTTGTGCATTCCATGTGTAAGGCGTGAAGATGCCTACCGTAGAGATGATTTTGAGGTTTTTTACGCGACAGAAGTTAATACCAAATTTGGCCGAAAGACCAAGTTCTGCTCTGAAGGTTTTGTCCTCGTCAATGCCGTAGATAGGGCGGAGTGCATTTTTCGTGCCTTTCAGCGATCCGGCGTTGGGTAGGCTGTCTTGCGTACAAGTAGAAATTTTGCCGGCTACGGGCGAAAAATAGAGTGAAAAAATCTCGTTTGGCTTGTAGTCAAGACCGACCGATATGTCTGTGTATGAGGGCGAAAGCCATGCCGATACGGGGGTCATCGAATCGTCGCCGTAAGAATAACCTCTGGCATACTGCGATTTGAAACCTGCCGAAGCAGTTAAAAATAATTGATTGTGGAACTCCCAACCGAATTTGGTGTTGAAGTTGAACTTGTCGTTCGATTTACGCCAAGGTTTAAACTCGGTGTCCAAATAGGTAACCCCGATTTCAGTGTCAAGATTGCTCTCCCAAGCAATCGCATCTTTTTTGTAGAGCAAAGTTACGTTGGCCGACGCCACTGCCGTGGCATTGTTGTTGCCTCCTGCTGCCCAATTCCACATCGTGGTGGCACTTGCATTCAAGGAAAGAATACCATTGCAATGCCAATATTTTGGCTTTGGCTCTGCCGGTTGTTCTGTGGTTGTTTCTTGTGCGTAGATAGAGGTTACGCACGAAATAATCATAAAACTGATAAAAGTTAATTTCTTCATACTTTGTGGTTTTTCGTGTTAAAAATTTTGCAAAAATAAGCATTTATTTCTTGGTGCAAAAAAATAGAAATATCTTTGCTGCAAGACGTTTACCTATAAAATGAAATCAAAAATTTTCTTCTTTCTTGTATTCCCATTGTTTTGTTATTCTTGCGTCGGGAATAAAACTGAAAATACACATGAAAATAAAGTTGATTCCGTATGGAATTTGCATTATGCCAAGGGTTTCAGGGTAACTTATACACCTTCTTACAAGAAAGTGGAATTGTTGCACAATCAGAATGGAACGGTTATCGGACGTTACTATTTGGTTAGGCAGGAACAAACCGTTGTGCCCGACGATGGGCAAAAGCTTGTGATACCCTTGCGTAAGATAGCGGTAACGTCGAATACTCATTTGGAGTTTTTGTCGGTAATAGGAGAGTTGGATGCCATTGCGGGAGTTTGTTCTCCGCATTTGATTTACAACGATTCCGTTGTGTCGAAATATAACGCCGGTAAAATTGCCAACTTGGGCGATGCATATTCTTTAAATTTGGAACGATTGATATTTTTACGTCCCGATGCGATTTTTGTAAGTGGTTTCGATTCCGGTCAGCAAGATGGCAACAAGAGAATTGTGCAAACGGGGGTTCCTGTTGTTGCCAACAACGAATGGAAAGAAAACACCTTGCTCGGACGTGCGGAATGGATAAAATTTATGGCATTGTTTTTCGATAAAGAGTCGGTTGCCGAAACATTTTTCTCCAAAATCGAATCCGATTACACGGCATTGTGTCGAATGATGGATACGCTTTCGCTCGAAAAACCTCGTGTAATGCTCGGCGGAGGTTTTAAAGGAACTTGGTATGTGCCTTCGGGGCGAAGTTTTATGAACCATTTGCTGCAAGATGCCGGTGCCGATTATGTGTATAAGAACGATACGACGTACGATAGTTTGCCATTGAGTTTTGAACAGGTATTGCATAAGTTTTCTACGTCCGACGTGTGGATTGGAGCGCCTGCCGATAGTTTGTCGGAGTTGGTACGGATAGATGAGCGTTATGCGATGTTTTCTCCTGTAAAAAACAATCGGGTATATAACTTTAATGCGCGAAAAAAACGTTCAGGGGCAAACGACTTTTGGGAGAGCGGTATAGCTCATCCCGAATTGATTCTTTCGGATTTGATAAAAATATTTCATCCCGACGTGCTTCCCGAGTATGAGTTGTTTTACGCAAGTTGGTTGAGGTAGTGTCAGTGGGCTTCGAGCCAATTGTTGCCAATGCCGATATCTACCTTTAAAGGGACTTGCAACGAACAAGCCTGCTCCATTTCTTCTCTTACCAAGTGTTTAAGGGTTTCTATCTCATCAACGGGAACATTAAAATTCAGTTCATCGTGTACTTGTAAAATCATCTGCGATTTCAAGTTCTCTTCTGCAATTCTCTTGCTGATGCGTACCATTGCAATTTTTATAATGTCGGCCGCCGACCCTTGAATAGGTGCGTTAATGGCGTTGCGCTCGGCAAAGCCTCGTACATTGGCATTGTGCGAATTTATGTCGGGCAGATAACGCTTTCTTCCAAAAATAGTTTCTACGAAACCTTTTTCTCGAGCATTTTCAATACACTTGTCCATGTAGGTTTTTACCATTGGGAATGTCTCAAAATAACCATCGATTAACTCTTTTGCTTCGCTTCTTGGAATGTTCAGGCGTTCTGCCAATCCGAATACGGAAATTCCGTAAATGATGCCGAAGTTTGCGGTTTTTGCCTTACGACGCATCTCCGATGTAACTTGTTCGATAGGTATTTTGTAGATATTGGCAGCTGTTGCTGCGTGAATGTCATGATTCAATAGGAATGCTTTTGTCATGTTTGCATCTTTGCTCAAATGAGCCATAATGCGTAGTTCTACTTGCGAATAGTCGGCACTGAGAAAAACACAATTTTCCGAAGCGATGAAGGCTTTGCGTATCTCTTTGCCTTTTTCGTCGCGAATAGGTATGTTTTGCAGGTTGGGATTGCTCGAACTGAGTCGTCCTGTTGCTGTAACCGTCTGATTGAAAGATGTATGTATCTTGTTTGTCTTTTTGTTTATTAGTGCAGGAAGTGCATCGATATAGGTGCTGAGCAATTTTTTTAATCCTCGATATTCTAAAATTTTTTCGATGACGGGATGCTTCCCTCTCATTTTTTCAAGTGTTTCCTCGTCGGTAACGTATTGTCCTGTTTTTGTTTTTTTTGCCTTTTCTGCAATTTTGAGATTCTCGAACAAAAGTTCTCCTATCTGTTTCGGTGAGTTGATGTTGAGCTCTTTGCCGGCAAGTTTTTTTATTTCGTGTTCTATTTTCAGCAGTTCGTTGGTCATTGTTTGTGAAGATTGTGCCAAAGCAAAATCGTCAATCATAACGCCGTTTATCTCCATTTGCGCCAGCACGTTTACAAGAGGCATTTCTATTTCGTAGAAAAGCTTTTCCATTTTGTTCCCCTCGATTTGTGGCTCAAGACGATTTTTCAACTGAAGTGTAATATCGGCATCTTCGCAGGCGTATTCCGTGATTTTGTCGATGGGAACTTGCTGCATCGAAAGTTGATTTTTCCCTTTCTGCCCAATCAACTCTTCAATATGAATCGTTTGATATTGGAGCATCACCTCCGCCATATAGTCCATTCCGTGTCGGAGTTCGGGATTGATTAAATAATGGGCTATCATGGTATCAAACAAATCGCCGGCAAGGGTTATATCGTAGTTTTTCAGAACTATCAAGTCAAACTTGATGTTTTGCCCTATTTTTCTAATATGCTTGTTTTCAAAAACAGGCTTGAATTTTTGTGCCAAACATTGCGCTGCTTTTTTGTCGTCGGGGAATGGGACGTAAAAGGCTTTGTGTGGTTCTATAGCAAACGAAATGCCTACCAATTCGGCACTGATAGAGTCCACCGATGTGGTTTCTGTATCGAAACAAAATTCTTTGACCGAAGAGAGCAATGCAATGAGTTGTTCGATTTGTTCCTCGCTTTTTATGGTAACATATTCATGTTGAGTGGTTGAAATATTTGCAAACGAAGGATTGGAATTGTTTGAGACGGAAGTTTCAGTAAAATTTCCATCGTCAAAAAGTGAGCTCTGTTGGTTGGTTTTCGAAGTTGGGTTGTTACTATCGACGCCATTGCCTAATAGTTTGTTTAAATGATTTCTGAACTCAAGTTCGGTGAATAGTTTTATAAGTGCTTCGTTGTTAGGTTCTTTCATTAAAAAATAATCCTCGTCAAAATCAACCGGGACATCGGTTTTGATTGTAGCCAAAAAGCGTGAAAATTCAATCATCTCTTTTCCTGCTTCGATTTTTGTTTTGACAGCACCTTTTAGTTGGTTGGTACATTGTAGCAGGTTGTCGATGCTTCCAAATTCTTTCAGAAGTTTTATGGCTGTTTTTTCGCCGATGCCGGGACATCCGGGAATATTGTCCGATGCATCACCCATCAATCCTAATAGGTCGATAACTTGTTTGGGATTGTCCAAGTCGAACTTTGCATTCACTTCGTTGATACCGAGTATGTCGTATCCGTTTCCTCCAAATCGGGGTTTGTATATAAAACGATGTTCCGATACCAACTGTCCGTAGTCTTTGTCGGGAGTCATCATAAACACGTCGAATCCGAATGTTTCGGCTTTTTGAGCAAGCGTGCCAATCACATCGTCGGCCTCGAAACCCTCTACCTGTATCACGGGAATCCGATACGCATTGACCAACTCTTTGATAATAGGCACTGCCATGCGAATGTCTTCCGGCGTTTCCTGACGTTGGGCTTTGTATTGCTCATAGGCTTTGTGTCGGAATGTCGGACCCGGAGGGTCGAACACTACGGCCATGTGTGTTGGTTTTTCACGATTGATAATGTCTTGAAGGGTATTTAAAAAACCGTAAATAGTAGAAGTGTTAAGCCCCTTTGAGTTTTTGCGAGCAATTTTGAGAAAAGCATAATAGGCTCTGTATATCAGTGCATAAGCATCAAGAAGAAATAGTTTTTTCATGTTTTCGGCATATTTTTTAGTAAGCAAAGTTAAGATTTTTATGCGGCTCCTCATATTATTCGGCGATTGGGGAGAGATTATTTTATATTCTTTTTATCTTTGTGAATGAGTAAAAAAACGGATTGTCATGTTTAAGTTTTTCAAATTGTTAGGACGTTTTGTCTTTCCTTATAAAAAATATGTTGTTTTAAATGTATTTTTCCATTTTATCTCAACCATATTCACGCTATTTTCCTTTGCATCAATTATTCCGATTCTTCAAATCCTTTTCGGTATGAAGTCTCAAAACACAGAATATATTGAATGGGCATGGAGCGATAGTATTTCTCATTTAGTAATGGCATTCAAGAACAATGCTTTTTATTTTATTGAACAGATTATCAATAACATAGGAGCAGGTTGGGCCTTGGCGTTTTTGAGCATATTTCTTATTTTCATGACATTTTTAAAGACATCAACATCGTTTCTTGGTTCATACTTTATGATACCGATTCGCACTGGTGTCCTTCGCGATTTGCGTAATCAGATTTACAATAAGGTCATTAGTTTGCCATTGAGCTTTTTCTCCGATGAACACAAAGGAGACATTATGTCGCGCATGACAGGAGATGTGAATGAGGTTGAGGTTTCGATAATGAGCTCATTGGATATGATTTTTAAGAATCCGATAATGATTATTATTTATCTGACTACAATGTTTGCAATGAGTTGGCAACTGACAATTTTTGTTCTAATCATATTGCCAGTCAGCGGCTTTTTGATAGGTCAGATAGGAAAATCGTTGAAACGAAAATCTACTCTGGGACAGGCACAGACGGGAGAAATGCTTTCGCAAATAGAAGAAACGTTGGGCGGTTTGCGTATCATTAAAGCATTTAATGCAGAGGAAAAGGTAAGAAAACGTTTTTCAAAACTGAACGAAAAAATAAGGGTAACGTTTAATCGCATCAACCGTCGGCATGCATTGGCGCATCCGGTAAGCGAATTTTTGGGTACGGTGGTAATTGCCATTGTTTTGATGTATGGAGGGTCTTTGATTTTAAACAACTCGAGTAGCATTTCGGCACCTTCGTTCATTTACTATCTGGTTATTTTTTATAGTATTATAAATCCTGCTAAAGATTTGACCAAAGCAAGTTACAGCATTCAGAAAGGATTGGCATCGCTGGAGCGTATAGACAAAATTTTAGATGCAAAAGATACTATTCCGAATCCTGTCAATCCCATTCCGGTTAAAAGTTTTGAACATAAGATTGAGTATAAAAATGTTTCATTCCGTTATTCCGATCGTTGGGTTTTGAACGATGTGAATCTGACGGTGGAAAAAGGTAAAACAATAGCTTTTGTAGGGCAATCCGGTTCGGGTAAATCGACATTGGTCGATTTGTTACCGCGTTTTTATGATGTTCAAAAAGGAGAAATTCTTATCGACGGAGTCAATGTGAAAGAGATGTCGTTGCACGATTTGCGTGCCTTGATGGGTAATGTGAATCAAGAAGCGATTTTATTTAATGATACGTTTTTTAATAATATAGCATTTGGGGTGGACGATGTGCAGAAAGAAGATGTAATAGCGGCGGCAAAAATAGCTAATGCACATGATTTCATCTCTTCTACTCGTGCCGGTTATCAAACGACAATTGGCGATAGAGGAAATAAATTGTCGGGAGGGCAACGCCAACGTTTGAGCATTGCTCGTGCAATACTTAAAAATCCGCCAATCTTGATTCTTGACGAAGCAACTTCCGCCCTCGATACGGAATCCGAAAAACTGGTACAGGAAGCCCTTGAAAAGTTGATGGAGAATCGTACGACGTTGATTGTTGCACACCGTTTGTCCACTATCAAACGGGCTGACGAAATATGCGTATTGCACGAAGGGCGCATTGTAGAACGCGGTCGTCACGATGAACTGATTGCCTTGAACGGTTTTTATAAGCGGTTGTGCGATATGCAAAGTTTTTAAAAGAAATAAAGGAGATTGAAAATAATCAATCTCTTTTTTGGCGTGGGCTTACTTATTTCGTACTACAAGGTTATGCCAAACACCTCAGCAAGCGGGATACGTTAAGTTTCACGCTTTTTTTATGGAGATAGTAATTGATGAAAAGTCTTGCAACGATTATAGGTTAAACTCGTTGACTTTTTCGTAGTTCGGTTTCTTATGCAAATAAAGATTTTATATAATGTATTTACTATTTTCAAAAATATGTATGGGGTTATTTGATATAAAAAAAGGGAAGCTAAACGGCTTCCCTTTAAATTTTGTAGAACTGCTAAATTTATTTAACAGCATCAGCCAATTCTGCACCGGCTTTGAATTTAGCAACTTTCTTAGCAGGAATAGTGATAGCTTGTTTTGTTTGCAAGTTAACACCAGTACGAGCTGCACGTTCTGCTACAGAGAAAGTTCCGAATCCAATCAAACTAACTTTGTCGCCTTTTGCAAGAGCTCCTTTAACTGCATCAAGAGTAGCTTCTAAAGCTTTTTTTGCACTTGCTTTGCTGATACCAGCTTCTACCGCAATTACATCAATCAATTCTCCTTTGTTCATAATTTTCAATTATTAAGATTAATAAAATAACATTGAGGCAAATATATAAATGAATTTTTTACTACCAAAGGAAAAAGCAAATTTTTTGTTACAGAATTTAAAAAAACTTAAAAACGAAATTTTTAACTAAGATGTTTCGTACTTTTGTTTAAAATAGCATTATATGAATATATTTCAATCCTTTAAAGAGAATGGGACACCGGTTGTTAACAACCTGATAATTATCAATTTGTTGATGTGGTTGGGTTCGTTGGCATTTCCACAATATACTTCTTATTTAGGTATGCACTACTGGGCATCGGAGCACTTCAATCTTGTTCAGTTGATTACATATATGTTTATGCATGGTGGATTCAGTCATCTGTTTTTTAACATGTTTGCGGTATATATGTTTGGCGTTGTGATAGAGAGAGTGTGGGGGAGTCGTAAGTTTCTGCTATTCTATATGGTAACAGGTGTTGGAGCGGGACTTATACAGCAAGCCGTTTGGACATGGGAATATCAACCGCTGTTGTCGGTGTTGAATAGTGGCAACGTAGATGCTTTGAATGCGATAGAGCCGGCTTTACGAAAGTGGTTTCGTTTCGACAATGTTGCAAGTCTGACATCGTTGAATATGATAGAAATGGCACGACAAATGGCTGATGCACCCCTAACGGTAGGAGCATCAGGGGCTGTTTTTGGTATTTTGCTGGCTTTTGGTTGGCTATTCCCCGATGCAAAATTGATGATGTTGTTTTTCCCGATACCGATTAAGGCTCGTGTTTTTGTAGTGTTGTATGCAGTGGCAGAGTTGTTTTTAGGGGTCGCTAATTTTTCTGCCGACAATGTGGCTCACTTTGCACATCTTGGAGGAATGATATTTGGTGCGATACTTATTTTGTATTGGAAGAAAAAAGGTAAACTTTATAGTTGATGATGTTTGATTTGAAGTCGTTTCTGAAACAGAAAAACACTTTGCAAATACTATTGTATATCAATGTAATTGCATTTTTGATAGTTAAATTTTTAGGATTGATATTGATCTTGTTCAAGGTTGATGCCAATTTGGCGTTATCCTATTTGATGTTGCCTTCGTCGTTGTCTGCATTGATGTATAAACCATGGACATTGGTTACTTATATGTTTATGCATGCCAACTTCTTTCATCTGTTTTTCAACATGCTTTGTTTGTTGTGGTTTGGTCGGATATTTTTAGAGTATTTCAGTCAGCGGCAGCTTTTAGGTCTTTATCTGTTGGGAGGAATTGGTGCAGGTCTGACTTATATAGGAGCATATAATCTTTTCCCATATTTTTCGGAACAAGTAAATTTTTCGATGCTGGTTGGAGCGTCGGGTTCGCTCATGGCTATTGTGCTGGCAGTGGCGATGTACGTGCCCAATTACGAAATAAATTTGTTCTTAATTGGACGTTTGAAACTGAAATGGGTGGCCGGTGCAATGGTCATGCTGAGTATGTTTGGCATTACATCGACGAATGCGGGAGGAGAGTTTGCCCATATAGGTGGAGCCGTAATCGGAGCATTATATATTTTGTTTCTGAAACGAGGGAAAGATATTGTTCGACCTTTTAACCGCTTGATAGATGCAGTGGTAAATTTGTTTAAACCGAAACCTAAAATAAAGTATCAAAAACATAATTATCGACCACCGTCCGATGCCGATTACAACCAGCAACGAGCAAACGATATGCGGGAGTTGGATGAAATTTTAGATAAAGTTAAAAAATCGGGCTATACTTCGCTTACGGAAGACGAAAAACGTCGGTTGTTCGACAAAAGTCAAAAGTTATAATTGCTTTATGCGTAAAGTGTTCAAATATACATTGTTGGCGTTAAA
>SAMEA3663036__coassemble_525_pt1 | contig 17725 bp, 17 predicted proteins | sample SAMEA3663036__metabat2_low_PE_036 | metagenome-assembled genome bin SAMEA3663036 (sample SAMEA3663036) | pig gut metagenome | biome: pig gut; feature: pig-associated habitat; material: faeces | place: France | collected 2012 | reverse complement strand
TGAGAGCAAAGATGTCATTATAGAGCGAAGTGCAGCGGTTGGCACGGATATAGAAAGTCATGCAATGCTTTCCGAAGGTTTTTTGCTCGAAAATGCTGACAAAAACATCGACTTTACGCATACCGCTCAAGAGGTTGTGCGTATCGATTTGGAAGAACGTTCACACGATGAGTATGTACCCAAACAATACACCATGAGCGAACAACAACTGCATGCCGTTCGCGAATTGTTTGCAGGATACAACCTCGAAAGCAAGCGCAAACAACTCATGGAACAAATAGCCAAACGGCTACGTTTCGATGATGTACACAAACCACATATAACCAATTATATAAAAAGCGTATTGGAGCAAAAATCGGCAGAGGAACTCACCGAATTATTCGACCACGAATTGCAAACCGAACAAGCATTCAAAAATAAAATCAATAATCTGATTGCCGAACACCAATATAAAAAATTCAAAGAATTGATAGACAAAGACATCATTAAATGCAAGCCACAATATGATTTTCCGGATCAGCTTACGTTAAACAAAAAATCTATGGGACTGTCGAAAGGTTTATACATCGAAGAAGGTGATATGAATAATTTTGAATATCAAGTAATTAGCACTATCGCCAATCTCGAAAATATACATTTCTGGCATCGCAATCCCGAACGCGGACAAGGCTTTTGCATCAATGGTTTCATCAACCATTATCCCGATTTCATTATCCGTACTCGGAAAGATAAAATTATTGTAGTAGAAACCAAAGGCGACGACCGCGACAATACCGATAGTCGCAATAAACTCGAACTCGGTAACTATTGGGCTAACAAAGCAGGCGAAAATTTTCGTTATTTTATGGTTTTCGACCAAACCAAATTAGACGGTGCATACACACTTACCGATTTTATTGACATACTTAAAGAGTTGTAATATTCAAAAATCAGACGCCGTGTGTTGAGGATTTTTTACAAATCCCTGTTTTTGTGTTTGCATTTTCGCGTGTAGAGTTTTTGCACGCGTGTGTGGCACAAGGTTTTTCCGAAATGTTCAATCTCGTAATTTCGGTTGTTGCGTTTGACGGCTTTCAATATGTTTTTTATCTCTTTGTTGTTCATCTCTTATTCGAATCGAATGGCTTTTGCCGGCGAAATATGCGTGATAATGTACGAGGGAGCAATCAGCATTGCAAGCGAAATGCAGGCTGTACCAATGTTTATCAGCAACCAATAGGCACATAGGCAATGTAGTAGGCTTCGGCATCGAGCGGAATCAGATGCGTGAAATATTGTATCAGGCAAAGGCTCACCCCAACGATGTTTCCCCAGAGCATACCTTTGCCAATGAGAAAAGCCGACTGATAAAGAAAAATCTTGCGAATGCTCCAATTGCTCGACCCCAAGGCTTTGAGTATGCCAATGCTGTTGGTGCGTTCCAAAATGAGTATGAGCAATCCGGAAATGATGTTGAATCCCGCCACTGCAAGCATCAGTATGAGTATCACCCAAGTGTTGATGTCCAAAAGGTCGAGCCAGCCGAAAATTTGCGGGTTCAAATCTTTGATGGTTTGTATGTAGTAGGTGGAGCCGTTGTCGTCGAAGCGGTTGGCGGTGGTCATAAACACCTCGTCGAAGGCATCGTCTAAATGCTTATAGTCGTTCACCTGCATTTCTATGCCGCTCACTTGGTGTTTGTTCCAGCGGTTGAGTTGTTGTATTTGTTTGATGTCGGCAATGATGAAATTTTTGTCGTATTCGGCAATGTTTGTTTGGTAAATGCCTGCAACGACCAATTTTCTGACCCGTATGTTTTCCTGCATGAAATAGGTGAAAAAATCGTCGCCTACCTGCAAATGCAACATATTGGCTATGGGTTGCGAAATCAGCACCTTGTTGCTTGCCGTCGAGTCGTTGTAAGCAGGAATAGTGCCGCTTAAAAGGCTCTCTTGCATAAATGCCCAATCGTATTCCTTGCCCACGCCTTTTAGAATAATGCCCATAAAGTCGGTATTTGTTTTTATAATGCCGGGCTTTGTGCCGAACACCTGCACTTGTTTTATTGTCGGCAGGTTGCGCAGGTTGTTGAGTAACGAATCGCTCACCGTAATAGGAACGGTTTCAAACGACGAATTTCTGTCGTAGTTCGAAATTTGTATGTGCGTACCAAATCCAATGACTTTGTCTTGAATCTCTTTTTTGAAACCGACAATAACCGATACGGCAATAATGATGACGGTTAAGCCGATGGCAATACCCGTTGTGGCAATCCGCACAGCCGGTTTCGATACGAGCTGTGTGTTGTCGTGATTGTAATGAAAGTGCTTTGCTATGAAAAGGCTGAAGTTCATTTCAATGTGTTGTTCGGGTAGGCTTCCAATGCTTTTTCTAATATGAACAATGCACGTTTGAGTTCCTCTTTTTCCAAAACATAGGCAATGCGCGCTTCGTTGTGCCCAAGAGCCTGCGAGGTATAGAATCCGCTTGCCGGTGCTAACATGACGGTTTGTCCCTCGTATTCAAAATCGCTGAGCAACCACCGACAGAAATTCTCGCAGTTGTCGATGGGTAGCCGTGCCAACGTATAAAATGCCCCCATCGGCATAGGACTGTAAACGCCGGGTATCTTGTTTAACCCCTCGATGAGCAGATTGCGTCGCTCGAGGTATTCGTTGTACACCGCTTGCATATACGAATCCGGCGTATCCAACGATGCTTCGGCCACAATCTGACCCAAAAGCGGTGGGCTGAGTCGTGCCTGACAATATTTCATCACGTTTTCGCGTACCTGTTTGTTCCGACAAACCAAGGCTCCCACTCTTATTCCACATTCGCTATAACGTTTTGAGAAAGAGTCGATAAGGATTACGTTTTGCTCTATCTCCTTGAATGAGAGCGCCGATGTGTAATGCGTTCCCGTATAGCAAAATTCACGATAAACTTCGTCGGAGAAAAGAAACAAATCGTATCGTTTTATCAATTCGCAGAGTTGTTGCAATTCTTCTTTTGAATACAAATATCCTGTTGGGTTGTTGGGGTTGCATATAAGAATCCCTTTTGTTTTGGGAGTGATTAGTTTTTCGAATTCGGAAATGGGCGGCAGGGCAAATCCGTTTTCGATAGTGGAAATCAAAGGCCGCACGTTTACACCGGCACCGAGAGCAAAAGCGGTATAGTTTGCATAAGCGGGCTCGGGTACAATGATTTCGTCGCCTTGGTCTAAACAACTTAAAAAGGCAAAATTCACGGCTTCTGAACCTCCGGTGGTAATGATGATGTCGTCGGCCGAAACGCAAATGTTGAATCGTTGATAGTAGTCCACCATCTTCTCGCGTAAGTGCTTAAAGCCTTGACTTGGACTGTATTCCAACAATTTACGATCGATGTTTTTCAGCGCATCAAGTGCAACCTGAGGCGTATTCAAGTCGGGTTGTCCGATGTTTAAATGGAAAACCTGAACTCCTCGCTCCTTTGCTTTCTCGGCAAGAGGTGCGAGTTTTCTGATAGGTGAAGAGGGCATTTGTAGTCCTCTTGTAGATGTTTTTGGCATTTTTATTTTCTAAATTTTATGCAAAATTAGAAAAAAACGTGGAATCATTTTCCTTATTATTCCACACTACCTAATTTGTGCTGAATTTTGGCTCAAAAACTGTTGTTTGGTTAATTATAAATTCTAATTTCGCCCCTATATTTGAATTTTTACACACAAAAGGGCTGTTTTATACCTCAAATCCAATGTCAAAAACTTTTTTTAGTCCCTCGTTTTTTTTTGTTTCTACTTTTGTTGTCATTAAAATAAAATAGAGTTATTATGAATAAACGTTTTTTAGATTATTTTGAAAATTCGATAACAACGAATTGGAATTCTCCCGCATTGAATGATTATGACGGCACTACGGCATTTACTTATGGCGAGATGGCTGAAAAAATTGCTCGTTTGCATGTGTTGTTCGAGCAGGTTGGGTTGCAAAAAGGTGATAAAATTGCACTTTGCGGACGAAATAGTTCGATGTGGGCAGTCGACTTTTTGGCTGTAACAAGTTATGGTTGCGTGGCTGTTGCCATTTTGTCCGATTTCGATTCGGAAGGTATTCAGGCATTGGTTAATCATAGCGATGCAAAACTTTTGTTGGCAGGCCCTTTGGTTTGGGAGCAGTTAAATCCGAACTCGATGCCCAATTTGATAGGTATTCTTGCTATCGAGGAGTTAGTAATATTAAAATCGAATAAGGAGCAATTTGAACAAGGATTTAACAATTGGAATTCGGCTTTTGAGACAAAATATCCACAAGGTTATTCGAGTAACGATGTCCATTTTGAGCGGTTTGACAGCGAACTCCCCGTGTTGATTAACTATACGTCGGGAAGTACGGGTTCGCCAAAAGGTGTTATGCTTAATTGGCGAAGTATCGACTCGAATATCGATTTCTCACAAAGAACAATTCCTAACAATTCTTCGGATAACCTATTGTCAATGTTGCCCATGGCGCACATGTTTGGGTTGGCTATCGAGATTTTGTATCAAGTGGCAGGAGGTACACACGTTACGGTGTTGAACAAAACTCCGTCGCCTGCGGTATTGATGAAAGCGTTGTCGGAGGTAAAACCTTACATGATGCTTACCGTCCCGTTGGTTATTGAGAAAATTTTCAAAGCAAAAATTTTCCCTGCTATACACAAACCACTTGTGCGTATTTTGTGGTACACACCGGGTATCAATCGCTTGATTCATAAAAAAGTGTATGATCAATTGATGAATGCTTTTGGTGGCAAATTGCGTTATTTGATTATTGGCGGTGCGGCATTGAATCACGAGGTGGAAAAATGTTTGAAAACCATAAAATTTCCCTTCTGTGTAGGCTATGGAATGACAGAGTGTGCTCCTTTGATTTGTTATGAAGATTGGACAAAATTTAAATTGCGTACATGCGGAAAGGCTGTTGATGGCATTGAAATACGCATTGACTCGGCAAATCCTCAACAAGAGGTGGGTGAGATTTTGGTGCGTGGCGATAACGTGATGATGGGTTATTATAAAAATCAGAAAGCTACCGATGCCGCCTTTACAGCAGATGGCTGGATGCGTACGGGCGACCTTGGTGTGCTTGACAAAGAAGGACATTTGTCTATTAGGGGGCGTTCAAAAAGTATGATACTTGGTCCTTCGGGACAAAACATCTATCCCGAAGAAATAGAGGGAAAGGTAAATAATTTGCCTTATGTGATAGAGTCTGTGGTGGTTGAGCGTGAAGGCAAACTTGTGGCGCTTGTTTTTGCTGATACCGATAAAATGAAACAGGAATTGCAGGGTAAAACCTCTGAAGAGGTCATGGAGGAGTTGCGGACACGTGTCAATAAACTTTTACCGCTGTTTTGCCGACTCTCAAAATTGGAACTTGTGGACAAGGAATTTGAAAAAACTCCTAAACGCAGTATCAAACGATACCTTTATAATTAGAAAATTTATAGCGGTTGTTTTAAAGCTCGTTTGCCAAAAACGGGCTTTTTTTATTCCCAAATAAAAAATATATATTTGCATTTCGTTTAATTAAAATTTTGCGATGTCGGGCGAAATGCAGAAAATACCGCGTTATATAAACAATAAAAGAAACGTTATAACCTTAATTCTTGGCACGGCAGTTTTCGCTTTGTTGTTTATCAATATATTTCAACCGTTTAATTCGCGAAATTGGGTGCCGAACATAAATGATTTCACCTATTTTCTGTTTTCTAGTCTTATTATCCTGACGGCTATGTGCGTAATTGCCATCAGTCGTGTGGTGATGTTTTATTATGCAAAAAAACACGACATTTCGTTGGTAAGTTATCTGTTTTGGATTTTGGGCGAAATTTTGGCAATGTCATTCTTCTTTACCTTGTTTCCGATTTTTGCTCTGAAAGTAATTGTGGATTTTGGAGAGTTGTACAAGCAGGCCATATCGTACACTTCGTTGGTTATTTTGTTTCCGTACACCATTTTATTTCTTTATTTTGAATTGCAAGAGAAGAATAAGATTATCAAGATGTTGGGCAATCAGCAGGTTGCCTCGCAGAGCGAACAGGCAAACAACCAAATGTGTTTCTGCGACGAGCGTGGCGATGTACGTTTGGTGGTGGCTGCCGATAGTTTGTTTTATATCGAAGCCTCCGACAACTATGTGGATATTCACTACTTAAATAAGGGACGAATCGTGAATTTCTTGTTGCGAAATTCGTTGAAAAACATTGAGAAAGCCTTTGCCGACCGTAAGTTGTTGCGCTGTCATCGGTCGTATATTGTCAATCCCAACAAAGTAAAGATTATTCGTAAAACCGAGGAGGGTTTGTGTATCGATTTCGATTGCGATGGCATACCCAATATTCCTATTTCGAAAACGTATAGTACTCGGGTGTTGGAACAATTTTCGGGTTTGACACTTGATTCCGATAATTTATCTTAAAGCGGTTTTTAGCCGATACAATGCCTCTTGTAATGTACCGAGAGGACAACCTACATTTAACCGCATAAAGCCTTCGCCTCCTTGACCGAATGTTGTGCCACTGTTGAGTGCCAAATGTGCTTTGTTCAGAAAAAGTTTTTCTAATTCGGGTTGTTCTAAATTCAACTTTTTGCAATTCAAGAAAATAAGGAAAGATGCTTGGGGGCGAATCATGCTTATTTCGGGTATTTCTGTTTGAAGAAAATGCTCGGTAAAGTCGATGTTGTTTTGTATGTATTGCAATAATTGCTCGAGCCACTCTTCGCCTTGCCGATAAGCAGCAACTGTACCTGCATAAGCAAACATGTTGCCTTGGTCAAATTCGCCTGCCTGCATAAATGCTTGAAATTGTCGGTTCAGTTGTTCGTTTTCGACAATAGCAAACGAGCTGGACACTCCCGGCATGTTGAACGTCTTGCTTGGTGCCATCAGGGTGATGCCTATTGCTGCGGCTTCGTCCGATACGGTGATAAATGGGTGATGCCGATAACCCGGTAGCGTCAGGTCGGCGTGAATTTCGTCGGAAATAACCAAAACGTTGTTTTTATGGCAAATGTGCGCAATTGTTTGTAACTCTTCTTTTGTCCAAACACGCCCTCCGGGGTTATGCGGATTACATAAAATAAGCATTTTGCATCCTTTGATGTCGTTTTCAAATCGATTGAAATCGATGTCGATTTGATTATTTTCGATGTGAAGTGGTGAAAAAATAACTTGTCGGCGCAAGTGCTTGGTAACCAGAAAAAAAGGATGATAAACGGGTGTCATTACCATCACTTTGTCAGCTATTTCGGTAAAGCATTGCAAGGCATACGCCTGACCGCGAACAACACCGGAAACAAATGTCAATGCTTTTGCGGCAACGTCCCATTTGTGCCTTTTTTTTAACCACGATATGATGGAAGAATGCCATTCTTCGCCGGCAAAAGTATAGCCGAGAACAGCACGGTTGAGCTGTTTTTGTATGGCATCAATAACGAACGGAGGAGTTTGAAAATCCATATCGGCAACCCACATCGGCAAAACATCTTTTGCCCCGAAAAATTCGGTTGTTGCGTCCCATTTTACAGAATTGCTGCCACGGCGTTCAATCGTTTTGTCGAAATCGTATTTCATCATTTTTGAAGTTTTTATGCAAATGTACATTTTATTTGTGTGCCTTAATTTTATAGATGTAAAAAGAGTAATATTTTTTGGTTTGCGGCGATATGCGTATCTTTGTTTTGGAAATTTGTGTATGATATGGATTTTATTGAACGTAGCAAAGATGTTTTTGATGCAGAAATTGAGGAACTGAAAAATGTTCGTAATCGTATAGGGCGTGAATTTGCCGATATGGTTAATCTTATTCTGAAATCGAAAGGGAAGGTTGTTATAACCGGAATCGGGAAATCGGGTATCATTGGTCATAAAATATCTTCGACGTTGGCTTCAACCGGTACGCCTTCTGTTTTTATGAATGCGGCAGAAGCAATGCATGGCGATTTGGGTATGATTTGCAAAGAAGATGTGGTGGTGGCAATTTCGAATAGCGGTCTTTCGCAGGAATTGTTGAATATTCTGTCTCCGATAAAAAAAATAGGTTGCCCTATTGTGGCAATGACCGGCGATTTGCAGTCGGAATTGGCAAAGCGTGCCGATATTACAATCAATTGTGGTGTTATGCACGAAGCTGGCGAGGAGTCTTTCGTCCCTACATGTTCTTCTACGGCTACTTTGGTAATGGGAGATGCTTTGGCAATGTGTTTGATGGAACACCGAGCTTTTAAAATGGAGAATTTTGTTTTTTATCATCCGGGAGGAGCTCTCGGAAGGCGTTTGCTGACAAGGGTGATTGATTGTATGAACAGAAATGTCCCTCGCGTACAAGAAAATACGTTGTTCAAAGACGTTATTTACGAGGTAAGCACATCGCGACAGGGTATAACGCTTGTGTACAAAGATGAGGTGGCTGTTGGAATTATCACCGATGGAGACATTCGTCGTGCGGTGCAGAAATACGACGATTTGAAAGTGATTGTTGCTACGGATATAATGACAAACGGCTTCAAAAAAATTCTGCCGGAGGCTATGATAACAGATGCTTTGGCGATGATGGACGAAAACAAAATCACCTCGTTGGTAGTACCCGAAAGCGATGCTTCGAATGCACCGATTATAGGTGTTTTGCACATTCATAATATTTTCGATTTTAAAAAAACGTTGAAATAGTATGGATTTTCTGAACGTTGCTGATGTATCGAAGCAGTACGATGGTCATTTGGCATTGGATAAGGTGTCGCTTACCATTCCCGAAAAGTCTATTTACGGTCTATTGGGCCCGAATGGAGCCGGCAAAACTACGTTGATTCGCATCATCAATCAGATAACGGCTCCCGATAGCGGTACGGTGTTGTTTAAAGGGAAACCGCTCTCGCAAAACGATGTTTCGCGTATCGGCTATTTGCCCGAAGAGCGAGGACTTTACAAAAAAATGAAGGTGGGCGAGCAGGCGCTTTATCTTGCTCAATTGAAAGGTGTGTCGAAGTCCGATGCTTTGGCGCGTTTGAAGTTTTGGTTCGAAAAATTTGAAATACAGCCTTGGTGGAACAAAAAAGTGGAGGAACTGTCGAAAGGAATGGCACAGAAAGTACAATTTATAACGACGGTTTTACACGAACCCGAATTGCTGATTTTCGATGAACCGTTCAGTGGTTTCGACCCCGTGAATGCCAATCTCTTGAAACAGGAGATTTTGGCATTGCGCGAGAAAGGAGCAACCATTATTTTTTCTACTCACAATATGGAGTCGGTGGAAGAACTTTGCGATGAAATATCGCTTATCAACCGCTCGAAGGTTGTGTTGCAGGGCAATGTGGCTCAAGTGCGTGCGGCATTTAAAACCGATACCTATACGCTGACTTGCGAGGGTGTTTTTCGGAGTGAGGAGTTGCGGCACTGCGAGGTACTTTCCTCTTGCGAACGGGACGGCGCTACAACGTTGCGTTTTCGCACTCCGTTGCCCAACGAAGTCTTGGCACAAGTCATGGCAGGTCATAAAATAACCGCGTTTTTCGAGGAAGTGCCAAGCATGAATGAAATTTTTATCAATGCCATAAAGGGTTCGCAGCATGAGTAAAATAGGATTGATTATCAAAAGTGAATATTTGCGTCGTGTGGCAAAAAAGTCGTTTATTCTGCTGACGTTTTTAGTGCCGATTTTGTTTGCGGCAACCTTTTTTATTCCGTTGTGGCTTTCGGGCATCGACAGCAATCGTGAAGAGCATATTACCGTTGTCGATAGAACGGGCAAATACAAACAAGTGTTGGCAAACACCACCGATTTCAAGTTTGATGTCGTAGAGCCGCTCTCCGATGCCATTGGAGGGCTCCCCGCTGCCGGCAACTACGATGCTGTGATTTTGATAGACAACGATTTGTTGGTTAAACCGTCGGTAACCATATTCTCCGAAAAACAGGTTACGCCGGAATTGAAACGATATGTAGAACAACAACTATCAGCATTCGTGGAAGACGAAAAATTGGCATCGTACGCTATCCCAAACCTGAAAACAATCGTAGAACAACTGCATACGGAAATAGAGGTAACCACCGTTAAGATGGACGAAAACGGCACGGCAAATCTCTCCTCCTCCGAAGTTGCAAGTGTTGTCGGATTGGTGTTTATGATGTTGATTTACTTTTTTGTGTTTACCTACGGGTCGATGGTGATGAACGGTGTTTTGCAAGAAAAAACAAATCGTATCGTGGAGGTGTTGATTTGCAGTGTGAAGCCTTTTGAGTTGATGTTGGGTAAAATTATCAGCATTGCGTTGGTCGGTTTGACGCAATTTTTGTTGTGGTTGCTCTTTGTGGTTGCTCTGATTTTTGCAGGCGGCTATTTGTTCGACATTCCGCTACATTCCGATTTTACGTTGGACAATCCGAATACGATGGCACAAATGATGCAACACCTTATGAGCATCAATTTTGCGGAAATCGTTACCCTTTTTCTTGTCTATTTTGTTGGAGGGTATCTGCTTTACGCTTCGCTGTTTGCCGCTATCGGTGCTGCGGTTGACAGCGATACGGACACGCAGCAGTTTGTGTTCCCTATCATGATACCCATATTGTTTGCAATGTATGCAGCTATCTACAGTATCGAAAATCCCGATGGTCCGTTGGCTTTTTGGTGTTCGATGATACCTTTTACCTCGCCCGTTGTGATGATGGTACGTTTGCCGTTTGGAGTCGCCCTTTGGCAAAAAATCGTTTCGATTGTCGTTTTGGTTATCACGTTTTTGATTACCACTTGGTTGGCAGCGAAAATATATCGTACGGGAATTCTTATGTATGGCAAAAAAGTAACATGGCGCGAGCTGTGGAAATGGATTAAATATAAAAACTGATGATTCCTCCGTTTTTGAAAAAAGGTGATAAAGTGGCGTTGGTGGCTCCCGCAGGGCGAGTTGCCGAGGCGGAAGTGCAGCAAGCGGCAGCGATATTGCAATCGTGGGGATTGGTTGCGGTGGCAATGCCGCATATTGCCGAAGAGTATGGCTGTTTTGCGGGGCGTCCCGAACAACGTTTGTGCGATTTGCAGCAGGCGTTTGACGATGTCGATACGAAAGCTGTTTTTTGCGCTCGCGGCGGTTATGGTTTGGTGCAGATTGTGGGCGGAATCGATTGGTCGGGATTTCTTTCACACCCCAAGTGGATAGTGGGGTATAGCGATGTTACGGTGTTGCACAATGCAGTTTGCGCGCATGGCGTGGCGTCGATGCACGCACCGATGTTACGCAATTTGGCTCGTGCCGAACTTCCCGATACGTTGCTCGAAACCTATCGCAAAATGCTTTTCGGTGATTTGCCTTCGTACAAGAGAAAACCGCATCCGCTCAACCGCTATGGCAAAACGCAAGGGAAAATCGTCGGGGGCAATTTGGCTGTTTTTTCGGCATTGCGTGGTACACCTCTCGATTTGGATTTTGCCGATAAGATACTTTTTATCGAGGACATTGGCGAGAAACCTCATTGCGTGGAGCGTATGTTGTGGAACTTGAAACTGGCGGGCGTTTTCGACAGAATACGAGGACTGATTGTCGGGCAGTTTACCGATTACGAGGAAGACAACGGGCTTTGCCGAACGCTCCCCGAACTCATTGCCGACGTGGTAGCCGACTATCGTTTTCCCGTTGTATTCGATTTCCCATCGGGGCATATCCGCAACAACCATCCTTTGTTGTTCAACTACGACTGCCGTTTGGAGGTGAACGCTTCGGGTGTGCAGCTCGATTTTTCAAAATAACCTTGATTTACCGCAAGAAAAATTGCTTTTCTCATAAAATAACGGTATCATTGTCCGAACAATTCTTGTTTAACTTTTAAAAAAGATAGGTTATGGACGTGAACAAACTGATGGCGGCTTTGCAGGCAAAGCATCCGGGTGAGCAAGAGTATTTGCAGGCAGTACACGAAGTGTTGCTTTCCATCGAAGAGGTGTATGCCGAACACCCCGAATTTGAAAAGGCAAAAATTATAGAACGAATGGTCGAACCCGACCGGATTTTTACTTTCCGCGTGGTGTGGGTGGACGACTATGGCGAGGTGCAAACCAATTTGGGCTACCGCGTGCAGTTCAACAACGCCATTGGTCCGTACAAAGGCGGTTTGCGTTTTCATCCGTCGGTCAATCTTTCCATTCTGAAATTTTTGGGCTTTGAGCAGACCTTCAAAAACGCGCTTACCACACTGCCGATGGGTGGCGGCAAGGGCGGTTCCGATTTCAATCCCAAAGGGAAAAGCAATGCCGAGGTAATGCGTTTTTGTCAGGCTTATATGTTGGAGTTGTGGAAACAGATAGGGCATAACACCGATGTGCCTGCAGGCGACATTGGTGTGGGCGCGCGCGAGGTGGGCTATTTGTATGGCATGTACAAAAAATTGGCTTGCGAGAATACGGGCGTCATCACGGGCAAAGGCATAGAATACGGCGGTTCGCTTATGCGTCCCGAGGCAACGGGCTTTGGAGCTTTGTATTTTGTGAAACAAATGCTCGAAAATGCAGGGCATACTCTTGCGGGGAAAACCGTTGCCGTGTCGGGCTTTGGCAACGTGGCTTGGGGGGCTGTTAAGAAAGCTGCGGAGCTGGGTGCCAAGGTGCTTACCGTGTCCGGTCCCGACGGTTATATATACGATGAAGCGGGCATTTCGGGCGAAAAAATAGACTATTTGCTGGAGTTGAGGGCTTCGTGCAACGATGTGGTGGAGCCTTATGCCGAACGCTTCGGAGCAAAGTTCGTCCCCGGTAAAAAACCTTGGGAACTGCCCGTAGATATTGCGCTTCCTTGTGCTACGCAAAACGAACTGACTGCCGACGATGCTCAACAATTGGTGAACAATCGCGTACTTTGTGTGGGCGAGGTATCAAACATGGGTTGTACGGCCGAGGCCATCGATATTTTTACCCGCAACAAGTTGCTTTTTGCTCCGGGCAAAGCCGTGAATGCCGGTGGTGTGGCCACTTCGGGGCTCGAAATGACACAGAATGCCATGCACATTGCGTGGAGTGCCGCCGAGGTGGATTGCCGCCTGCAACAGATAATGGCCGACATTCATGCCCAATGTGTGAAACACGGCACCGACCCCGACGGTTATATCAACTATGTAAAAGGGGCGAATGTGGCGGGATTTCTGAAAGTGGCACGTGCCATGCTTGCACAAGGCGTTGTCTGAAAAAACGGAAAACGCAGTTTTTTGAGCTTCGGTTTTGTAGGAAAACGCAGTTTTTTTTGATAAAAACTACACTCGCCCGACGATGCGGAGCTACTTTAGAGTAAAAAAAAGCACAATTTGTGCTTTTTTTACTCTATAAATACCAATTTTCCTCTCTTGCTTTAGGATAATTTTCTTGAATAAATAATTTCAGTTTATATAAAAAGCGTTCTGCCTTTTCTTTATCTTCAAAGTAAATACAATTCTGCATATTTTCTTCATTTACCGTATCGCTTTTTATACCTAAATCTTTAAAGTGTCCATTCCAACTTTTACATGTAATCCAATGAAATTCTTTCTTTTCTCCCATAATTGTATATTTTAATAATGAAACAAATTTTTATATTATTTTGTTACCGGGCGGACGGAATTACCATAACAACGGGTGGCGAAGCCCCATCCCCTGTAGTTCGATAGGAAGAACATGACCCACGCACCACCCTCGTTGGGTTCCCGAATCTCTTTTTCTATTGCTTCCCCTATGTCGAGCGAACTCGACCAATAGTAGCCGATGTAGTCGCATTCTTCATCCTGTGTCGCGCGATTGCCCGCCACAGGGAGAAAAATAGAGTTGCCGTTGGAACCGGTTACGATTTGTCCTGCTACGCCTGTACCATTGTAATCATCCGTCCCTTTCCATATACAGTTTTCACACAGTTCTAGCCATTCGGCTCTGGTAGGCATACGCCATGCGCCGCCCCAGTTGACATGTGCGGCATCGTCCTCGGGGTCGAGCACGGTTTTGTTATCTACAGTGCCGCGTTCGCTACTTGTGTTGTATTTGGTAAGAATATCATAACTATAACTAAAACTTCCGTTGCACCATTTGTAGGTACTCCAATCGTAAGTCGTCTTTGGTTCGGTTTCGCCCCAAGCGTAGTGGTTGCCGTACTCTTCGGGCGCAGTGGCACCTACGTTGCAGGTAGCCCACTTCAAGCCGCTCGGCAAACCGAGGTCAACGTAGCCGTAACCGTTTTCAGTGCCGGTAGGCTCAGATATACTTCCACTACTATTATCAGTATTGGAGCTACCTTCATTCTGGTCGGTGTTAATGCCATTGCTGTATTCTATCACAGGGCGGACGGAATGACCAGAAGGACGAAAATTATCGTCTGAAACCTCTCCCAAGAAGTACCTCCGAAATACTACGTTCGTTGCTTCTCCACCTCCTAAATTTGATGAGTAATATAAACCCACAAATCCCGCTTGTTCTAAGATATCCTTGCGCATACTCCCCGCCGCAGGGAGAAATATGGAGTTGCTGTTGAGACCGGTTACGATTTGTCCTGCTACGCCTGTACCATTGTAATCATCCGTCCATTTCCATGTACATTTTTCATATAGTTCCGCTAGTTCGGCATCGGTAGGCATACGCCAAGAGTCGCCCCAATTGGCACGGGCGGCATCGTCTTCGAGGTCGAGTGCGGTTTTGTTATCCACAGTGCAGTACTTGGTAAGAGTACTAGAACTACCGTTGCACCATTTGTAGGTACTCCAATCGTAAATCGTCTTTGGTTCGGTTTCGCCCCAAGCGTAATAGTTGCCATATTCTTCGGGTTTGGTGGCGCCTACGTTGCAGGTTGCCCATTTCACACTCAACCCAAGGTCAACGTAGTCGTGGCCGTTGGCGGTGCCGGTAGCGTTATTATTCCCCGAATTGGAGTTACTATCATTCTGGTCGGTATTGGTACCATTATCGTTAGTGTTGTCACTTGGCTCGTTTTTCTCACATGCGGTAAATACTGCCAGCATGCAGCAAACGGCTACTAAAAATTTGATTTTTTCATCGTAATGAATTTAAATTGTTAAAAATGATTAGATGTTATTTATACATCACAAAACTATAACTTAATAAAGTTATACTCGTTACGATGTTGTATGCCAGCACTATACAAAACGTATGCTGATACTATACATTTTTGGTGCGTTTGAAGTGAGCTGATAGCACCGAAAAAAAGTCATAGTTCAAGGCGTAGGAGATACGCATCAGCGTGTCGGTGGTAATGTAGTAGTTGCGCAGCAGTTTGTACACGTTGTCGCGTTTGCAGCCTATCTGCGTGGCGAGCCAAGCCACCGAGCGGCGTTGCTCGTGCAGTTGCGCTTTTATCAGGCTGCCGATGTGTAGCGGCGGAATTTCGTTTTCGTTCATGGTCGTAAAAAATTGAGGGTTTGGTGCATTCTCTATCACTCCACCCTCGCCTCGAACGAAAAAAGAGAAAGGTGTGAACCTCTCTATCGCAATCGCGAGGAGCATCGGAAAACCCCGCCGTACAGTTAGATAAGTTCACACCTTATTAGGTGCGAACATTAACCTTATACTGTAACAAAACGGGAGCTCCCCATAAAAACGAGCTGCCACGCCATTGCTTTTTTATTCGACTTCTCGGTTCAAATCCAAGAGTTTCCGATGCTTTTGGTTTGATTGCGAATAATAGCTAATGCTGTAAAAAAATAAGCAAAACACCTTTTGTTACGGATATAACTGTTTTTTTCATTGCACGAACAACAAAAAAACGGTCTCTTTTTTTCTCGGAGGCCGTTTTTTCTTGGTGTAGGTAGGGGGCGTCATCGCCTGCTTCTGCGTAGCGAGAGCAGCAGGTGTGCAAGGCGGTATCCCGTGCAAAAAAGGTGAACCGCCTTGTAGGCCGTCTCGTTGCGCTGCCTGAAGTATGCAAGTCGGTTGCTCAATGCCTTTTCTTGTTGTGCGAGTTGCTCACGCAGTGCGGCTTTCTCGCGTGCAATGTCGTTGAGCGAGTGCGGGGGTGAAAACGTGTTACTCATCGTGCTGCTGTTTTTTGTTTTTTTGGAACATAATTTTGCTCAGCTGTCGAACAATGGGATTTACAAACAGCGTTTTACGTGCCAAGCATACCACGCACAGCAGAATCAGAAAACCACCGCCTACAATGCAGATAGGCTCTACAATTGATCCGAAAATCGTGCTTAACCATACCAACAAAGCCATCGAAAAATAACCTAAAGAAGCCAATGCAAGGCAGGTGGCAACAAGGGTGAAAAGCACAAGTGCGACAATTCGGCTCGTTTTTTCGAGCAACTCCATACGCAACAGGTTGTAGCGTGTCTGCATGTACGCTTTCACCTCGTCGGTCAGTTCTTTGTAGTGGTTTCCGTCATTCATGGCCGTGTTCGTTGATGGTTTCGTTTACGGCATCGTGCAACTCTGCATCGGTAAATCCGTTTTTGAGTTTTGCAATCACCTTGTCCACAAATTGTTTGAATCGCTCTTTGTCGAGCGTAATGCCTTTTTCGTGCAATACGTCAGCAATTTTTTGTCGGGTTTCAGCTCCCGACTCGGGTGCCAAAAGCATACCGACAGCAACGCCGGCCAAAGCTCCGCCGACAAATGCAAAAATGTGCGATAGTTTCATTTCATACCTCCTTTTTAGATAGTTAAACAATAGGTTTTTACAATAAAACAACGCGAAACGACAAATTGTTTTTTGCATGGGGAGGAATTTGTATCTCTTCCGATAATTCCTACCTTTGCAAAAATTAAAAAAATTGTAGTTATGAAAAAAGTTTGTTATTTATTATTGATGAGTGTGTTTATGTGGTCGTGTTCGGTGCAAAAGAAGTGTGCAAACAAGCCCGATTGTTTGGCTGATACGCAGTGGAAAATGCAATCGTTTGTAAAAAACGGGGCTGAAATGACGATTGCAAGCGGAGTTCCCACCTTGGGTTTTACAAAAAAAGGCGAAATCAACGGATTTGCAGGCTGTAACCGCTATTTTGGCGTATATGCCATGGTCGATTGCGATATTAAGCTCACGCCGCAAGGCTCTACCAAAGCTTATTGTCATGAATCGATGGCGTTGGAAGAAGCTTTTTTTTCGTCGTTGGAGGAGATAAAAACATATACCGTTGCCGGTGATGTTTTGGAGCTGTCGTCGGCCGATAAGCGTATAACAATGCAGTTTGTCAAAATGGACTGATTGCTTGAAAGAAACAGTGAAAGGGTAGGGAGAAAATTTGTTTTCTCCCTATCTTTTTTGCATTATCGGCAAATGGCCGATACGATGCCGACAATGGTCAGTATCAGACAGAAAAAAGTAACCAAGTTGCGCGCAATGAGCCAACGGAAAAGAAACCAATCCATGTTGTGCTGGCGATAGAGGTCGAAATTGCCCATCGGTCCCATCCACCAGCGAGGCTCAAAGGCAACTTCTTTGTTGTCCAAATGTGCTTTTAGCGAAAAAACAAGATAGATGCCCATCGGAAGTAAAGGCAGCACGCAAAGGTATGCCCAATGTAGTTTGCCGAGTGTCACGCCGAGCGTTATCACTACAAACGGCAACAGATTGAACAATGCCGAAAACATAAGCATTACACGCTTTGTTTTCAGCAGACGTGCAAAGGTCATTTTCTCGGCTTGGGTGTCGGCTTTGAGGTCGAGCACGGCATGCGAATACACAATGTTTGTTACCAACAGTCCTACGGCTACCGAAACCCATGGTATTTCGGTAGCCGTAGGACTGTTGGTAACAAACAGT
>SAMEA3663036__coassemble_515_pt1 | contig 17984 bp, 15 predicted proteins | sample SAMEA3663036__metabat2_low_PE_036 | metagenome-assembled genome bin SAMEA3663036 (sample SAMEA3663036) | pig gut metagenome | biome: pig gut; feature: pig-associated habitat; material: faeces | place: France | collected 2012 | reverse complement strand
CGCGTTTCCCCTTTTATTGTTGATGCAAATAATCAAGTAGAATGCTTTATCTTTACTTCAGAAATTATTGTATATGCTTCTCTTGAGAGAGAAAGACGCCTTCATTGTCTTTTAGGTGTATTGATAGATAAGGACATAAAAATAGATAAAATAACCTTTAAACAGCTCAAAGGTCTTCATTGTGATTTCTCTATTCCTTCTTCTAAAGTTTATTAGTTATATATTTTTTAAAATCTCAAAAATATATTTATGGTAACAAGAAAACCTCTTAAATGGATAGCATTAGTTATTCTTCTCTCACTCTCTGGATGCGGAGAGAAAGAGAAAATCGTTCCTATAGCTTTTACAAAGCTTAATATTACTTATCAGTCATCAGAATGGGAATGGCAGGAGTTCCATTCCGATACTATTATTGAAATTAACGACAACGACAAATTATGCAAATATTTGCGCAATGCTGATAAACAATATATAGATTTTAATGCAAATACGTTATTGTTGGTACATGGCAAAACTCCGAATGAGATTGATAAAATTACGACATCAATTACCTACTGCAACAATGTTTACACGCTGAACGTCAATACTATTCAAACTTTCATTACAAAGCCTGATGCTTTTGTTGTTTGTTATAAGATTTCAAAAGTAAAAATAGATAGTCAATATAAACTAATAATAAATAAATAAAATGAGAAATATATTATTGATAATAACATTCATGTCCATTGTTTTTAATGGATATTCACAAGCATACTATTATTACAAAAATACACGTTTAGCTTGTCTGAGAATGATAACGAGCAAGTGCCTTTCTCTTTTTATTACAGTCCCACTTTGCTCGATACTATTTATATGAAATAATCTTGTTGCATAGAACAAAATTATTAATTTGTAACCCGAATTTATCAACCCAATAAACTTTATTTAACTATGAAAAAACTCACCATTATCGTGTTGCTGCTGGGATTGCTGGCGGGATGTGAAGAGAAAGAAACGGATAATAGTTTAAAAGTATTCGATTTAAAACTCTCGGGATGTAAGCAAAACTCAGAGAAGAACCTTGCTACCAACGAGCGAGCGTATATGATAATTCAAGGCAGTGCTGATGGCTATTTGTATGTACAGCATATCAATGCCATTTTTAATTGTTGTGCTGAAACAGTAAACGTTAAAGCCACTTTAACTCAAAATAATATCCAATTGCTAGAGCGTGAAACGTCCTCTAATTGCAATTGTATATGTCCTTACGATTTGTCGTGCAAAATAGGCCCACTATTGTCGCAAAAATACACGTTTAGCTTTTCTGAAAATGATAATGAGCAAACTCATTTCTCTTTTTATTACAGCCCCACATTGCTCGATACTATTTATATGAATTAATTAAATATTTGTAATTATGAAGCGATTTTTCTTATTGATATTATTATTGTTTTCTACTATTTTGCCAATTTACTCACAAACTCTTATAACCCAACAAGATGCTTGGGATATTGTACAACAAAAAGTATTGGAAGACAACATACAAGACATAAATATTTATGTATCAGATAACTATTTAGATAAAAATACAGTTATAAAAACTATTTATCAAGATGAACATTCTCCTTTATTTGATTCATGGTTCTTTTTTATTGATGATAATCCATTTAAAAGTTGGAATCACGCATGTAGGTATGTATTTGTAAATGTACACACAGGTGATTTTGTCGTTTATAACAAAACCATTCCACCAATATTGGACAACTTTAGAGTTTTAAACGAAGTAAAATTGTCAAATGTAGATATTTTAACAAATATACTAAAGATTAAAAAATCAAATGTAGCACAGTCAAATACTATAAATTTGAACAATTATGCTGTGATATTAAGCGGTGGAGCAAATCCGCAATATAATTATGAAAGATATTGGAATGAGTGTGCAATATTGTACACAACTCTTGTACACAAATATAAATATCCTAAAGAAAATATCTATGTGTTAATTTCAGATGGCGATAATCAAGGAAAAGATAGACATAAAAATGATGGTACATACGATTCATCTCCAACTGATTTAGATGGAGATGGTGTTTCTGATGTCCGTTTTTCGGCAACTAAATCAAATATTACGAATGTTTTCAACGAATTGCAAAAAAAACTTAGTGAAAAAGATAATTTGTTGATTTTTACAACAGATCATGGAGGTCAAATATCTAGTAATTATGTTTATATAAATCTTTGGAATAATGAAATTTTACACGATTATGAGTTTGCTAATGAGGTAAACAAAGTTAAAGCTGCACATATAAACATTTGCATGGAGCAATGTCATAGTGGTGGTTTTATTGACAATTTAACCCAAAACAATAGAACTATATCTACAGCATGCGCTTATGATGAAAGTTCTTGGGCAATGTCAAATAGGCTATATAACGAATTTGCTTATCATTGGATTTCTGCAGTATTGGGGGAAACACCTTATGGATCTATTGTAGATGCCGATTATAATAAAGATGGACTTGTATCTATAGAAGAAGCCTTTCAATATGCTAAAGCGAATGATACACAGAAGGAACATCCTCAATACAATTCAACACCATCATCTTTAGGTTCTATAATTTCATTGCACGGGTTAATCCCATCCATCTCTGGCCCCTCATTCATCTGCTCTTCCGCTACTTACAGAATTGATAACCTACCTCTAAGCGCACGTGTAGAGTGGTCGTGCACTGACAATTTACGCATACAAGGTCAGGGGAACTCTTATGCTACATTTGAGTATATTAAAGGCAGTGTTTCTGCATTTACAGCTATAAAAGCTAAAATTATATATGGAGGATATGAATTTTCACTTTCAAGGACAATACACATAGGGACAAATATCTTCATACAAATATCTAAAACTCCTGGAGGCATTTATATGAACGGAGGAGAAGCTGGTATTCCCTATTATATTTATGCTGTTCCAACTGATATAGCAATTTCTACTAACTCCCAAGATTTTAAATGGACTGTATCTTCCTCTTGTATTACAGACGCTTCCAATAGATTGCCCATGCGAGGACATCCTCTTGTCTTTACCCCTCCTTCAGAAGGAACATATACTTTTAATTTAGTTTATAATGGCGATTGTGGAGAAGTTTCAATATCTAAATCGTATCATTTTTATCAAAAAGATAATTCAGGAGGAGGAACTGTTATCGTTTCTCCGAATCCCAGTACTGATGGTTATGCTACGGTAAAAATAAAAAAACTCTTACGAAAAGAGATGGATTCAGATGCTCCTCTTATTTTAGACAATAACGAAAATGATATTGAAGCAATAAAATATTCCGTAAAATCCCTTGTTTTACCTACTTTTGACGATGAAGAGACGATTGAAGAAACTTTCTTCTTGCAAGTATGGTCTAATGGGCAGTTGATAAAATCACTCAAAAGTGAAAATAGTAATCAACTGAACATTTCAACAGCAGATTTAGCTGCTGGTATTTATCAGTTAGTGGTAATATTAGAAAATGGTGAATTTTATGGTTCAACTCAACTAATTGTTTATTAAAAACTATGGAAACGAAAGAAAAAGAACTGACATTTGACAAGCGTTACATGCAAATGGCACGCATTTGGGCAGAAAACTCCTACTGCGAACGACGCAAGGTAGGAGCATTGATTGTAAAAAACAAGATGATTATTTCCGACGGATTCAATGGTACGCCGTCGGGATTCGAAAATATTTGTGAAGACGAAAACAATACCTCAAAACCATACGTTTTACACGCAGAGGCAAACGCCATTACCAAAGTGGCACGCTCGAACAACAGCAGCGACGGAGCTACGCTTTATGTAACGGCTTCGCCCTGCATCGAATGTGCCAAATTGATTATACAAAGCGGCATCAAACGTGTGGTGTTTGGCGAACATTATCGCATAACAGACGGTATTGATTTGCTAAAACGTGCCGGCATCGAAGTAGTTTATCTCGAAGTATAAAAAAACGCATACAATGAAAAAAGTTTACATCCCAATTTTAGTAGGCATCAGCATTGCCATTGGTATTGTTATCGGTGTTTTTTTTACGAAAAACAATTATAAAAACCTTGTCGAAAACATCAATTGGTTGCCTGCCACCCAACCATCTAAAACAGATGCGATTTTCAATTTGATAAACAATCAATACGTCGATTCCATTGATATTAAAAATATCGAAGAGGACATCATTCCCGAGATTTTCAAACACCTCGACCCGCACTCTTCGTACATACCGGCCAAAGACATCGAAGAGGTTAATGCCGATTTAAACGGAAGTTTCAGCGGCATCGGTGTGCAATTCAACATACAAAACGACACCATTTACATTGTCGATGTGATACGCGGAGGCCCATCGGAGCGTGCCGGACTTGTAGCCGGCGACCGCATTGTGGAGGTAAACGATACGGCTTTTGTCGGAAAAGAGATTAACAACGAAAAAACGATGAAAAAACTGCGCGGACCGAAAAACACAAAAGTAACGGTAGGCATCAAACGTCGCGGCACGAAAGAGATACTTCGCTACACAATCGTTCGCGACGATATTCCCGTAAAAAGCGTAGAGTCGGCGTATATGATCACATCAAATATCGGATACATTTACGTCAGCCGGTTCGGAGCCACCACCTACAACGAATTTCTGACGGCAATAGCCAAACTCAAACAACAAGGAGCCGCAAAGTTCATCGTCGATTTACGCGGTAACTCGGGAGGCTATTTAGATGCCGCCACGCGTATGATTAACGAATTTCTCTATCAAGGTCAGTTGATTGTTTTCACGCAAGGCAACCCGACATTTTATCCCCGAAGCGATGTATATGCCATCGGCACAGGTTCGTGCAAAGCCAACGACATAGCCGTTTTGGTAGATGAGTTTTCGGGTTCGGCAAGCGAGATTTTTGCAGGTGCCATTCAAGACAACGACCGCGGAATCATTGTCGGACGCCGCACCTTTGGCAAGGGTCTGGTACAGCAACAAATACCACTCAACGACAATTCCGCCATCCGGCTCACCATTGCGCGCTACTACACGCCCAGCGGACGCTGCATACAAAAACCTTACGAATTGGGCAAAATAGACGAATACGAGAAAGACATTATCAACCGCTACGAACATGGCGAATTTTATTCGCAGGACAGCATCAAACAAGATACGTTGGCATACACCACCCTCAACGGACGCATTGTGTACGGCGGTGGCGGCATTATGCCCGATATTTTCGTACCAACCGACACAACCGACATTACGCCGTTTTTCACCAAACTTTTCAACAGCGGCACCATGTACAAATTTGCGTTGAGATATACCGAAAATAACCGCGAAACACTGAAAAAACAAGGCAATTGGAAAACATTGAGCGATTATCTCGATACGCAAAACATTTTCGAACAATTTACCGCTTTTGCCGAAAAACAGAACATCAAAGGTTCGCCATACGATAGCAGAACTTCGAAAAAACGCATCGTCAAACAACTTTACGCTTACATTGCACGCGATGTGTTGGGCGACGACGGTTTTTATCCCATTCTGAACAACGACGACAAATGCGTACAAATTGCCATTGAAACACTTCAATCTCCTGCCGAATTAAACAGAATTTTGAAACGATGAGCCTTATTCCGAAAATATCCGTTGTAAAAAAGCATGGCGACACATTCGAAAGACTTGCTTACGAAGTTTTTGCTTCTGTTGCTCATGACAATGTGCTACGCATGCTCTTTTTTACAGCAATAGCGGACAATAACGATTTTTTGGAAAAACAGGCGGTGATAAAAAAGCTGGCAACGCACTTTTTCGGCAACAAAACACCGATTATGGGCATCATCTCGCAAACGCCTTTTGCGTGTAGTCTTGCGGTAGAAATTCATACCATAAATGCCGATTTAGAGTTCAAGCAAAACGCCGATTTATCGTACATCACGGCACAAAAAGACAATCAGAAAGCACTTTTTGCCCTTGTTTCCCCAAACAAAGCAGCCGTCTGCTCATCCATTGCCCGGCAAGCGGAACGGGCTTTCGGACTCTTAAATGCGATTTTGGAAAAAGAAAACATCTCCGTCGGCAACATTCTCAGGCAATGGAATTATGTAGAACGCATTACCGACATCGACAGAGAAGGACAACGCTACCAGCAATTCAACGATGCACGAAGTCGCTTCTATGCCTCTTGTTTATGGCAAAACGGCTATCCGGCGGCTACAGGTATCGGCACTCTGCACGGCGGACTTACAATCGACCTCAATGCCTACAACAACATTCATACAATGCCCATCGACAACCCGTTGCAAGCAGCGGCTCATCGCTACTCCGGCAAAGTGCTCGAAGCAGGCACACAAGAGCAACTTACAACTCCTAAATTTGAACGGGCAAGAATCGTGGGCGAAACACTCTACATTTCGGGTACAGCCGCCATTCGGGGCGAACAAACTATTGCCGACAATGCACAAGAACAAACACGCATCACCATTGAAAACATACAGGCATTGCTCCGCAAATGCCACAACAAACAACTCACTTATCTGCGAGTTTACATAAAAAACGAAGCCGATTTCAGTGTCGTAAAACGCACCATAAACCGACTCCTGCCTAACACAGAAACCCTTTTTGTACGAGCCGACATCTGCCGCCCGAACCTCTTGGTGGAAATTGAAGCCGTAGCAGAGTAAACTCCTTAACGCAAGTATCGCTCCAAAATCTCTTTTTTACGCTCCGCACAGCCAGTCATTGCTGCCTTGGCTTTAGCGATTTCTTTTTCATATTGTTCGATTTCGGAAATCGCCTTGCGTTGTTCGTCTATTGGAGCAACTTGTACAGACAAACTTTCAATTCTGTCAATGGATGCCCTGTAACTACGTTTGAATCCTGCTTTTTTGCCTTCTTCTTCCAAAAGGTGAGCCATATATTTTGGCAAAATATCGTTTGTATTTATTCGCAAAACTCCACAGTGGTCAGTTGGATAGAAAGGCTGATTGGCCGGAATCACATTTACCATCCAATCGCCATCAATGCCCCAAACAACAGAGTCATTGGAAAAATCTTCAATCAAAAGTTTATCAATCATTCCAAACGGCTCGAACACATTGGCACTATAAACGGGTATGTTGTAGGTTGGATTTACTTCGCTGTTCAATACTCTTTTTCCAATTGAAATATCAAATATGTAACTATTTGACAACCTGAGAATTACCCCTCCATGTTGACTACTAATAACATCAAGACGCTCAAACACTTCCGCAATTTTCTTTTTGTTTTCCTCAATACTCATGCGGCTTGTATTGTATTCTTTATCTACCTTTTCGCATTCGGAAACGATTTGCTGCTGGATGTCAAGAGGGGGAAGAGGAATTTTTTCACTCTTCAAATCTTTTTTTTGTAAATGTTTTAATCCTGTTCCTTTAAAAAGATAATCGTTGATATATTGGCGGATATTCTCTAATAATAGGAATAAATATGGGGTTAAAACTATAGTTTCATCATTGCTTTTAATAACATATGTATCTGTTGAATATGCTGCTTTCCCTTTATAATATTTTATTACGGCATTTCCACCTGTGGAGATAAAGACATTATCACCATCTACAAGGTAATCATTATAAGAGTAAATTTTTTCACCGCTTGTAAAGAATGGATATTTTCCATTTTTGATTTCCTTTGCTTGGCCAACTTGTATTTCTGATTTTATATTTTCATAAAAGAATCTCCCCATTTGCACCAACGGATATTTGCTCACTATTTCAATCTTTTTGTCAGCCGTCAATTTAATTGCCTTGTTGAAGGTGGTACGGCTGAAATCGAGCATGTCGTGGGTACACAGATAAGCGTGATAGTTTGCAACATTTTCGGGCAACGAAATCTGTCTGTCAGCAAATGAATTGCGTACCGCAGCCGCCAAGGTATCGTTGGCATAACGGTTTGCATCGTTATAGAGCATTCCGCCAGGTTGGTTTATCTGTATGCCTTCCGCACCTTTGCGGTTGCTCCAATCGTAACCCAAGAACTTTTTCTGCTCGGCATTGTCGGCTGGGGCAATAATGGTCAGCGTGGTTTGGTTGTAGGTCAACGCAAAATAGGTGAGCTTCTCACTTTCAACGGCTTTTATGGTCTTGAAAAACTGCTCTTTCAACTCTGCTTTTTGTTCTTCTTCCGTCAGTTTCTTGAATTTGTTGCTTTTGCGTTTGTTCTGCACTTCTGTCAGGCTTTCAAACCAAGTGAGATATTGTGCAAAGTATTCATTTTGTTGCAAATCCTCTTTTGTGGCAGTTTCTTTTGCAAATGATAGATACAAATCTTCATCAACGCCAATTTTCAGGATGTAATAGCGAAACACTTCAGCATCTTCCCATTCATCGGTAAAGTCGCCTGAAAGAATTGCTGCTACGCAGTCTTTCACAATCTCACGTTTCTTGGGCGGCTCATTATATTTTTCGAGGAAAAGTACTACGGTGTTTGTACCGGTTGCACCAAAAGTTTTGCTGCCGAATTGTGCTACAGCACGTAGGTAGAAGTTCTGCAAAAGTATTTCGCGGGTCGTCATATAACTATTGCTGTCGTTGCTCAAAATAGATGAAGGTAGAATAACTGCGGCAATTCCTTGCGGTTTCAAAAGTTGTGCAATACGTTCCACGAAAAGGGTTTCTATTTCGCTGCCGTCATTGCTTATCAGATTACGGTTGATGAGTTCAAACTGATTGTTTTTCAGTTTTAAGTGGGCTTTGAATCCACTTACCGAGTACGGTGGATTTGCCACCAAAACATCAAATGTGGTGTTGGTTATCTTTTCATCGGGATATTGTTCCAAACCATCTCCGAATTTGATTTTTCCTTGTCCTGCACCGTTCATATAAAGCGAAACTTTGGCTACACGGGCAAGTCGGTAATCTTTTTCAACGCCAAAAATATGATGTTCGCACCATAAGTTTTCCTTTGTGGCTTCAGAATTGTTATTTGCAAGAAAATAGTTGTTTATCGCTTCCACCGCCTCCGTGAGAAAGTGTCCTGCCCCGCAGGCGTAATCAATCACTTTCGGAAAAACAAAATTCTCGCCACGTCGCACGATTTTATCCATCGGCAAACAATCCCAAATAAAACGTGTTATCGGTGTGGGAGTGAAAAATTGTCCCTCATTCTGCTTGAAACCTTTGTTTAGCAATTGCTCAAAAAGGTCACCAAGAAACTGATGTTTTGAGGGATATACGATTCTATACTTCTGAAACAGCTGAACTACTTCCACCAAGATTTTCCCATTTTGAAAAAATAATTCTTCATTGTGAACGTCTTTGAAAGCAAAATCGTTGTTGCTATAGAATTTCAGTATTCTGATAGTGTTTTTTAAATCTTCGATGGCTGCTTTGCGTTTTGCATCGTTAAATTTTTGAGCAAACAAATTTTCAGCATAATCATCTGAAACATAATAAATTTCTTCGCCCATAAACTTTTCCATGCCTTCTTTGTGCAAACGTTGTAGTCTGTCTTGTAAACTTTCGTATGTATCTGTTCCTACCTTGTATTGAAACTCAACAACATCATCATCTCCCTTTTGTATTTCGTCCACCAATTTGCAGATAAACAAAGCCACAAGACGGTTGAAGGCATTCTCCTTGTCGCTCACATTGTTATGACGTAAAATTTCCTCAAAACGGTTTACTATTTTGTCTTCGGGTTTGAAATCTTCCAAGCGTTTTTTTCGAAGCGGTGGAACGCCAATTTGGTACGCTTGCGAATCTTCACCGAAAATCACGCCTTTTTCGTGTATGTACTTGTCGTATGTTTCATCCCAAACTTCAAACAAATCCTTTACGGTCTGTGCATTTTCGTAAAGGCGTATTGTTTTATCCTTTGACGCCAACTTTTTAACGTTTTCATCATCGGTACAGTTAATAATGTAGTTTTCAAAGGTCAGATTATTGTTATTGTCTTTGAAATCTGAGGCATAAAGCGACAGCCATTTTGTGGAACGTTCTTGCTGCCAATAGGAGAAAACCTGTCCGCCATCCTCTTTGAGCAATTTGAGAGCTTTACTATGTTCCGCACCAGCCGTTTTACATTCGATAATAAGCAGCATGTTCTCGCCGTCCTTATCATAAACGCAAATATCTGCCTTTCCGCCTTTGGCATCATGCCCGAGGTTCCATCGCTTTTCAAGTTCAATATGTTCAGGTCGGTAGCCTTTTCCCAATAATCGATGAACGCATTCAAAAACCACAAAATTTTCGGGGTGGTCAAAATTGCAAGTTGTACGGTCATTAATTTTGAAACCCAAGTTTTCAGGATAGCTCAATTGCTTATTTTTAAAATCAGCACTCATTGAGCACAAACCAAAATCGGGAAACGACTTACTATATATATTGTTATTCTTCTTCTCGAATCCTAAACATTCGAGTACCTTTTGAAAATTATCTTTTGTTATCATAAGGGTATTAGTTTACGAACTCTTACCCTTATTTCTATTAACAAAAAAGGGCGAACCTTTGATTTGTTACCCAGTCGCGGAATCCCCATTCCTTAAGCACGTAAACAAATACAAATAGTCCACGCCCTAAGACGCGAACTTTTGCACTCATTCCTATGCTTTGTTTACTTGGGGATTTTCGACTGGCGGAATAAGAGCGTAAAGCTCAATTTATTTTTTTATTAATTCTTTTTGTTAATATATTAAATTGCAAACTGTTTATTATTCTCAATAAAGACAAATGTAAAAAATATTTAGCTACAAAAACACTATGCTTTTTCGTAATACATTTGTTACACCAAACGATAATTACTTCCGGGCAGACATTTCACAATGTCTTTGAACTCCATCTCTATCAAAAGCGAAGAAATGACGGCAATGGGGATTCCCGTTGCATTGGAAATAACGTTGATATGTGCCTCTCGCTCTTTGGCGAGAAAAACCACTACTTTTTGTTCCTCTTTACTCAATTCCTCGAACCGGAAAGTCTGCTGTTGTGCCACAGCGGACTTTGTAACGTCCCAACCCATCATTCGTTCCAAATCCTCGGCCGATTGTATCAAAGCCGCCTTATTGTACATTATCAGGTTGTTGCACCCTTGCGATGCCACATCGCCTACCCTTCCGGGAAATGTGTACACATCGCGATTGTAAGAATTGGCAAATTCGGCCGTTATCAGTGCTCCACCTTTTTGAGCCGACTCTACCACCACAACGGCATCGCACATACCCGCAATTATTCGGTTGCGTTGTACAAAATTCGGAGCATCGGGAAATGTCCCGCTTGTATATTCCGAAAGCACAGCTCCCAGCTCCAGCATTTTGTCGGCTACAGCATAATGTGCCGGCGGATAAATCGTATCCAACCCGTGAGCAACGACTCCGATGGTTGGCATTTGTGCTTTGAGAGCAGCCTTGTGCGCACACACATCGACACCATAAGCAAGTCCGCTCACAATGGTTAAATCGGTATGTTTTGTCGATAAATCCTGCACTAAATGCTGACACAAATCTTTGCCGTAGGTCGAAACTTTTCGCGTGCCTACAACAGCCAAAAACTTACCCGAATTAAAATCACAATTACCGCGTACATACAGCATTAAAGGAGCATCTAAACACTCTTTCAGACGATACGGATAGGCTTTGTCGGTAAAAAAAACAGGACGAACGTCGTGTTTTTGCAAAAACTCGATTTCCTTTTCAGCCACCAACAATGCCTTGTCGCGTTGTTCCACAATCTCTTTTGCCAACGTGGTGCCAATACCCTGAACAGCTGAAAGCAAACGCATACTTTCATCAAAAATCGGACCTACATCACCAAAATAGGTCAACAAATTTTTCGCCAAAACAGGTCCAATACCTTTAAGTTTGGTTAAAGCAATTCTATATTTTAAAGTGCTTGTTTCCATCGTTTATAAAAAATCAGATAACACAACACAATACCCATACAAGCACCCAACACATCGGCTCCAAAATCCATCACATCACCCGAACGATGCACTACAAATTCTTGTATCAACTCCATTGCCCCACCATAAAAAACAGGAAACGCCCACACAAACATTTTTTTTAAAAATGTGGAAAAACGAACTTCATAGCAAAGCAGAAATCCCAATACAAAATATAGAACAAGATGAATCCATTTATCGATATACGGTATCTGGAACAAATGCGGAGCGTCAATATTCGACACTTTCATTACCGAAAGCACAAAAATAACAACACACCAAACAATTGTCAGACAATATTTTCGCAAAAAAGACAAGATTTTTTTATTTGCTTGATTTCAAATAACGTTCCGCTTCGATAGCAGCCCTGCAACCGCTTGCGGCTGCCGTAATAGCCTGACGATAATGCGGATCGGCCACATCGCCTGCGGCAAAAACTCCTTCGATATTCGTTTTTGGCGTACCCGCCTCGGTTTTTATATAACCTGCCTCATCGGTCTCAACAAAATCTTTGAAAACATCGGAATTCGGATGATGTCCAATGGCAAGGAAAAACCCGTCGATGGCAAGGCTCACCTCTTCCTCGTCGGCTTCTCCGCATCGTTTTACCAAGCGAACACCCTCAACACCGTTTTCACCGAAAAGTCCCAACGTTTGATGTTCGTAAAGCACTTCGATATTTTCCGTTTCGGCTACACGTTCCTGCATGATTTTCGACGCACGCAAAAACGGTTTTCGCACAACGAGGTAAACCTTTTTGGCTAATCCGGCAAGGTAAATCGCCTCTTCGCAAGCCGTATCGCCGCCACCAACCACAGCCACCGTCTTTTTACGATAGAAAAAACCATCGCATGTAGCACAAGCCGAAACACCCATACCGGCATATTTCTGCTCGTCGGGCAAACCAAGATATTTTGCCGAAGCGCCTGTTGCAATAATTACCGTATCGGCTTCGATAGTGGTTTCGTTGTCAATAGTTACCTGTTTGGGAGTAACACCGAAATCGACCGACGAAACCATTCCAATACGTATTTCCGCACCAAAACGTTCGGCTTGCGAACGCATTTTTTCCATCAATTCCGTACCCGTAATTCCATCGGGAAAACCGGGGAAATTTTCAATCTCGGTAGTTGTGGTAAGTTGCCCTCCGGGTTGAATGCCCTCGTAAAGAACAGGCGACAAATTTGCTCGCGAAGCATAAATTGCAGCCGTATAGCCGGCAGGTCCCGAACCAATAATCAAACATTTTACTCGTTCCATAAACAGTTTATCTTAAATCGTTAATCATCACATTGGGGTATTTCGATTTGTCGAACGTAAAAGCCGAATCTGCCAACGTTTTCAACATTTGATAATTTTTTGTCGAAAACAAGGTCGAAGTTCCGTTTTTAAACGAAATTTTAATCGAAACAATCTGTTTTGTATTCTCTTTCACCACCAAAGCCACCTTAAAATGGTCAACACTTTTGTCTAACGGATAAAGGTTCAACAAACGATTCGGCGATGTAGCCGCATCGTCGGCATCGAATTGCACCATGTGTGTTTTGCGAAACTCTTTTACCATCAGTATCGGGTTTATTTCGCTCAACTCTTTTCCCGTAGGTTCGGATACGGACACCTCATCGACATCTTGCATATACATCCATTGTGTTTTCCCGTCGAAAAACAGTTCCATATTTTCGAGGGCAAAATAAAATTTATTGCCTTTTAGGAGCAGTTTTCCTTGTTTTGTTTCATGCTCATCGGTTACGGCATTTTCATAAACAACCGAAAAATCGGTTTGTATCGGAGTGTTTTGCAACACGGCTATCGTTTTGTCAAAAAATGCTTTTGCCTTCGAATCGGTTTGTGCCGACATCGCCAACGGCAAACAAATCATAAATATTGCCAAAAATTTTTTCATTTTTCACACATTTTTTAGTTCATATTCTGCAACATCTGATCCAAATCGAACTCCGATGCCACTAACACTTTCCGGGGTTTGCTACCCTCTTGCGGACCAATAATACCTGCATGCTCCAATTGGTCCATTATTCTGCCGGCACGATTGAAGCCGACACTGAATTTTCGTTGAATATTCGACGTGGAACCCTGTTGCGTAGTTACCACCATGCGGGCGGCTTCTTCGAACAACGGATCGCGTTGCGTCATATCCATTCCGCTTACATTGAGGTCGCCCGAATCGGATATTTCACACTCCGGCAACATATATGCCGACGGATACGACTGCTGTTTGCTCACATATTCCACTATTCGCTCTACCTCTGGAGTATCCACAAAAGCACATTGCACACGCACCAAATCGCTTCCGCCCAAATAGAGCAAATCGCCCTTGCCCACCAACTGGTTGGCACCCGGAGCATCGAGTATCGTACGCGAATCCACCATCGACAAAACGCGGAAAGCGATACGGCTCGGCGCATTTGCCTTTATCACTCCGGTAATGATGTCTACCGAAGGACGCTGCGTTGCCAAAATCATGTGCATTCCTGCGGCACGACCTTTTTGTCCAATACGGGCAATCGGGGTTTCCACCTCTTTGCCTGCCACCATTTTAAAATCGCCAAACTCGTCGATAACTATCACAATGTAAGGCAGAAAACGATGACCTTTTTCCGGATTTAATTGCCTGTTGACAAACTTTTCGTTGTATTCCACAATGTTTCTACAATGTGCCGACTTCAGCAGTTTGTAACGATCTTCCATCTCTATCACAAGCGAATTGAGTGTTTGTATCACTTTTGTAGAGTCGGTAATAATAATATCATCTTGGTCGGGCATTTTTGCCATATAATGCTTTTCGAGCGCCGCATAAATACTAAACTCAACACTTTTGGGGTCGATAAGCACAAATTTCAATTCCGACGGATGCTTTTTGTACAACAACGATGTAATAATCGCATTTAGTCCAACCGATTTACCTTGACCTGTAGCTCCTGCCACCAAAAGGTGCGGCGTTTTGGCTAAATCGAACATAAACACTTCGTTCGTTATAGTTCTTCCAAGTGCTACAGGTAAAACATATTTTTCTTCTTCTTGAAACTTTTTCGAAGCAATAACCGAGTGCATCGACACGATTTGCGGTTTTTCGTTAGGCACTTCAATGCCAATCGTACCCTTACCCGGTATCGGAGCAATAATACGAATACCCGTTGCTTTCAAACTCAACATAATATCACTCTCGAGATTACGAATTTTTGCAATACGTGTTCCTGCTTGTGGCACTATCTCGTACAATGTAATTGTTGGACCAACGGTTGCTTTCACGCTTTCGACCTCGATGCCATAGTTACGCAATGTGGTAACAATTTTATCTTTATTGGCATTTTGCTCGTTCATGTCCACCACGGGTATATTCTCGTTCGGATATGTTTTTAATAACGAAATGGAAGGCAACTGATAGTGCATTAAATCGAGATGAGGGTCGTATTTCCCGTATTTTTTTAAAATATCTTCGGGATTAGCCATTTCCGTATCCAACGGTCCTTGTATTTCAATGTCAACATCCGCATCATTTCCAGAAATCGGCTGTTTTTCCGGTTCAACAACGGGAACTTCTACAATAAAGTCATCATCGACGTTTTCTTGTATTCCGTTACAAACAAACTCTTCTGTGTCTGTATTGTCTGTATTGATATTCTCTTCGTCGGTAACATCGGTAGGAGTCGTTTCCGTAGTCTCGATTTCGTTTTCTTCCGTAGGTACATTCAATGCTTTTCGCTTACGTACAAACAATCCTTTAATCCACAAGAGCGATTTCGAAGAACAAATCATCAGTATCATAAAAAACACCGCAACGATTATCAGAATTGTTCCCCAACCACAATTTTCAAACAAAAATTCGCTCATGAAATCGCCGTGTGCACCACCCAAACTAACCGACCAATTGCTGTAAAAACGGTAAAAAAAGAAACTGAAAAATACCGACCCCCAAATCATCGAAACAGCCGAAAGGATAAATGCTTTCCATATCGGCATCAATTTCTTACCAATCAAACGCAATGCCAGCACAAACGGGAAAAGCAAAGCCGCAAAAGACGAAACGCCAAAACCATCGTTCACAAGCATATTGGCTATTTTTGCCCCTATGTAGCCCGTCCAATTCGTTACATCTCTGTTCGATGTGGCGGCAACTACCCGACTTTGGTCGGCACTTGCCGTAAACAAAAATGAAAGCATGGCAAAAAACAGATATAAAATAAAAAACAGCAGCAACAAACTTAACGTATAGCGTGTACGTTCGTCGGTCATAAAATTCTTAAAACGATTTACTCGCTCCTGCTTTTCTCCCTGTTCTCGTCTTTTTTTTGTCATATTCCATCACTTGTTTAATCTTGCAAAAATAATAAAATCGAAATGCAAAAAAAACTTTTTACAGTCTTTAGTAGAATACATAACTTTGCCCATCAAAAGCATTTTTAGTATGACAAAAAAAGAACTTTATAACGCCGTTATTGCTTGGTTTGAAGAGAATATGCCTGTGGCAGAAACCGAATTGAACTACTCCAACGCTTTTGAACTGCTCGTGGCGGTTATTCTTTCGGCTCAATGCACCGACAAACGTATCAATATGATTACGCCGCGACTCTTTCACGACTACCCGACGGCCGAGGCCATGGCTTCGGCAAGCCCCGAAGTGATATTCGAATACATACGCAGCGTATCGTATCCCAACAACAAAGCCAAACACTTGGTAGGTATGGCACGAATGCTCGTAGAGCAATTCTCGGGCGAAGTGCCCAACAACGTAGATGACCTGCAAAAACTGCCGGGTGTAGGTAGAAAAACCGCCAACGTGATTGCTTCCGTAGTATTCTCCCAACCTAAAATGGCTGTAGACACTCACGTATTTCGCGTGGCAGAACGCATAGGACTTACCACCAACAGCAAAAATCCGCTACAAACCGAACGCGAATTGGTAAAACATATCCCCGAAAATCTTATACCCAAAGCACACCATTGGCTCATTCTTCATGGTCGATATGTCTGCATTGCACGCAAACCGAAATGTGCAACTTGCGGACTGCAAAATGTGTGCAGGTATTATAAAAAGAAATAATCCGCTGCAGCGGATTATTTCTTTTTTATACTCATAAAGAGATGTTTTTAATATCCAGAATATTTTTCCCAAGTGACTCCCAAAAATTCTATGGAAACAGAATTTTTCATCACTCCTTTATGTTCTGAATATTCTGAAACTGCAAATTGCTTATAAGAAGAAATAGAATATGTTACCTTGTTATCATCATCATCATCATAGTAATAATATCCATAATAATCATCGTATCGGCACCGGTGATCCCCATAATAGTAATCATCATAATTATATTTATGAGAAGAATACTCGACATGTACCCCAAACTCATCACCATTTATACCCCAAGTACCTGATATATACTCAAGAGGACTTTCTATAGAAAATTCGGGAGCATCATCATAATATGATGATTCAAAATGAAGTGTAGCATAAGCACCATTACCAATAGAACATCGCCAATAAGTACCTTCTAAAGCATCTTCCGATTCAGAATCCGAAAATTCTACTTTTTGTTTTTGACATGATGCCATAATTGTTGTGAATATCAATACTACCGAGATGTAAATTAATTTTTTCATATTATTTAATTTAATTTAATTTAGTTTAGTTACTCCTTTCCCAAAAAAGAATGAAATTCCCAATCGAATAGAGTTGGAATAAGAATAATCTTTTGAAGGAACACGTTGACCATAAATATCTCTCTCAAAATAAAGTGTCTTACTTTCAGCGGGTGCCAACTGATATCCGACAAACACATTCATATTAAAATCGTTTGTTTTAACAACAGTAAAGCCGTATGATAAATCTAAATAAGCACCAATCGCCTCACCAAAAGCTCCACCTATTTTCAGGTCTAAATACATAGGTAAGGAAGTATAAAATGTAGGTCTGAAATTAACAAAAAGAGGACATAATATGCTTCTATCTCCTAAATTCACACTTTTCATTCCTTCTTCATAATCATAATCTTTCTTATAAGGGAATAAAGCAATAAGACCTGTTCCTGCACCTAAATAAAAATGACGATTAAATTGTACTCCATGAGAG
>SAMEA3663036__coassemble_514_pt1 | contig 18020 bp, 16 predicted proteins | sample SAMEA3663036__metabat2_low_PE_036 | metagenome-assembled genome bin SAMEA3663036 (sample SAMEA3663036) | pig gut metagenome | biome: pig gut; feature: pig-associated habitat; material: faeces | place: France | collected 2012 | reverse complement strand
TGTCTTTGTCGTTTACCAAAAACGAAACACCATCAAATAGCGTTGTCCCGCTAAATTCTACACATAATTGTTCTACAGAAATCATTTTGATTGATGAAAATTGACTTGCAAAGGTACGAAAAACGTGCTGAATGGGCGGCCGAAATAGCCACAACTTGCTATTCTGGACTTGAAAAATACCATTTATAGGGGATTGCCCGAGGAGTCGGATTCGGGTACTTTTGCACAGTTTGTTTTATCAAAGAAAAAAAGATGGTTTATGAAAAAAGTTTATGTTTTATCATTGTTGTTTTTAGTTGTTTTTGATTGTTTGGTTTTTGCTTCCGAAAAAAAACAAACCGATGCCAATCTTGTAGGTCATGTGGTGGATAAAAGCACGAAAGAACATCTGTCGTTTGTGAATATAGCCATTGAGGGTACTACGATAGGCACAACCACCGATGTTTCGGGACATTATTTTTTGAAAAACCTGCCCGAGGGCGATTTTACGTTGGTGGTCAGCTCCATTGGATATGCAACCATTACAAAACGGGTGTCGGTGGCGAAAAATACGACGCAGGAAGTCGATTTTGAGATGGAAGAAGACGCTATTTTGCTCGACAATGTGGTGGTTAGCACCAATCGTGGCGAAACGAAGCGTCGCGAGGCGGTCAATATAGTCAATGTGCTGACACCGAAAACGTTCGATTTGAACAATGCTTCGTGTTTGGCACAAGGCTTGAATTTTCAGCCGGGTGTGCGTGTGGAAAACAATTGCCAAAACTGCGGCTTTACGCAGGTGCGCATCAACGGAATGGACGGACCTTATACGCAGATACTCATCAATTCGCGTCCTATTTTTAGTGCACTGGCGGGTGTTTACGGTTTGGAGCAGATACCTACGAATATGATCGAAAGGGTAGAGGTTGTGCGAGGCGGAGGCTCGGCTCTCTTTGGTGCAAACGCCATTGCCGGCACCATCAACATCATCACCAAAGAGCCGTTGAACAACAGCGTGAGCGTAAGCAACAACACCACGCTGATAGGCGGTACGAAAGCCGATGTAACAACAGGCGTGAATGCGGTTTTGCTATCGAGTGAAGGACGATACGGAGCAAGTTTTTACGGCAGTGCCAAGCAGCGACAAGGGTTCGATTACGACAAAGACGGTTTTACGGAAATAGGGAAACTCAATAGCCACAATCTTGGCGTGAATGCCTATTTCAAAACCTCGTTGCAATCCAAGTTGTCGTTGGAGTATCACAATTCGTACGAGTTCAGGCGTGGCGGCGACAGCCTTTTCTTGCCTCCCGACAGGGCAAACGTAGCCGAGCAAACAGAGCATTTAATCAATACGGGTGGGCTGAAATTCGATTGGTTTACGCCCGACTACAAACATCGTATAGCCGTTTATGCCTCGGCGCAACATGTGCATCGCGATAGTTATTACGGCACGCACCAAGACCCGAATGCTTATGGCGAAACCAATGACCTGACCGTGGTTGGCGGTATGCAGTATGTGTATAGCATGAAAAAATGTTGGTTTCTGCCTGCTGACCTGACGGTAGGTGCCGAAGTAAACTACAACACTTTGCACGAAGAGACCATCAACCATAATCACGACCTCAAACAGAATGTGTTTACTTATAGTGCATTCGCTCAAAACGAGTGGAAAAATGCCCAATGGACGTTTCTGCTCGGCTTGCGTATGGATAAACACAGTTTGATAAAAATTCCGATTTTCAGTCCTCGCGTCAATTTGCGTTACAATCCTGCGGAGTGGGTTTCGCTTCGCACGGGTTATGCCATGGGTTTTCGTGCTCCCCAAATATTCGACGAAGATTTGCATATAACGGCAGTTGGCGGGAAAAGTTCGTTTGTGAGCAATGCTTCGAATTTGAAGCCCGAAACTTCGCATAGTGTGAATCTATCTGCCGATTTTTATAAGAAGTTTGGCAAGGTCCAAACCAATTTTCTGATAGACGGATTTTTTACGAAACTGCAAGATGTGTTTATTCTTGAACAAATTGCAGGCGATGCCACCACGTTGCTTTACGAACGCCGCAACGGAGTTGGGGCTATGGTAATGGGTATCAGCCTCGAGGCTCGTGTGGTGCCAACACCCAAGTGGAACATACAATTGGGCGCTACCATACAGCAAAGTCTTTACGACAAAGCCGAGTGGGGTTGGAGCGAAGATGAAAATATGGTTCGTCGTCGGAAAACGGGACGCGAGATGTTTCGTTCACCCAATTCGTATGGCTATTTCACATTGAGTTATATGCCCGTCAGAGGGTTAAACCTCTCCACTTCGACCACTTACACCGGACGTATGTGGGTACAGCATTGTGCAGGTTTTGTCGAGCATGACGAGGAGGTGCGTACTCCGTGTTTTTTCGATATGAACTTCAAGATAGCTTACGATATTCGTCTTGGGAGTAATGCCGTTTTGCAGGTAAATGCAGGCATTCAGAACATTTTAAATAGTTTTCAAAAGGATTTTGACAAAGGCAGTGAACGCGATGGCGGTTATATCTACGGACCATCTCTTCCACGCAGTTATTTCTTTGGTATCAAATTCTCGTTGTAAGCAAAAATATCTTTGTATCTTCGCAGAAAATAGAAAAATCATGGAAGAAAAGAAACATAACGGAATGCCAAACATAACGCTTCCGGAGGGAGTTGCAAAAGGCACTTATTCCAATTTGGCAATCATCTCTCATTCGGCATCGGAGTTTATTGTCGATTTTGCTTTGATGTTGCCGGGGATACCGAATCCTACCGTTCAGTCGCGTATCGTATTGACTCCGGAGCATGCCAAACGACTTTTGGGTGCGTTGCAGGATAATGTCGTGAAATACGAATCGCAATTCGGAACGATTCGTTTAGATCAAAAAACAAACATTCCTTCCATCTCTTTCGGTACGGGTGAGGCCTAAAAACTTGTAAGAGAAATTGCAAGTATTGTAAGGAATATTCCTGCCAGAATTCCGTAAATGGAGATAAAAGAAAATCCTGTTTGGGTATAGTGGCAGGTTTGCTTTTGCTCGAGTGTCTTGGGACAGATTTTTTTCATGCTCCAAAACATCAATCCTCCTAAAAGCAAGCCTAAAACAATGCCGCCAAGAATATCGCCCGGGTAATGAACACCCAAGTACATGCGTGAATAAGAGTTGATTGTTGCCCAAACAAAGATGGTGATGCCGTAAATAGAGTGCCGGAACAATAAGGTGGAAAAAATTGCAAATGCAAACGAATTGGCAGCGTGAGAGGATATGAAACCATAAGCTCCGCCTCTGTATCCGTTTACCGTTTGCACTAAATCTTGGAGCGAAACCTCTCTCGATGGTCGGGGGCGTTCAACAAGGTTTTTTATCAGAGTCGATATTTGGTCGGACAAAACAATCGCAACAGCAAGAAAGAGCAAAATACAAAGAGCTTCTTTCTTTTTTGTTTTGACAATGACTCCAAGGATAAGAACTGCTATCGGAATCCAAATTGCCGTACCTGAAAACGTGTAAAAAAAGTTGTCCCAAAAAGGCGTATGGGAACCATTGAAAAACAGTAACAACTGTTTGTCGAGTTCGATAAGTTGCTCCATCATATTTGCTCGATTTGTGATTTTCTCACCCAGCCTACATTTCCGTCTAAAAGCGAAATCTCAACCCATTGGTTTAATCCGCTTTTGATGAATACTTTAGTGCCTTCGTGAATGATAAACAACTCCGTACCGCTTTCGTCGGGCGAACTTTTTACGGTAACCGACCCCTCCATTACAATTGCATCGGCACGTTTTTCCATGTAGCTTTTTTGTTGTCGAGCAAAAACAAATGTTGTGATGGTGAACATCAGAAAAAACAACATTAGGAAAAACGAGGTTTTCCGAATCCATTTATAAAGTCCCAGAGCGTATCCGAGTGCCGCTAAAAGTGTGAGTGAGAACATGATGATGCTAATCCAAGCCCAAGTGTTTGACGATAGCAAAGCACGAAGGCTATCAATCCATTGACTCAAGAAAAAACGTTCGATGGGTTCTATTTTGTCCTGAATCTTTTCATTAGCTAATTGCAAATTAAACGCAGCATCGTCGTACGATGGATTCAAACGCAAAGCTCTTTCGTAATTGAGAATGGCTTTCCCTATCTGATTGTTTTTGTAGTAGGCGTTCCCCAAATTATAATAGAGCTCGTCCGATTCCCCTTCTTGGGTCATGGTTTCATAAATGGAAATAGCTTGCACATAGTCGCCGTTGCTGTAAGCATCTCTTGCTTGTTGGTGCAGATTGTCGGAGGCGGCAAATGCCATCGTTGCCGGTAAAAAGCATAATACGAGCAAATATCTAACCCACTTCATATTCATTTTTATTTTTTTATTCGTTCTTCTAATAATGTGATGATGCGAATTGTGTCGGCATACAAATGATCACGGGCTTCGATGTTTTCTCCCGGAGCGTATTGCGCAAATTCACAATTGTTAAGCACTTGCATAAAGTCTTGAATGGAATCCTCTTCCAAATTGTGTTTTCGCAGTTCGTTTTCCACATTGTCTTTGTTGAGTTGAGCTTGCGGAATGGATAGTTTATCACATAAATAACCCCAAATAGCTTTTAGCAATTCGCTGTAAAATTCCTCTTTTTTCTGTTCTTTTAAGTATTTTTCTGCAGTGCGAAGTCGTTTTTGTGCTATTTTGTTGGCTTTCCGATTGCGTACTTTTATAATGTCGGCATTCTCTTTTGCTTGTTTCCTGAAAAACCAAAATACGAGCATCACTATAACCAGCGGAATGATGTATGCAAATGCAAAGCCCCACGTGCCGAAAAAGAAGGGTGCCGGTTTGTGCAGCTGAAAATCATTCATTGAAATATGGCGTATGTCGCTTCCCAACATCTTGACCGACTCTTTGTTTGTAAAGTTGTTTACTATAGGAGCATTTCCATCTTCTTCGCCGACAGCCCCTTTGGCTACATTTAGTGTGAACGATTCTGATTTCAGAGTCTTATAAGTTTTGCTTTTGGTATCGAAATATGAAAATTCGATGGGTGGAATCGTAAATGTCCCGCTATGGCGAGGAATAGCCAAATATTCTATCGTTTTTGTACCTGACACTCCCGCTGTGGTATTTGTAAAGTTGTTTTCAACTTTCGGGTCGTACACCTCAAAGTCGGCAGGGAACTTTATCTCCGGATTTTTTATGAGTTTTATATTTCCGTTGCCTGATATTTTGAGTTTTATGGTTACCGATTCGTTTGTAGTCAGTTCCGTTTTGTTGATAGATGACGACAGGGTAAATGTGCCTGTGGCTCCGCTAAATCCTGCCGGTTTACCTGAGGGTAGCGCTTTGACCTCTATTTTTTCGGTGTTAGAGGCTATCGGTTTTACAATTTCCTGATAGGTATCGAAAAAATCGTCGAAAATGCTCCGTGAAGGTCTGTTGTTGCGTACCCGAACGATGGCATCGCAAGTCATTTTTTCAATTTCCAACGTACCTGAACGTTGTGGGTAGAGCAACACTTGTCGTAGCGTTATGGTATTGTAATTTTTCCCGTTATAGTTTTCCAATGCGAACTGTTTGTCTTTTGGAAGTTCTATTTCCTGCATTAAAAAGTCCTTGAAATCGGGAAATTTTACTTTGTCGATATTGACTAAATCGACGCGTGTATAAATTTTGTATGTAACGAGAATATACTCTTGTTCGTACACATTTTTATGAGAAACAATAGTGCGAATAAACAAATTGTCGTTTGTAACGGCTTGTGTTTTCGGTGCTGTATTGCTGCTGTTGTTCGACGGTGCAACTTCTTCGTCGGCAGGGAGTACTTTAATGGTCAGTGTGTTTGATGAATATTTCTGCTTATCGACCATGATTGTTGCTGCAGGAATCGTAAATGTTCCCTCTTTTTTTGGGAGAAGCGTATAGGTAAAACGCAGTGAAGTGGAATGCGTGATGCTTCCGTTTATTATCTGGGTAGATGAGTTTTTTGATTGGAAAGGGCCTGCAACAATTTCAAAATCAGATATTTCCGGTATTCTTAATTCCTTGGCTGTAGCGTTTATCGAATACACTAATTGGAATGTTTGTCCGTTGGGAACTGCCTCCGGTGCCGATGCCGTAAAACTAACGTCTTCGGCTTTTGTTACTGCTGTGGCAAATAATAGTAGAGAGAAAAACAAAATTTTTTTCATAATCATCACCAATCTTTTGTTACACGATAACGTTTGTTTTGTTGTGTTTGTTGCTGTTTTACTTTATCCTGCACATCTTTCTCATCTTGCAAAAGGGCATTCAATATTTGTTCGGCATTTTCTTTTGACATGCCTTCTTGTTGTTGCTGATTTTGCTGCTCTTGTTGTTCTTCTTGCTGTTGCTGCTGCCGATTTTCATTTTGCTGTTGTTGCTGATTCTCTTGCTCTTGCTGTTGTTGGTTTTGTTGGTTTTGTTGCTGCTGTTGTTGCTGTTGCAAAAGAGTTTGAGCGTAGGCTAAATTGGTGCGGGTTTCGTCATCATTCGGGTTTGCTCTCAATGCTTGCTTGTAGGCGCCAATGCTTTCCTGTATTTTTTGCGCTTTCAACAAGGCATTGCCCATGTTGTGATACGAAGCGGCAAGTCTTTTTTTGTCGTTGGCATACGCGGTCGCATTTTGAAACTGCTGTGCAGCTTCGGGATATTTTTCTTGGCGATAAAGCGAGTTTCCCAAATTGAACGTACCTTCAAACGATTTCTGGTTTTTCTCCAAACCTTTTCGGTACTCAATTTCCGATTCTACATATTTTTCATCTTCGTAGAATTTATTTCCTTTTCTTACATCTTTGCTCTCTTCTTGTGCCAAACTGCATATCGGCATCGTGCAAACAAAGATGATTGTCATAAATGTCCTTATGTTGAATACAGCTTTTGTCATGGTTTATTTCTTTTTGAAGATACCTTTTTCGAAGAAATTAAATTTGTTTAATTCCTTATTAACTCTGTTCAATAAATAAAATTCTATTAAAAGAAGGAAAAATGCTATCCAAGCAAAAATAAAGAACTTTTCGTCATATTCCGAATAAACTTTTGTCTCCAAATCGGATTTTGACATGCGGTTTATCTCTTTTTCAAGAGCCTTCCAAGCTACGTTTGAGTTGTCGGCACGAACATAGATGCCGCCTCCGGCTTCAGCTATTTGCCGGCACATTGTTTCGTTAAGTTTTGAAACAACCACATTCCCTTCTTTGTCTTTTCTGAAAGACATGGTTCCGGGTATGGGAATTGGTGCTCCTTCGCTTTTTCCCATTCCTATCACATTGATGGAAATGCCTTTTTCTTGTGCAAGTTTTGCCGCTCCTACCGCATCGTCTTCATGATTCTCTCCATCGGTAATCACAATTATCGTACGGGCAATTTTATTGTTTTCTTCTCCGAACGCATGTATTGCCATGTCGATGGCAGTACCGATAGCAGTACCCTGACGGGCTACCATGTTAGGTGAAATTGACGATAGAAACATTTTTGCCGAAATATAATCGGCGGTAATGGGTATTTGAGTAAAAGCGTCTCCCGCAAAAACAATCAATCCGATTTTGTCATCCGACATATTGTCGATGAGTTTTGAAAGTATCATTTTTGAGTTCTCAAGTCGATTGGGCTGAACATCTTGAGCCAACATTGAGTTGGATACATCTAAAACAATAATGGCTTCGATACCTTGTTTTTTTACGGTAGATAATTTTGCACCGAATTGGGGACGTGCAAGTGCGAACACAATGAGTATCAATGCTGTCAGCATCAAATAAAACTTTATTTGAGGTCGTACATACGATACATTTGGCATCAAAGGTGCCAATAACTTTGGATTGCCAAAGCGTTGCAGATTTTTCCGCTGCTTTTTGTTTGCCCATATAAACAAGCCTAATAATATGGGTATTATCAGCAATAGATATAAATATTCGGGATTAGCAAATCGAAACATACGCGGCTATTTTTATGGTAATTTTCTAAGAATAGTGTTTCTTAACACAACCTCGCCTAATAGAGCTAAAAAAGCCACAAGAGCAAAAGGTAAATAGATTTCACTCTTTTTGCTGTATTCTTGTACGCGAATCTTTGTTTTTTCCATCTCGTCTATTTCGGCATAAATTTCTTTTAATTTACTGTTGTCGGTAGCTCGGAAATAACTTCCTCCCGTCATTGTTGCTATTTGTCGCAACATGTCTTCATCAATATCTACTTGCATATCCTGATAGCGAGTACCCATTGGTGTTTGATAGGGAAATTTAGCGATTCCGCGAGTACCTACACCGATAGTGTATACTCGAATCCCGAATGTTTTAGCAATTTCGGCAGCGGTTAGCGGTGCTATATCACCTGCATTGTTCGAACCATCGGTTAGCAGTATTACGACTTTCGATTTCGCCATGCTGTCTTTTATTCTCCCCACCGAGTTTGCAAGTCCTAATCCGATGGCAGTGCCGTCTTCGATCATACCGTATTTTATACCGTTAAAAAGATTGATAAGAACGGCATGGTCGGTAGTCAACGGACATTGGGTGAAACTCTCGCCGGCAAAAACAACTAATCCGATATTGTCATTCGGGCGTCCGGCTATAAATTCGGCTGCTACATTTTTTGCTGCTTCCAAACGATTGGGACGGAGGTCTTCTGCCAACATTGTTCCCGAAACATCAAGTGCCATCATAATATCAATGCCTTCGGTATTCTCACTACGAAAACTATTTGATAATTGAGGACGTGCAATTACTATGATTAGGCAAATCAGTGCAATCATTCTGAATATGAAAGGCAAATGCCGTAGTATGATAAATGATTTACGTTGCGGAAGTTTCAGCGAACTAATGCTGGAAATTTGCAGACTTGCATCAGCCTGATACTGTTTAAAAATGTACCAAAAAATGACAGGTATCAGAAGAAGTAGTAAGTATAAATATTCAGGATTATTAAACTGCATAATTATTTTACATTTTCACTATGTTCATCTTGAGTGTTATCTGTAAGTACTTCTTTTGTTTCGTTTACAAAAGAGTAGGCAATTGATAAACTTTTTAGATAGTCATCGGGCATTGGTTGCCATTTGGCGAATTTTACCAAATCCGATAAGTCCAATAATGTCTTTAACGACAATAAGACATCTCGCTTTATTTCAAGCGTTTTCAGCATTGTCAGTATTTCGTCGGATGTTGATTCCATGGCATTCAGGTCGTAACGTTTCCCGATATAGATACGAATGACGTCGGTTACTTCGGTGTAATAAAGTTTTGCTTCTCCACGTTCCCACCGCTTTTCGTTTTTGATGGCATCAAGCATTTCCAATGCTTTTATATGAGCCGGTATTTCAGGGTCGTTGTTCTGTGCAGATTCGTGTTTCCTATTCAAAACATATTTCCTTACAATCCAATATATTGCGAATGCAACGAGTATCGCAATTAGAATATATAGCACAATCAACCAAAAACCTTTCCAATTGAATGGAGGATCATAAATCGGTTTGATGTCGGCTATTTGAAATTGAGTGGTATCAATATCAACGGTAAAAACTTTTAGTGAAAGAGGATTCGACTCAGTGGTATCGCCTTTTTCATTATAAAATTTAAACGAAGGAATATAGTATAGAGCTGTGTCAAACGAGGTTATGATAAGTTTATGTAACACTCTTATTTGCTCGTTATCCAAAAACGTTGTGTCCGGTTTTTGCCGCTCTACCAATTCCAATCCGCTGACAATGGTGTCGGAAAACAATGGCAGATGTACTTTTTCATTTTTATCCTGTACTATTTCAAACGACAAACCTGCCTGTTCTCCTATGAAAAGGAATGAGGAGTCTATTTCTGCTGTTACCGTAAAGTTTTGAGCCTTTGCTCCTTGCAAAATAGAACCAAGCAATAAGAATAAAACTAAAAGAATGCGATTCATAAGCAATTAACTCCTTAATTTAAATAATCTTATCAATGCTTTCACATAATCCTCCTCCGTATTGATGGAAACATTATCAATTCTTGATTTTTGAAAAATTTGCTGCAACATCAACTGTTTTTCTACCCAAGTGTCGCTATAAAGTTTGCGCAAACGATTGTCGTTGGTGTTTATCCAAATGCGCTCTTCGGTTTCGGCATCTTTTACCTTGATGAGTCCAACGGCCGGTAATTCGGTTTCGCGTTTGTCATAAATTTGAACGGCTACAATGTCATGTTTTCTGTTGGCAATGGTCAGTGCGTCGTCAAAATTTTTCTGATCCATGAAATCGGAAATCAAGAAAGCCGTAGAACGTTTTTTTATGACGTTAGTGAAATACGATAACGCTTCGGCAATGTCCGTTTTATTGCTTGAAGGCTTAAAATCAATCAGTTCCCGAATGATATAAAGAATGTGTTTACGCCCTTTTTGCGGCGGAATAAATTTTTCTATTTTGTCGGAGAAAAAAATTACTCCGATTTTATCGTTGTTTTGAATTGCCGAAAAAGCAAGCGTGGCAGCTACTTCGGTCATAATGTTCCGTTTGAGGGAAACTCCTGTCCCGAAGTCTAAACTTCCAGAAACGTCGATGAGTAAAATGACCGTAAGTTCGCGTTCTTCTTCAAACACTTTGATGTAGGGACGATTGAAACGGGCTGTTACATTCCAATCTATACTGCGCACATCGTCGCCATATTGGTATTCGCGAACTTCGGAAAAGGTCATTCCCCGCCCCTTGAAAGCCGTGTGATACTCTCCTGCAAAAATATTGCGTGAGAGTCCTCGCGTTTTTATTTCTATTTGCCGAACTTTTTTTAGTAATTCGCTTGTTTCCATTTATTTGAATCCTAAAAAATGAAACGTCAGTTTAGGGGACTTCTACAGCATTTAGTATTTCGCTGATGATTTCAGCCGATGTCATGTTGTTGGCTTCTGCTTCGTAACTCAATCCGATTCTATGACGCATTACATCTTGAGCTACGGCACGTACGTCTTCCGGTATTACATATCCGCGACGTTTAATAAAGGCGTAGGCTCTTGCTGCTAATGCAAGGTTGATAGAAGCACGTGGCGAACCTCCGAAAGCAATCATGTTTTTTAACTCCGACAAACCATATTCTTCGGGGAAACGAGATGCAAATACGATGTCGAGAATGTAACGTTCTATTTTCTCGTCCATGTAAACCTCTTGTACAACTTTGCGTGCTTCCAAAATGTCTTCTACTTTAAGAATCGGTGCAACGCTTGGTCTTTCGCCACAAATATTTTGACGGATAATAAGTCGTTCTTCCTCTTTTTGAGGATAATTGATAACTACTTTCAGCATAAAACGATCGACTTGTGCTTCGGGCAATGGATATGTTCCTTCTTGCTCAATGGGATTCTGAGTGGCAAGCACCAAAAAAGGTTCGTCGAGCTTGAATGTCGATTCTCCAATGGTAACTTGACGTTCCTGCATGGCTTCGAGCAAAGCACTTTGCACTTTGGCGGGAGCACGGTTAATTTCGTCTGCCAAAATGAAATTAGAGAAAATTGGTCCTTTTTTTATTTGGAATTCTTCTTTTTTCTGACTGTAAATCATTGTTCCAATGACATCGGCAGGCAACAAATCGGGTGTAAATTGTATTCGGCTGAAATTGGCATCTATCAACTGTGCTAATGTTTTTATAGCTAATGTTTTAGCCAATCCGGGAACACCCTCAAGCAGTACGTGCCCGTTTGATAAAAGACCGATCAATAACGACTCTACCAAATGTTTTTGACCTACAATCACCTTGTCCATACCCATGTTTAAGGCATCGACAAAAGCACTTTGTTTTTCAATGCGTTCGTTTAACGCTCTAAAATCGATAGTTTGCTCCATTATTTGTCTGTTTTTAGTTGTTTCAATTTTTGTTTTTTACAAATATAAGGCAGAATAATACATTAAAATAATGTTTTAACTTTTATTTAATGCTAATGAATGTAATTTAATATTTTTAATGTTGATAAATGAAGTTTTCGGTTTGCCGTTTTGTTAATATTTGCAGTGGGGGCTCTTATTCCGAAAGGTAAATGTCATCGTTTTCTATCAAATCCTTTAATAATTTAACAATTTTATCTACAACCGAACGGCTGTATTTTTTACCTTTTTCGGCGGTCGCTTTGAGGGGATTTCCAATGCCTGTATCGGTGGTAACTTTAGCCCAATTGCGAGGTACCCATGCTATTTTCTCGTTTAAAGATTCAACGGCAAATGGTTTTGATTTGCCCTCTCCTGCATTCGATAAATTTACTAAATCGGGATAATAGTGCATCATGACAGATGTTTCCAATTCGCCGGCGTGATCGTCCTTTTCTTCAAAAAATCCGGCAGGAGGAACTATTGTGTACCATTCGGTCGTAGCAATCAAAAAGTCGGGATAATCGATGGAAAAGTCGCGAATCATACTCTTAAAATTATTGCCTCCATGTCCATTGACAATGAGTAATTTGCGGATGCCTTGATGATATAAACTTGCTACAATATCACTTAAAATCGCTTTCTGGGTTTCAAAACGATAATGAATACAGAAAGGTAAATCGCGTTGTCCGGGATTTTGTGCACCGGCAGCGACGGGCGGTAAAACCATCACGTTGTATGGTGTCTCTTTTTGTAATTGACCGACGGCATCTAATGCTATTGCTTGCGATAAAATACAATCGGTGAGATATGGTAAATGCAGGTTGTGCGGTTCGGTTGCTCCCCAAGGCAAAACAGCGATGGAATAACTCCGTTTTTTTACCAATCCATAAGGCGTTATAGATAAATCGATACCAATGTTTTTTTGTGTCATAACTCTATTTTTACAATTAGTTTTCTTAATGAACCTTCTCCGATAACGGGTGCGTGGGCATCTTCAGGGAATACGATTAAAAACTCTCCGGGGTGAACTTCTATATAATTCGTAGCCGGTTCGTCGAAAAGAGCAAAGTCGTTTTCCGTATCAAATTCTTCTCGTGGTTGGTTTAAATCGGATAATGATTTCCACCCGATGGTTTCGGTTTTGTCAAGCGGAATATGTATATCAATATACTTTTTATGAACCTCCAACGCTTGTTTTTCTCGCTTGATAAGATTTGTTTTTACATTATTGATAAAGAGTCGGTTGCCATCTAATTCGATTCGACCCGGCTCCCTCTCCAAAAGACGGTTGGATTTGATAAAATCGAATGCCGTTTTAAATAATGGATGCAACTGCTCGTAGCGAGCACTATCTGCCAACGATGCTAATATCATAACGTTTCGTTTTTTGCCAATTTTTCAAGTATTTGCCAACATTGGAATAGCCCGCGAGGAACATGGAAACATCCTTTCCATTTGCCGCCTTTCAGTGGTAAAAGCACTTCGCCTTGACGATTTAAATAGCCGTACCATTCGGGGTATTCTTTATCTACAAAATGTGTCCAAACATAGTCGTGTACGCGTTTGAACCAATCAAGACAGTTTTTGTTGCCGGTGAGTTGGTAGCCTTTAATCATCGTAATCAACGTTTCGATATGCACCCACCATAGTTTTTGATCCCATTCGAGTTGTTGCGTTGGGTGCCCCAAACGGTCCATGAAATAGAAAATGCCACCGAATTTTTTATCCCAACCGTATTCAACTTCGTTGAGAGCAATTTCAACGGCTTTTTCTATCAGCTCTTTTCGCCCTAAACGTACTCCCAAATCCATAATAAACCACATTGCTTCGATGGCGTGTCCGGGATTTAGCAGGCGCCCGTCGAAGTTATCTTGCAGTTGTCCGTCAGTCCCGATATGTTCCACAATCAATCCTAATTCGGGACGATAGAATACGTCCATTACCTCGTGAATGCAAGTTTCGATTGTCTCTTTAAGAAATGCGGGTTCCAAAAGGGATTCTATTTCGAGGGCGACATTACAAAGAATCATAGGCAGGGCAAAGCTTTTCATATTGCGAGTTCCTGCCACGGCTTTGTTCCATTTTCCTTTCGGGTTGGCTACTTTAGAGAGTACAATGTCAAAAGTCTTTTTTGCAATTTCGGCATATTCGCTATTGCCTGTTGCAATGCTTAATTGCCCGAAAGCAATGACGGCAAACGTATATGAGAAAATGTTGTACGGTTCTACCAAAGGATTCCCTTCTCTGTCAAGTGAAAAGTACCAATTTAGATTTCCGTCGTGACCATATTTTTTCAAAAATTCTGCCCCCTGAACGGCACAATCGAGCCACTCCTGACGTTTTTCAACCTTGTTGTACAAAGTAGCAAACATCCAAACCTGCCTACCTTGTAGCCAAATAAATTTGTCGGTGTCGAATACCGATCCATCGCGTTCGAGGCATGTAAAATAACCTCCGAAGGCTTTGTCTTGTGATTTTTCGAGCCAAAAAGGCAAAACGCGGTCTAACAATTCGTTTTTGTATTGTGCCGCTAATTTCTGAAAGTCCATATTCTTATTTATTTAAATGTTTCCAAGTTAATCCTTTACAAGTTTTTTCGTTGCTAAATGCAAAACTTGATATAAATCCGACAACGACCGAAACCGTCATCCCGATACAACCATATAATAGTAAGTTGACATTGGTGAAGTATTTAAAACCAAATACAGTGATAATGCCGCAAACAAATCCGATAAGTGCCGATTTTGCGCTGATGCGTGGGAAAAATATCCCCATTACGAACAGTCCGCCCAACCCACCTGACAGAAGTCCGAGTATTTCTTGAAAAAAATCGAGCAGCGAGTAAATGTCCCATGTCGCCATCAACAGCGCAATACCAATGCCGATAATGCCTGAAATGATGCAGGCATAACGAGCTACCAATAACATTTTGCGGTCGGAAGCGGTTTCGTGTCGGCGTTTGTAAAAGTCAACGGAAAAAGCCGTGGCTACAGAGTTGATGTTCGACGATATGGTGGACATCGTTGCTGCAAAGATGGCAGCTATCAGCAATCCCGCTAATCCTGCAGGCAACTGACTCATCATGAAAAACGGGAATATCGCATCGGTTTTTCCCATTGTGATATCCATTTGTGTAGGGTGCGTTTTGAAAAATGTGTAAAGACCTGTTCCGATGACGAAAAAGAGTATCGAAACGGCTACACTCATTATTCCGTTCATCAGAATGCTGTGCTTTGCACTTTTCTCGTCTTTTGTGGTCAAATAGCGTTGAATGACGGTTTGGTCGGAAGTGTACGAAATCAGATTGTTGGCAATACCACCTAAAATAACAACCCAGAAAGTTGCTTTTGTAAAATCAAAACTCCAATCAATAAGTTGCATTTTGTGGTCGGTAGTGGCAATTTCGATAAATCCGTTGAAGCCTTCTTTTGTAGAAAATATCAGGTAGCCTGCAGCCAGCAAAGCCCCTCCAACGAGTATAAAACCTTGAATCACGTCGCCCCAAACTACGGCTTCGACTCCACCCATCGTGCAATAGATGATGGTTATAACACCCATTAAAATGATGCAGGTGTAGATGTTGATGCCCGTTACAGCTGTCAATGCCAAGGAGGGCAGATAAAGCACCAATGCCATCCGTGCAATCATAAAAATAATGAACAGCGCACTTGCCATTAGTCGTGTTGCTGCATTAAATCGAAGCTCCAAATATTCGTATGCGCTTGTTACGTTTAGTCGGCGAAAAAAAGGCAAGTAATATTTAATGACGGGAAAACTGACCAAAAGAATCGTAATCAGCATCGGATAGTAAGTCCAATTCGTGGCATAGGCTTTGGCAGGATAAGCCATGTAGGTAATGGCACTGAGCATGGTGGCATAAATGCTGATGCCTGCCGCCCACCACGGTATGCGTCCGCCTCCTTTGAAAAAATCGTTACCTCCACGCTCTTTTTTCATGAAATAAAAACCAAGTAACAGCATCGATAGCAGATAAGCAATCAAAATCGTCCAATTGAGCCATCCGAATTGTTGCTGACTGCCGATGGCGATGTCAATGGTTTCGTTTGACCGAATGCCGGGTTTGCTTTCTCCTCCAACCAACAATAAATAGTTTTCGTATGCAACGAGCGAGGCACCTGCTTTTGCAAGGCAACTATCTTGCATTGTGTAAGCCCATGTGTTGGTTATTGTGTTGTAGATAAGCAACTCGTTGTTGAATTGATACCACGAGGCAGGGTGATTGAGGTATGCAGCATCTTCGGCATCTAATAATTTGAGCAGGCTGTCGTTGCTGTTGAGTTCTTTTTTTATGAGCGGACGATTGATCGCATTTTCAAAAATAGAGCGATTGACACCACCGATGCAAACAATATGAGAATTGCCAGCTGTTGCAGCCGAACTGCCGATTGCAGCATTTGACCCGAAATCGTTTGGTCTTATCTCGGAGGTGGTTCCCCATCTGCTTTCTTTGGGATAAAAAATAAGTCCGTCGGAGTGAATGAAACAGCGTTTGTTGTCGGTAGTTGGTGCAAATCCGCCTATCAAATAAAAGCAATAGTCGTTGGCGCTGTTTTGTACGGCAGCAGAGGGTTGTATTCTTGCACGACCGGGAAAGTCGGGAAGGCGTTCCCAATCTTTCTTGTGTATCAAATCGGTAAGTTTTATTCTGAATGCGGCACAAGAACTTTCCCCGTTTGATTGACCTCCAGCTATGTAAATATAACCATCGCCGTAGGCTCCTGCCATATTGTCCAATGGCATTGGCAGCGGAGTCAGTGTCTTGACTTCGGTTTCCCCGTTTTTGTAGCATAACAACAATACCGATGCGGCACTTTCGTGTCCATCAGTGCCTCCGATGCAAATGACACCTTCGGGGGTGGTAAGGCTTACTCCATAAGCCGAAGGAGCGGGTAGTGTGCCGGAGCATTTCCATTCCGATTTTTCTGAAAGTGGGTTTTCGAGAACAAAAATATTGTTGTAAAAAACTTTCGCTCCACCCTTGGCGGCAGGTGTGTCCGGAAAATTACAACCGCCTGCCACTATCAGAGCATTACCCGAAATGCCTGCGAAATGCCCTGAAACGCCTTCCGTGGAGCATACGTTCAAGGCTTTAAGTTGTTTTCTCCGAAAAGAGTTGTAACTACCATCTTCAGCTTTTGCAGGGAGAAGGAGTAGAATGCAAATCAGTGAGAAAAACGTCTTTTTCATCAATTATTTGTTGCAACGTTCAAAGAAATTGATGGCTTCCAATTCGGCTTTCATTGCCAATTCTTCTTCGTCTGTCAAATTCTGAAACGGAGTACGATTTTTACCCAAATCCAGTCCTATAAGTTTCATAATGCGTTTGCCACCTACGATGTTTCCTCGATAATGGCAGATGACATTGATAACTTCTTGGGCAAAATTTTGTAATTCGCGTGCCTGTTCTAAATCTCCATTATTCCAAGCCTCAATAATTTGAGTCAATACTCGTCCGTTGTAGTTGGTGGTCCCGCCAATGCCACCTTTGGCACCGCCCATTGCCAACGAAGGCAATATCGTTTCGTCTTGTCCATGAAGCATATCGAATTTGCCATTACCGTATAGTCGGCATTGGTTGTATTCGTAAATGCTTTCAAACGTGTATTTGATGCCTGCAAAGTTGGGAATTCTACCATCAACTGCTTCCAAAAAATTTACCATTGGCAGATAGGCATTGTTGAATGCGGGGATGTGATAAAAGTAAAAAGGCAGATTGGGTGCTCCGGCTGCAATCTCCTCACAATATTTTACCAATTCTTCTACACGATTGATTTTTGGGAAAGGAGGAGCCATGGCGCCGATACCCCAAGCTCCGATTTTTTGTGCATGTTCGGCAAGTTTTCTGCTGCTGCGTACACAACAACTACCCACATGTACGATTACTTTAAAATCCTTAGGAGCGGCTTTTATCCATGCTTCGGCAAGTTGAATGCGTTCCTCGTCTGTGAGCATATAACCTTCGCCCGAAGAGCCGTTGATGAATACGCCTTTCAGTCCGTTACGTTGCAATAGTGCAGCATATTCGGGTATCGGTTTTAAATTTATATCACCATTCTTGTCAAATGGAGTGAATGGTGCATCAATGAGTCCTATTATTTTTTCCATATAATTATTGTTTGATGTTACAAAGGTACTGTTTCTTGAGTTCAACTTATAAATGCAACTTTTTGGGTGCGGATAATAAGCAATAAAA
>SAMEA3663036__coassemble_513_pt1 | contig 18032 bp, 17 predicted proteins | sample SAMEA3663036__metabat2_low_PE_036 | metagenome-assembled genome bin SAMEA3663036 (sample SAMEA3663036) | pig gut metagenome | biome: pig gut; feature: pig-associated habitat; material: faeces | place: France | collected 2012 | reverse complement strand
TCCAATTATCGTATCAGGGAGTATGGAGAGGCTCGTGCCGATTATCAGAAATTTATCGAAAAATCGCAAAAGAAAGACGCAAAATTGCTGTCAGATGCTTACTATGGAGTAGCATACACCTACTTTTCCGAGAAAAAATATAAAGAGGCATTGCCGTGGTTCGAAAAATTCGTGAAAAAAACCTCTCCCGAGGTTTCAAACACAGCATATTGGGATGCGCTGAATCGTTTGGGCGATTGCAACTTTTATGTACGCAACTTTTCGGTGGCACGCACTTATTACTCAAAAGTGATAGACAACAATGCCAAAGGTGCTGATTATGCACTGTTCCAAAATGCCTTTATATTGGGATTGCAAAAAAAATATGCGGATAAAATTGCTTTGCTCGAAAAGATGTTGAACACAATGCCGAATTCCGATTATTGCAGCAACGCTCTTTATGAAATAGGTCGTTCGTATGTTATGCTTGAAAAGAACGAAAAAGCAATAACTGTTTACGATGATGTATTGAAAAAATATCCGAAAAGTCCATTGGCGCGAAAAGCCGCTCTTGAAATAGGAATGCTTTATTTTAATATGGCAAATTACGATCAGGCTAAAATGGCTTATCGCAATGTAATTGAACGTTACAAAGGAAGCGATGAGGCTCGAATGGCGTTTGAAAGTCTGGAATCGTTGCATGTGGAAACAAACGATGTGCAGGCGTTTCTTGATTATTGCAAAACCTTGGGTAAAAATTATGTGGCTGTAATGCCTGACAAGCGAAGTGATTCGTTGAGTTTTGTGGCTGCAGAACGCATTTATATCAAAGGGGATTATAAGGAAGCGATTCCGGGATTGCAGCAATATCTGAAACAATATTGCTCGACCGAAAACATGGGTAATTGCATTGCGGCTCGTTACTATTTGGCCGATAGTTATTATCAAACACAGCAATATGGTGCGGCTTTGAACGAATACGAAGCATTGGTACAGTTGGATGGAAACAAATACATGGAGCAAGCCTTGATTCGTGCGGCGGAAATTACATATAACGAGCAGAAATACGATTCGTCGTTGAAATATTTTAAACAGTTGCAGTTGGCGGCAAGCAATGCCGAAAATCGCAATATGGCACGTTTAGGCGTTTTGCGTTGCAGTTTCTTGTTGAAAGAACACGAAACGACCTTGAGTGTAGCCAACGAAATACTAAAAACCGATTTGGCCGATTCGGAGTTGGAACGAGAAGCCCGCTACAATCGTGCAAAGGTTTTGATAGCCTTGAATCGTAGAGATGAAGCACAACCCGATTTGGAATTGTTGTCGAAAGATTTGTTGCAGGAAACCGGTGCCGAAGCGAAATATCTGTATGCAGAGTATTTTTATTTACAAGGCGATTACAAAAAATCGGAAGAAGAAATATTTGATTTTATAAGTAAAAACACCCCTTATCAGTATTGGTTGGCAAAGGGATTTGTGTTGTTGTCGGACATTTATGTGGCACAAGAAGACGACTTCCAAGCAAAACAATATTTGATAAGTTTACGAGACAATTATACGGCACAGGACTCCATACAGGATTTGATCAAGGAGCGATTGGATAAAATCTTGGCACGTGAAAAAACTCAAACGGAAGAATAAAAACTACAAGTGATGAAAAAAGTAATTCTTTTAAATGTTTCTTTGTTGATTTCGTCATTTCTTTTTGCTCAAACGCAAACGGATACGACAAAAGTTATGCGCGATGTTACAATCGAACGGACATACAATCCTGTAATAATGGATGCAAAAAAGGTGAATCAGAATTTGGTGATTGCAGAACCTGAATTCGATAAAAAAGAGGTAGTTTATTCTCAATACGATACACCTTTGTGTCTGAAATCGCCTTCGGTTACAATTCCTCAAGCGCCTTTGACGGTGATGAATCGTGCCAATTACAAAAACGGTTATGCCAAGTTGGCGATAGCCGTACCGCTGAATTGGGAAGTTGATTTTGCTTATCCGCTTATCAATACTGCTGATTGTAAGTTGAATTTTAGCATAGACCACGAAGGTTTGTGGTGGAATGGAAAGAGAAAAAGTTTTATTCTTACCGAAACGGCTCGTACATGGCAACATCAACAGCATTTTGACACCAAAGCAAACTTGAATTTTCAAAAAGACTTTTCTTCGTCGGAGTTGTACTCCAATTTTGCTTATCGCAACCGTGCCTTTAATTACGATGGGACAACGGAAGTGTTTGGGTCTAAAATGCTGAAGAATGGCGTTCGTGTATTGCCTGCCGATTCGTTGGTAAAACGTTATGATCGATTCAATAATGTCGATTTCAACATCGGTTATAAATCGTTGCCGGGCACCAATTTTTATTATGATGTGCAAGCGGCTTATCATTTGTTCAATATCCCATCGCAATTTTCAGAACATCAGATAGATATAGAAACGGATTTCGATATTCCGATAGCTAAAAACAACTTGTCATTTAAGTTGGGAGTGGAAAACTTGGTGTATTCCAAGGCAAAGGAGTATCAGGATTCGTTGCAGGAGGTTTCCTCTGTAATAGAGTTTTCGCCTAATTTTAGAATCGAACGGGAGCTGTATCGTTTGCGTATCGGGCTGAAATCTTTTTTTGCGATAAACAGAGGACGTTTGGTAAATGTGGCTCCCGATGTGGAGATAGAGTATTTTATCAACCCGAAAGTAGTTTCGTTTTATTTGGGAGTGACAGGCGATTATGAATTGAATTCTTTGCGTGCCTTGTATGCCGAAAACTGGTATTTAAATATGAATAAAAACAAAATGGACACATATACGCCGCTTGATGCCTATTTCGGTTTCAAAATAAAGCCCGTGAGCCATTTGTTTATCGACGCTTTTGTACGTTATAAAATTCTGCTTGGGCAACATTTCTTTGTAAACCAAACTTATGAAGAATCGGGTACATCGGCTCTCTCTTATTCAAATACGTTTGCCATAATTGATGCCAATTGGCAGGCACTGAATGCGGGTGTTCATCTGAGTTATAATTACAATAACCGTTTTGATGTGTTTTTCAGAGGGCAATACAATGGTTGGTATAAGATGAAAAATACCGAAACGGAAGAGGCGTGGTATCGTCCTGCCTGCGAAATATCGGTAGGCGGCAATGTAAACATTACAAAAGATGTCCGGCTCTCGGCCAATTACTATCTGGCAGCTCGCCGTATGGCTTCGTTGCCAACGGGAAGCGTTCGTTTGCGTGATATACACGATTTGAACATTTCGGCATCTTATACCTACAACAATTGGTTAACCGCATTTCTGAAGGTGGACAATCTATTGGGAATGATACCGCAGGTTCGTTATCAGAATTGGTATGGCTACGATGTACTTGGCTCTGTGATGGCAGGCGTTGTCTTTGCCTTTTAGCCGATAGCGATGCTTGATATACATTCACATAAGCACTTTGGCGAGGAGGTAATTCACAATATTTCGCCAAAGGAGTGGAATTCTTTTTACGAACGCTATCCTCAACAACGTTTTTCGGTTGGGATTCATCCTTGGCATATTCAGCAAAAGTATTTGAAAGAGGAGTTGTCGTTGTTGTCGGATATTGTAGCTCACAAACAGGTATTTGCTGTTGGCGAAACCGGATTGGACAAACATTGCGGTGTATCGCTCGATTTGCAAATGAAATCGTTGGAAACGCATATTGAGTTGTCCGAAAAAAATGCAAAACCGCTTATTTTGCATTGTGTGGCGGCATATAACGAATTACAGTTGTTAAAGCGTAGGTTGCAACCTACACAGCGTTGGATTCTTCATGGATTTCGTGGCAATCGCATCTTGGCGCAGCAACTTCTGTCCGATGGATTTTATTTTTCGATAGGGTGGAATTTTAATGTCGAAACCATAAAAATGTTACCCGACGATAAACTCTATTTTGAAACAGACGAAGCTGATGTTTCCGTAGAAGAAGTTTATGCCAAAGCAATGACTTGTCGCAAGTGAACGAAACGCTTAACGTTCCGCCCATTTGAAAAATCTATCCCAACGGATTTTCCCGTCGAACCATCCTTTGTCCTTATCCAAAGAGAGCCAAATGAATACAGGACGACCGATGATGTGGTCTTCGGGTACGAATCCCCAATAGCGGGAATCAGACGATTTGTGTCTGTTGTCACCCATCATCCAATAATAATCCATCTTGAAAGTGTATTCCTGACAAGCAACTCCGTTGATGAAAATGGTACCATTCTCAACCGCGACCTCGTTCTTTTCATAGTTTTCGATAGCGCGTCGATAGATGGATAGTGTACTGTCGTTAAGCGTAATGGTTGCCCCTTTTTTGGGTATGAATATGGGGCCGAAGTTGTCGCGAGTCCAGCCAAATGTATTGCCAAGCGGATAAACATCGCCTCCAAAAATATCCGATTCAATCAATAGCGTTTTTATGTAAGGGAGCGACCTAATTTCATCGGCAACAGCTTGTGTCATAGGAGCATGATAGGTTGGCAGATTTATATCCAATCCTAATCCTGCTATGTTTTGCATAGAATTTTTATGAAGAAAAACCCTATCGTCTTTGCTGATGTTGTACTTATCGAAAAAATCACCTGTGAGTCTTTGACCCGTGGTTTGTATGAAATAATTGTGTTGAATGCCGTCAAAGTTTTCAGCTTTTTCGGAATTTACAAATAGTTGATTGTCAGTTATCTGTAGTGTGTCGCCGGCAATAGCAACGCAACGCTTAACATAACATTCTCTGTGATCGACAGGGCGGTAAACGATGTTTCCAAAGTTTTGTTTGTCGTTTGTTACCCTGTTTCTGCCATAAATATGACAAAGCGTGTAGAAATCGGGGTTTGGCATATTGATGGCAACCGTGTCGCCGGCAGGAAAGTTAAATACCACAATATCGTTGCGTTGAATGGTTGTAAGTCCTTTTAAACGACGGTATTCCCATTGCGGTTTTTCGATGTACGATTTAAGGTTTGTGCCGGGAATTGTGTGTTGCATAAGTGGCATCGAAAGAGGCGTATTCGGGATTCTTGGTCCGTAAGATGCCTTGCTGACAAATAAATGATCGCCCACTAAAAGTGTTTTTTCAAGCGACGAGGTAGGTATTTTGTAGTTCTGAAAAAGGTAGTTGTGTACGAAATAAACCACTACCAATGCAAAAATAATGGCGTCAATCCAACTAAAAATGGTATAAAGTGTTTTGTTTTGAAACTTCTCCCAAAAATTCCAAGGGATAATTTTCGTGATGAACGCATCGAAAAAGAAAGGAAGTAAAAACAACCACCAAAAGTTTCCTACCCAAACAATGAAAAGAATATATACAAGACACCATAAAGAGGCTTTTATCCATTGCTTCAAAGGTGCGTTCTTGATTTTGTCGATAATGGAGTTCATAACTGTTTTATTAAAATTTGAGCATATCCTGCATGTTGAGGAATCCTTTTTTGCCATAAGTGAATTCTGCTGCGAGAACAGCTCCTAATGCCAATCCTTCGCGGTTGTAAGAATGATGAGTAATCTCGATGGAGTCGGCCTCGCTTCCGTATTTAATGGTGTGAATACCGGCAACTTCTCCTTCCCGAATAGCTTCTATGGCAATTTGTTTTTCGGTGGCTTTTTTGCCGAGCACCCACTCGTTTTTGCGGTCGAGATGCTCCAAAATTCCTTCGGCCAAAGTAATTGCGGTACCGCTTGGAGCATCTAATTTGTGAATATGATGTGTTTCTTCAAGCGAGACATCATAATTCGGATAGTTGTTCGCTTATTTCTACATTGTAGTTGGGGAATCGGTTCATTATTTTTGCCAAATATTTATTCAATTCAAAAAAGATATTGACGCCAAGACTGAAATTCGATGTCCAAAACAGCGTGTAATCATTTGCTTCGATTTCAGCTTTTATCTCAGGCAGTTGTGCATTCCACCCTGTTGTACCCGAAACTACAGCTACACCGGCTTTCCATGCTTTTCGATAGTTTGAAACGGCTACGCTTGGAGCTGTAAATTCGATAGCGACATCTGCCGATGCAAAAGCCTCCGATTCAAAATCAGACTGATTGTCAACATCTATTTTGCAAACAACCTCGTGTCCCCGTTCAATGGCTATTCGTTCAATGGTTTTCCCCATTTTGCCATAACCTATAAGTGCTATTTTCATAATGATAAATGTATTTTATGGTGCCACTTCACGATAGAAATCAAGTGTCTCGAAAATTTCCTCTTTGGTGGCAGATTGGTTTATTTTTATTTCTCCGATATTCGATAGTAACGTGAAATTGATTTTTGATGATTCGTTTTTCTTGTCGTGAGTCATAAGTTCAAAAATCGGTTCGTAATCTTTACAATTGATGGTGTAAAATCCGTAATGTTCTTTCAATATCTGCCTATAGACAGATAAAATGTCTTTGGGCAGATTCAGTTTTATATGCGATAGATATAGTTCGCATAAAATGCCCCATGCTACGGCATAACCATGTAGCGCAGGCTTTCCTTGTTTGTGCGAAAGACTCTCGAAAGCATGCCCGAACGTATGTCCGAAATTGAGTGCTTTGCGTATGTTTTCTTCTTTTGGGTCTTTTGCAACAATCGCTTCTTTTACGTGTAACGAATCTTTTAACAAAGGTTTTAGGCACTCAAGACGGAATGCCTCCAAATCGAAATGCAGAATGTTTTTCCAATGTTCTTTATTTGAGATAAGTGCATGTTTCATCATTTCGGCATATCCCGATAAGAGGTTCTCTTGGTCCAATGTACGGAAAAAATCGACGTTGATAATGACATATTCGGCAGGATTGATAACGCCGATTTCGTTTTTCAATCCGCAGAAATTGATGCCTGTTTTGCCTCCGGTAGCGGCGTCGATGGCTGCTAAAAGTGTGGTGGGAATGTTGATGTAACGAATCCCTCGTTTGAACGTGGAGGCTGCAAATCCGCCTAAATCCGTAATCATTCCTCCTCCGAGGTTGATAAGCAAACTCTTGCGTGAGGCGTGATTTTTGCTTAAAAACTCCCATACCGATGCAAGCGAGGTCAGATTTTTGTTGTCGTCGCCCGAATTGATGGTAATGTTGTGGGCATTTTTTATCGCCTCGATGTTGGTCAGTAAAGGAAGGCAATCGGTTTTGGTAGTGCTATCAGTGAGCAAATAGATGTTATCTGCATTGATTTTACTGATGCATTGTTGTAAATCGCTGTTTATGTTTTCCGAAAAAATAGTCATATTTAAAATCTGTATCCAATGTTTAATCCGCCTTTAAAAGGAAGCCATTCGGCACTTTTGTTGTATTTGCCGGGGAATTCTCCCAAATCGTATCGTTCACCGGTTACTGTATCGTATCCGTCGTAAATGCTGTGAATCCATCCGCCTCCTAAAAACAAATCGAAAGTCCATTTTTTTACCTGCCATTGGTATCCTATCACAGCACCAAGACACACCGCTGTTCCATATTGAGCTTTAGTGGTGTTCCAATAATTCCATTTTTGCATTTTAAAGGCTCCGTAGCCGATAGTCGGACCAACGTAAAATCCCTTAAATCGCTCTTTGGGGAACCAGTGCATATCAATGAATCCCAATCCAAGAAGCAAGGGCATATTTTTTATTTTCCCAATCGAGATGGATTGGTAAAACGAAGCCACAACATCTAACTGAATGGTGAAATGCTTTGCAACGCCTACCTCTATCGAAGGGCTTACCACTCCGCCAATGGCATACACCGCATTCAATTTGATAGCCGTTTCTGCATTTAACGAAATGGCAGCAAGGCTAAAAGTGAAAAAGGTGAGAGTGATAAGAATACGTTTCATTTATTCTACGATTGTAATCCAATTGTGTACATCGGGCTCATCGCCATATTGAATAGCTCGCAGTTTGTTGTACAATTTTGTACAAACAGGTCCCGGTTTGCCGTCTTTGGCAATGACGTACGATTTGTTGTTTTCCACATCGTCAATGCGTTCTATCGGGCTGATAACGGCTGCTGTTCCGCAAGCACCTGCCTCTTCAAATGTCGATAACTCTTCTTCGGGTATTTGTCTGCATTCCACGGCTATTCCCATGTCTTTCGCCAATTGCATCAAACTTTTGTTTGTAATTGATGGCAAAATAGAGGTCGATTTTGGTGTGATGTAAGTGTTGTTTTTTATGCCGAAGAAGTTGGCCGCACCTGCTTCGTCGATGTATTTTTTCTCTTTGGAGTCGAGATAAAACTCACAACTATAACCCAAATCGTGTGCTTTTTGGTTGGCTCGCAGGCTTGCCGCATAGTTTCCTCCTACTTTAAAACAGCCCGTTCCAAGAGGCGCTGCACGGTCGTATTCGCGAATGATAACATACGGATTGGTTGCAAAACCGCCTTTGAAATAAGGACCCACGGGGGTAACAAATACAATGAACAGATATTCGTTGGCAGGGTGAACGCCTACTTGGGCGCCAGTACCTATCAGCAACGGGCGTATGTAAAGCGAAGCACCGCTTTCGTAGGGTGGTACAAACCGTTCGTTGAGTTTCACCACTTTACAAATGGCTTCCTGGAATTTTTCGGTAGGGAGTTCCGCCATTAGGATGCCGCGACAAGTGCTTTGCATTCGTTTCGCGTTCTCGTCAACTCTGAAAATTCTGATTTTTCCGTCTTTCCCGCGAAAGGCTTTAAGCCCTTCGAAACACTCCTGACCGTAGTGCAGGCAAGTGGCGGCCATGTGCAAGGGGATTGTTTCTTCGCTGCATGTTTCCAATTCTCCCCATTTGCCGTTACGATAATAGATTCGTACGTTGTAGTCGGTTTTTCTGTATCCGAATCCTAAATTTGACCAATCTAAAGTTTCCATATTAGTTTAATTTTTCAGAATTTTTTAAAATAATTCGGGCTTCGTTGCCCATATTAAAAAGTAAATCGATGATACTTAAGTTAGGAATAAATCCTGTTTTGTCCATAAATACCTGATGATATTGGTTTATTATAAAACCGTTTTCGGTATTGTGATTGTTTTTCGGATGAATTTTATTTCTCCAATCTTTCTTGTCGTCAAAATCAGTTTCGTAATCGTCGGTTAGATTTATGGATATATCCAAGCCCAAAAGTTCCAAAATCGTTGTTTGAATACTCATGTTAAAATCGAGAAGGAAATCCCATCGTTTTTCGAAAAAAGGTATCAAATCGTCGGCATAATACTCAAAAAAAGGAGTTGTGCTATAAGCCGATTTTATCGCGCGCCAATGGGTGCGTTGCCATGGAGCGTGTTCCGATATTTTAATGTCGCGAATCGGCATTTTCCCCGATTCTTTTACAACGGGGATGCTTAAAGCCAATACCCCTTCGGGGGTTGCTATATGGCAACGGTTGAAGTACGATTGTTTGGTGTAATGCTCAAATTGTTCGACAACCGTCTTGTAGTGAAATATTTTGCTATAATATTCCACCGGTCCTAAATAAGCCGAAGATAACACAATCGTAGCAGACATAATTATTACAATTTTTCTCCGAATGCCAAATCGCCTGCATCGCCAAGCCCCGGCACGATATAAGCCTGACTATTTAACACGGGGTCGATGGCAGCAACCCAAACGGTAGTGTTTTTTGGTAATTTTTGTTGTATGAAATCAATTGCTTGTTTACTTGCAATCACACTTGCAATGTGTATGTGTTTGGGAGTCCCTTTGCTCGACAATGCTTCGTAGGCCAACTCCATCGAACCGCCGGTTGCCAACATCGGGTCGCAAAGAATCAGCGTTTTGTCGGTCAGCGAAGGCGATGCGATGTATTCTACAAATATCTCGAAATCGGTGTGCGCGGCATTGTACTTTCTGTAAGCGGAAATAAAAGCACTTTCGGCCTTGTCGAAGAAGCCTAACATACCATTGTGAAATGGTACGCCTGCACGCAAGATGGACGCCACCACCATTTTTTCGGAAAGCACATTTACGGTGGTTTCTGCCAATGGCGTTTGGATTTTCTCTTGCTGATAGCTCAACTTTTTGCTGATCTCGTAAGCCATAACGTAAGCGATTCGCTCCATATTTCTCCTAAAACGCATAGCGTCTTTTTGGATATTCGTGTCTCGAATTTCTTTTAAGAAATTATTTAAAACGGAATTTTGTTCCGAAAGATTGTAAATCTGCATTTTGTTTTGCTTAATTTGAATTCACCACACAAAAATAGTGATTTATTCGCTACCTTATTTTGTCGGTTCTATAAAAATTGTGAAACAATGAATTGTTAATGAGTATGTTTTAAAAAAAACATTTATTTTTGTCAAAATTAAAACTTTATGATTCGGCGAATTGTTATATTATCGTTATGTTTAAATGCAGTTATGCTCTCTTTTGCGGAAATAAAACATTTAAATAAACAAGAGTTTCTTGAAAAAGTATATAATTACGAGAAATATCCTTCGGAATGGAAATTTCAGGCAAAACGACCGTGTTTGATAGATTTTTATGCCACATGGTGCGGTCCTTGCAAAACAATGGCTCCGTTGTTGGAAGAGGTTGCCAAGCTTTACGAAGGGAAAATCGATGTTTATAAAATTGATGTCGATGCGGAAAAAGAGTTGTCTGCCGTTTTCGGCATCCGCAGCATTCCCACATTCTTGCTTTGTCCTGTGGGAGCGCAACCCCAAATAGCACAAGGGGCTATGCCGAAAGAGGTGCTGTTGAAAGCGATAAAAGATGTATTATTAAAAGAATAATGTTTAACTAAATTTTATGTGATTATGAGAAAGAATTTTTTTATTTCGATGTTGGCACTTGTAGCATTATGCTTTAGTGCGTGTTGCTCCGACTGCAACAAATGTTGTAACAAAGAGGCGTCAGAATGCTCGAAGAAAAGAGCAAAACATTGTACCGAGATGCTTACCGAACGCTTGGAATTGACTGCCGAGCAAGCCGAATCGGTTGAAAAGTTGATGATAAACAGGTTTGAAACAGAGGCTCGTGAGCGAAAAGCCTTTTTCGACGAAATGGAGAAAATACTTGGTGCCGAAAAATTTGAAGCGTTTAAAGCCGTTTCAAAAGATTGCCACTCAAAACGCCCTTGTCATGCAGTTCCTGCAAAAGGTTGTTGCAAAGGTGAGAAGCCTTGTGTAAAATCGGATTCTTGTAAAACCGCTTGCGACAAACCGGCTTGTTGCTCAACAGAAAACCAAGGGTGCCCAAAATCCGAATCTTGCCAAAAGAAATGCCCGAATCAGTAAAAAATAATAATTATGAAAAACCGTTTTTTAACATTATCGCTTATCGCAGGCGTATTATTTCTTTCGGCAAGTTGTAATAAGATTGCCGAAAAGTCGAGTTTGTACAAAAATTTGAGAGCCGAAGCAGATTCGTTGGCTGTTGAGGCGGAAATGCGAAATGCCGATTTGGTGGATATTTGCAAAACGATAGACGATGTCGTTGCCGGACTTGACAATATCAAAGACGAAGAGCGGACTTTGGCTTTGCAATCGGCAGAAATAGCCGTTGATGCCGAGGCTAAAGTGCAGGCCGCCGAAAATCTGAAAACGATTGTGTTGTCTATTGAGCGTTACAAACAGCAGATTGCCAATTTGGAGAAAAAACTGAAATTGCAACCGGCACAATTTCGTGCTACTATCAATAGTTTGAAAAAATCTTTAGAGGAAAAAGAGTTGGCAATAGAAGAACTCTCTTACGAACTTGGTATGCAGGCTTCTGTTTTGGATTCGATTCGTGCGCGTGTGGTCGATTTGGAGTTGACCAACGACTCGCTTTTGCAACAAATAGATGAAATCAATGTCCAAATGGAAGCAAAGCAAGACGTGATAGACGAGCAAGATGCCACCATCAATGCCGGATATTATGTGGTAGGTACGCAATCCGAATTGAAAAAATCGGGCATTTTGGTTAAAAAGAAAGTGAACCCGAAAGTTGATGCAAGAAAATTCACCAAAATTGACGTTCGTAGAAACAGGGAATTTGACTTGAAAACGACAAAAAATGTTAAATTGGCGTCGTTGCATCCCGAAAACAGTTATACGATAGAGGTGAATAAATTCGGAAGCAGGACGTTAAAAATCAAAGACCCGAATGCTTTTTGGAAACAAACGCGTTATTTGGTCATAGTGTTAAAATAAAAATCTGAATCGGTGCCGAAAAGCACCGATTTTATTTTGTATTTTTGCGTCTTTAATTTTGATAGATGTTTTCTGTTGAAAATATAAAGAAACCTATAGCCGACGAATTTATTTCGTTTCAACAATGTTACGATTGCGTTTTTGAATCGGACAACCCTGTTCTTTCGGCCGTTTACGAACAAGTGCTTTCGGTAAAAGGGAAACAACTCCGTCCCGTATTGTTGCTGCTGGCGGCAAAGTTGTGTGGCACTCCCTCCGAACAAACCATTTATTCGGCAGTAATACTTGAGTTGCTGCATACGGTGAGTTTGATACACGACGATGTGGTGGACGAAGCTTTGCAACGACGCGGTAAAAAAAGTTTAAACGCACAATTTGGAAATCAGGTGGCGGTGCTTTCGGGCGATTATCTGCTCTCGTGTTGCATGAATATCTGTTTTGAAAAATTGGCGACAAATGCCCGCGGACAGCTCGTTTTGTCGAACTTGGTGGGCGAGTTGTCGAGTGGTGAACTTTTGCAGCTATATAGTGCCGAACATTTGTTGTGGGATAGGGAGCATTATTTTCAAATCATCAAAAAGAAAACCGCGGCACTCTTTTCCGCTTGTACAAAGATGGGTGCCGTGTCGGTTAATGCCGATGATGCCACAATTGACAAAATGGCTACGTTGGGTGAGTATTTGGGTATCTGTTTCCAAATTCGCGACGATGTGTTCGACTACTCGCCCGAACTGCACATAGGGAAACCCTCGTTGCACGATATTCGAGAGGGGAAAATCACGCTTCCGCTTATCAATGCCTTGCAAAACGCTTCGGTGGAGGAACGAGAATCGGTGTGCGATTTTGTCCGCAGGAAAGACTTTTCGGACGAAAACCTCTCCTTTTTAGCCCGTTTCGTGCAAGAACATCGGGGTATCGAGGCGGCTCTGCACGAAATCGAACTCTACCAAGGTCGCATTCGGAGTTTGTTGAATGAACTCCCCGACTCGGAGTGTAAAACGGCATTGCTCGACTTTACCGATTATGTCGGTACACGAACTTTTTAATCTTTTTTGATTACGAACCCGTTGAATAGGGCATCAATGAACAACTCTTTTCGTTGTTGCATTTTCTGATAAAAGGGTTTTCGATAGTAGGGTTTTTCCAATCCTTTGAGCATATTCAGTGTGATTTCGGCTGCCCATTGGGCATTCCCAAGACGAAAAATGCCTTGTTCGATGCCGTCGGAAAATATGTTTTTCAAAATACGAATCTCTTTTCTTTCTATCGACCGACGCACTTTCTCCACCTCGTGTACGTTTTGAAAAAACGAGGCTTGTATGGTGCCGTTTCTCGAAATAATCTCTTTGAACGTATCAAGACGGATAAAAATGTACGATTTGAGTTTCTCGTCGGGAGCAATGTCCATTTTCTCTATCTCGTAAAGTTTTTCGTAAAGAAATTGCAACTCTTTTTCAACAATGGCCAAGTAGATGTCTTCTTTGCTGTTGAAATAGGTATAAAGCGTGCGACGACCTTTGCCCGACTCGGTGGCAATGTCGTTCATGGTAGTGTTTTCCATGCCTTTTTCGGCAAAGAGACGACGTGCTACGTCGATAAGTAAGTCTTTGGTTTTAGCCATTGAAAAGATGCGTGTTTTTTTTTGATTGGACAAATGTAAGATTTTGTTTCGTTTTTTTGAAAACGAACAGCGATATATTTAAAATATATTTACTTTTGTTCGTTACAAATAGTATAAAAATCTTAAATTAAACGACTATGAGAAAGAATTGTTTTTTGATGGCGACCATGATGTTTGTCGCAATGAGTATGATATTTGCTTCGTGCAAAAAGGAAAAAACCGACGACCCGAAAGACCCGACCGACATACCTTTGGTTTATACGCTTACGGTGCTTTCGTCGAACGAGGAAATGGGTACGGTGACCGGTGGTGGTTCGTACGAGGTGGGCACGGAAGTAACCCTTACGGCTACGCCTACGAGTGAGGGATATGCGTTTGTGAAGTGGAGCGACGAGAATACGGACAATCCTCGTACACTGACCGTAACGGGCAATACGGAGCTTACGGCGATTTTCGATTATGCTGCTGTTGATCTCGGCCTGCCCAGCGGCTTAAAATGGGCAACCTGCAACGTAGGTGCTGCCAACCCCGAAGAGTACGGCAACTACTACGCTTGGGGCGAAACCGCTACCAAAGAAACGTACGATTGGAGCAACTATTTTGACACGTCCGATGGTGGTAGTACTTTTACCAAATACACAATTGATGGCAAAACCGTGCTTGAACTCGCCGACGATGCTGTTCGTGCCAACTGGGGCGGCGCGTGGCGTATGCCTACCGATACCGAATGGACGGAATTGCGAACAAACTGTACTTGGACCTGGACAAGCGACTATAACGGTACAGGCGTAGCAGGACGAATCGTAACGAGCAACATCAACGGCAACTCTATCTTTCTCCCTGCGGCGGGCTATCGCAGCCTCGGTGACTTGTACTTCGCGGGCGACTACGGCTGCTATTGGTCGAGTTCGCTCAACACGGACAACCCGGGCAACGCGTGGAACGTGTACTTCAACTCGGACTACGTGGACAGGGGCAACAACGGCCGCTACTTCGGTCTATCCGTCCGCCCTGTTCTTGGGGAATAAACCAAGCCCAACCCCCTAAAGGGGGAGAAAAATGGTAGGGACGTATCGAATACGTCCGTCGAAGAAATGATGTAGGGACGTCGCATGCGGCGTCCCTATTTTTTATAAAAGCAAAAAGTCGTTCGTGCCGACAAGTTTCATTTCGCTTGCGGTGCTTTAAACATAAAAATTCATAAATTTGCACACTTTAAGCAAAGTGCAAAAGTATGGAATATAACTTTAGAGAAATCGAACAGAAATGGCAACGATATTGGAAAGAGAATGCCATTTACAAGGTGGAAAATGGTGGCAACCGTCCTAAATTTTATGTATTGGATATGTTCCCTTATCCTTCGGGAGCGGGTTTGCATGTAGGGCATCCGTTGGGTTATATTGCTTCCGACATATATAGCCGCTACAAGCGTTTGCAGGGTTATAACGTATTGCATCCGATGGGTTTTGATGCGTACGGGTTGCCTGCCGAGCAGTATGCCATTCAGACGGGTCAGCACCCTGCCATTACTACCGAAAAGAATATCGCGCGTTATTGCGAACAACTCGACAAAATAGGTTTTTGCTACGATTGGAATCGTGAGGTACGCACCTGCGATGCCGATTATTATAAATGGACACAATGGGCTTTTCAACAGATGTTTAATCATTGGTATTGCTATCGTGCCAATGCAGCCCGTCCTATTTCGTTGTTGATAGACATTTTTAACGAGCAAGGCAATGCCAAAGTGCGTGCTGCCGCAAGCGAAACGCCTGTTTTTACTGCCGAGGAATGGAAAAGTTGGAGTGAAAAACAGCAACAGGAAATACTGATGAATTATCGCATTGCCTACCTTGCCGATACAAAAGTGAATTGGTGTCCGAAGTTGGGTTGTGTGCTTGCCAACGACGAGGTGAGCGAAGGGCTTTCGGTGCGCGGAGGCTATCCTGTTGAACAGCGCGTAATGCGTCAATGGAGTTTGCGTGTATCGGCTTATGCCCAACGTCTGCTCGACGGATTGGAACAGATAGACTGGACTCCTTCGCTGAAAGAAACGCAACGCAATTGGATAGGTCGCTCCGAAGGAACCGAGGTTCGTTTCCGAGTAAAAGACAGCGAACAAGAGTTTACGATTTTTACCACTCGTGCCGATACGATGTTTGGTGTTACGTTTATGGTATTGGCACCGGAGAGCGAATTGGTGCCGCAACTGACAACGCCTGCTCAAGCGGTTGCTGTGGAGGAGTATTTGGAACGTACAAAAAAGCGCACCGAGCGTGAGCGAATTTCAGATCGCAGCGTAACAGGTGTTTTTTCGGGTTCGTATGCCATCAATCCTTTTACGGGAGAGGAGGTTCCGATTTGGATTTCCGATTATGTATTGGCGGGCTATGGTACAGGAGCCATTATGGCTGTGCCGGCTCACGATAGCCGCGATTACGCTTTTGCACGCCATTTCAACCTTCCGATAGTGCCTTTGATTGAGGGTTGCGATGTAAGCACCGAAAGTTATGATGCAAAAGAGGGCATCGTATGCAATTCGCCCAAAGCGGGTGTAAAGCCTTACTGCGATTTGAACTTGAACGGATTGACGGTAAAAGAGGCGATTGCTGCCACAAAAGTTTATGTGGAATCGCACAAAATGGGACGCGTAAAGGTAAATTATCGTTTGCGTGATGCGGTGTTCAGTCGTCAGCGTTATTGGGGCGAGCCGTTTCCTGTTTATTACAAAGACGGTATGCCGTATATGATTCCCGAGGAGTGTTTGCCGCTTGAGTTGCCCAAGGTGGACAAGTTTTTGCCTACCGAGTCGGGAGAGCCTCCGCTCGGTCATGCTAAACGTTGGGCATGGAACGAACAAAAATCGTCGCTGGCATCTGTTTCTGAAATCGATAATAAAAACATATTCCCGTTGGAGCTTTGCACCATGCCGGGCTTTGCAGGCTCTTCGGCCTACTATTTACGTTATATGGATAACAAAAACAGTGAGGCGTTGGTGGGTAAAACGGCAAATGACTATTGGCAAAACGTCGATTTGTATATTGGTGGAACGGAGCATGCCACGGGGCATTTGATTTACAGCCGTTTTTGGAATAAATTCTTGTTCGATTTGGGATTGATTTGCAAAGACGAACCTTTCCAAAAGTTGATAAATCAAGGTATGATACAAGGGCGGAGCAATTTCGTGTATCGTGTGGTAGGAACGAATACGTTTGTGTCGTACAATTTAAAGAACAACTACGAAACACAGCCGATACATGTCGATGTAAATATTGTGTCGAACGACGTGCTCGACATCGAACGTTTCCGCAATTGGTTGCCCGAATACAAAAATGCCGAATTTATTCTCGAAGACGGCAAGTATGTTTGCGGTTGGGCAGTAGAAAAAATGTCGAAGTCGATGTTCAATGTGGTTAATCCCGACGACATTGTCGAGAAATACGGAGCCGATACGTTGCGCCTGTACGAGATGTTCCTCGGGCCGCTTGAGCAATCGAAACCTTGGGATACGAACGGCATTGATGGGGTACATCGTTTTTTGCGCCGTCTTTGGGCTATGTACGACAATGTAAGCAACGAGCAACCTTCACCAGAAGAATTGAAAGTGTTGCACAAAACCATTAAGAAAATCACGTTTGACATCGAACATTTTTCGTTTAATACGTCGGTGTCGGCATTTATGATTTGCCAGAACGAACTTTCGCAGCTTAAGTGCAACAAACGTGCCGTGCTTGAGCCGCTTGTGATTCTGCTTGCGCCGTTTGCTCCGCATATAGCCGAGGAGTTGTGGCATCGTTTGGGCAACGAATCGACGGTGTGCGATGCGGAATTTCCCGTTTGCAATGAGGACTATCTGGTGGAAACAACCGTAAAATATCCGATATCGTTTAACGGGAAAGTGCGTTTTACACTTGATTTGCCTGCAGGGTTGGACAAAGAAGAAATACAGCGTTTGGCACTTGCAAACGAGCTGACTCAAAAGCACCTTGATGGCAAAACGCCGAAAAAAATAATTGTGGTGCCGGGTAAAATCGTAAATATCGTACTTTGATGAAACTAACTAAAAAGCAATTACTCGAAGAGGCAAAAGACTATTTGCTGATAACGGCAGGTTTGTTGTTTTATGTTTTTGCGTGGAATGCGTTTTTGTTGCCCGTTCAGCTGACGGGCGGCGGTGTAACGGGTATCGGTGCGCTCATTTACTATTATTCGGGATTTCCCGTTTCCGCCACCTATGCCATTATCAATGGTGTTTTGTTGCTAGTTGCATTGAAAACCGTGGGGTGGAAATTCATGATTCGCACCATTTATGGTGTGGCAGTCATTACGTTAGGTTTTGCCATTATGCCACAA
>SAMEA3663036__coassemble_504_pt1 | contig 18200 bp, 14 predicted proteins | sample SAMEA3663036__metabat2_low_PE_036 | metagenome-assembled genome bin SAMEA3663036 (sample SAMEA3663036) | pig gut metagenome | biome: pig gut; feature: pig-associated habitat; material: faeces | place: France | collected 2012 | reverse complement strand
TAATTTTTTCATTTTCTATAAAATTTAATTGATTTTCCCCTGACTTTAATAACGGCTTTTGGGGGTTACTCCGTAAGTCTTATTTTCTAAAAACATACGCACATAAAAAACGTGAGACTTCAAACTTTTCTCTGGAATCCGAGGTCTTCGACTACCTATCGCCCAAATACAAGAATAAATCCCACGTAGCATCTACGTGAGTTAGGTTTTTTATTCTTTGGGCGAGCCTGAAATTGTCGAAGTTTCGGATTCCCGAATAAAAAGCTAACGCTTTCCAATTATTTTCAAGATGTGCGTATCACATATACGCTTTTATATCATAGGCAACACTTTTTTTTATGGTTATACAATTATAAAAATCATGCTTTTTCGATACTGATATTCACGATAAAATCCTCAAAATCGAGTGCAATCGGGTTTTCCACCTTGTCGGCAACGATTAGCGACGAAGCCAACACCTGCGAAGCGATGTAATCTTTGAAACGGCACACTGCGTCGTCGATGTTGCCGGAGCGTTCGATGCACACGGCAATTTTGTCGGTTATTTCGTAGCCGTTCGATTTGCGCAGGTTTTGAATGCGATTGACGAGTTCGCGTGCGATACCTTCCTGCCGCAGTTCGTCCGACACTTCGATGTCGAGCGCCACGGTCAGGTTGCCTTCGTTGGCCACGAGCCAGCCCGGCATATCCTCGGTGGCTATTTCCACATCGGCGAGTTCCACTTCCACGTCGCCGCTTGGCAACGGCAGCACAATCTGTCCGCGCGTTTCGATGTCGGCTATCTGCTCTTGCGTCAGCGTGGCAATGGCAGCGGCAATCTCCTTCATCTGTTTGCCGTATTTTTTGCCCAACGTTTTGAAATTCGGTTTGATGCGTTTCACCAATTTGATGGTCGAATTTTCGTTGGTAACAATCAGTAACTCTTTGATGTTCACCTCGGTTTTGACCAAATCGGCCACATGCTGCAGTTGTTGCATCACGCTCTCGTTTGGCACGGGCACCACGGCTTTTTGCAGCGGTTGGCGCACTTTTTTGTTGGCTTTTTTGCGCAATGCCAAAATCATCGAAGTGGCTTGCTGTGCAAGTTGCATGCAGCCTTCGAGGTAAGTGTCGATGCGGGCCTCGTCGCACACAGGGAAGGCGACCAAGTGCACCGACCTTTCGCCCGTCAGGTCGCGGTAGAGTTGATCGGCGTAGAACGGCGCAATCGGTGCCATCAGGCGGCTGACGGTAACCAAACATTCGTACAGCGTTTGGTAAGCAGCCAATTTGTCGGCGTCCATCGTGCCGCCCCAGAAACGTTTGCGGTTGAGGCGCACATACCAATTCGACAGGTTCTCCTGCACAAAATCGCTGATGGCACGGCCGGCGCGTGTCGGCTCGTAGTTTTCGTATTGCTCGGTAACGTCTTTGACCAGCGTGTTGAGCAGCGATAAAATCCAGCGGTCGATTTCGGGACGTTCGGCCACGGGCACCGGCGTTTCGTCGCCCGTAAAGCCATCGACATTGGCATAGAGCGCAAAGAATGAATAGGTGTTGTAGAGCGTGCCGAAGAATTTGCGGCGCACCTCTTCCACGCCTTCGGTGTCGAATTTGAGGTTGTCCCACGGCGAAGCATTGGTCATCATGTACCAACGTAGCGGGTCGCTGCCATATTTTTCGATTGTCGTAAACGGATCGACAGCATTACCCAAGCGTTTCGACATTTTGTTGCCGTTTTTGTCGAGTACCAAACCGTTGGAAATCACGTTTTTGAAAGCCACGCGGTTTTCTATCATCGTGTGAATGGCGTGCAGCGTGAAAAACCAGCCGCGCGTTTGGTCAACGCCTTCGCTGATGAAGTCCGATGTTCTGTCAGCGTCGTTGTTTTCAAACGGATAGTGAATTTGAGCATAAGGCATGGCGCCCGAGTCGAACCACACGTCGATGAGGTCGAGTTCGCGGTGCATCGGTTTGCCCGAAGCCGACACCAACACGATGCTATCGACATACGGACGGTGCAGGTCGATGTTTTTCGGGTCGTAGTTCTCTTTGCTGTAATCGCCGACACGGAAATTCGGCCACGGATTTTCTTTCATAAATCCGGCAGCGACGGATTTTTCTATCTCCTCGAAAAGTTCTTCGATGGAGCCGATGCAAATCTCCTCTTGTCCGTCGTCGGTGCGCCAAATGGGCAACGGCGTTCCCCAATAGCGGCTGCGACTTAAGTTCCAATCGTTCAGATTGTTGAGCCACTGACCGAAACGTCCCGTACCTGTCGATTCGGGTTTCCAATTGATGGTTTTGTTCAGAGCGATCATCTCGTCTTTCACGGCAGTGGTTTTGATGAACCAACTGTCGAGCGGATAGTACAGCACGGGTTTGTCGGTGCGCCAGCAGTGCGGATAGTTGTGTACATGTTTTTCGATGCGGAACGCCAATCCTTGCTGTTTCAGCATGATGCAGAGCGCAATGTCGAGCGTTTCGTCTTTGTCGGTGAGGTTTGGGTCGTAGGCGTTTTTCACGAAAAGTCCTTCGTAGGCCTTGTACAAATCGACGTTGATGCGGCGTTTTACAAAATCTTCGTCCAAATCGTCGAGCAGGAAGAATTTGCCCGTCATATCGACCATCGGGCGTGTTTCGCCTTTTTTGGTCAGGAACGTCAAGCCGGGGACGCCCGCTTTTTTGGCCACGAAAGCATCGTCGGCACCGAATGTCGGCGCAATGTGCACGATGCCCGTACCGTCGTCGGTGGTAACGTAGTCGCCGGCAATGACGCGGAATGCGCCCTCGCCCGGGTTTGCCCACGGAATGAGTTGTTCGTACTCCTCGCCCACCAAGTCGGTGCCTTTGCCGCGCCAAACGATTTCGGGCTGTTCGCCCAACTCTTTGGTGTATGCCGACAGGCGCGCTTCGGCCAACACATACACGCATGCGGCGTGGGTGTACGGATTTTCGCCCTTCACGGCCACATAGTCGATTTTAGGACCGACGCACAAGGCCGTGTTCGACGGCAATGTCCACGGCGTGGTGGTCCACGCAAGGCAGTAGGCATCGGTGCCGAAACGGTCGCCTTTCAGTTTGAACTGCGCCGTGCAGGTGGTATCTTTCACGTCGCGGTAGCAACCGGGTTGGTTCAATTCGTGCGAACTTAAGCCCGTGCCGGCAGCCGGCGAATAGGGCTGAATGGTATAGCCTTTGTAGAGTAACCCTTTGTGATAGAGTTCTTTAAGCAGATACCACAGTGTTTCGATGTATTTGTTGTCGTAGGTGATGTACGGATTTTCCAAATCGACCCAATAGCCCATTTTTTCGGTGAGCGACGTCCACTCTTTGGTGTATTTCATCACTTCGCGACGGCAGGCGGCGTTGTAGTCGTCCACGCTGATTTTTTTGCCGATGTCCTCTTTGGTGATGCCGAGCATTTTTTCCACGCCGAGTTCTACGGGCAGGCCGTGCGTGTCCCAGCCGGCTTTGCGGCGCACCTGAAAGCCTTGCATCGTTTTGTAGCGGCAAAAGGTGTCTTTGATGGTGCGTGCCATCACATGGTGAATGCCGGGCATGCCGTTGGCCGAGGGCGGCCCTTCAAAAAAGACGAATGCCGGCGCACCTTCGCGCTCGTCGATACTTTTGTGAAACAAATCCTCGTCCTGCCATCGTTGCAACATCTCTTTGTTGATGACCGACAAATCGAAGTGGGAATATTCCTTAAACTTTTTCATAAAAATGATACTTTTTCTGTATGATAATAAAGTTTGCAAAAGTACAAAAAATGCCGTTTACTGAATATAGTTTTTTCGATGAGATGCAATTGTGTGTGTTGAATACTGTTTTTAGTCTGTATGAAAATGTATATTTTTGCAACCTTTTATGAAAAATATCAGTGCATACATACCCTATTATAAGCGAAACTTAAAGGTAGCTATCCCTATTGTACTTACGCAGTTGGGAGGAGGACTTGTGCAGTTGGCGGACAACATTATGGTCGGTCATCTGGGTGCGGTCGATTTGGCGGCAGTGGCGTTTGCCAATTCCATTTTTGTAATAGGGTTTGTATTTGCCATGGGAGTTACGATGGGAATCACGCCGCTTGTCGGACAGGCTTTTGTGCAGAAAAACCATACACGGGTGGCATCGCTTTTGCACAACGGAATGCTTTTCTGTTTGCTGATGGGTATTGCTCTGACGCTGATACTCGGCAGTTGTTACTTTTTTATTGATGCAATGGGACAGGAACCTCGAGTAGCAGCTTTGTCCAAGCCTTATTATTTGGCATTGGTCGGTAGTTTGTTGCCGTTTATGCTGTTTTGTGTTTGCAAACAATTTTTGGAGGGGTTGGGCAATACAAAAGTGGCAATGTTGATAACGATAATTGCCAATGTGCTTAATATTGTGCTGAATTACCTGTTTATTTTCGGAAAATTCGGGTTCCCGCAATTAGGTGCTTTCGGTGCCGGAGTTGCTACGCTTATTGCCCGCCTACTGATGCCCGTTATGTTTTTGGCAGTCATATTGCGGCATGAGGAGTGGAGCCGTTATTTTAAAGGTTTTTCGTGGCACACCCTCTCAAAATCGGGGGTCGTTACCGTAGCCAAGGTGGGTATTCCCATTGGTGGACACATGCTGTTGGAATGTTCGGCATGGGCGCTATTGGCAATTATTGTCGGTTGGTTGGGTGCAGTGCCTTTGGCGGCCAATCAGATAGCCAACAATGTGGCGAATATCTCGTTTATGATGGTAGTGGGCGTTTCGGCGGCAACGACTATCAGGGTGAGCCATCAGTTGGGTGTTCGCGATTTTCCTGCTTTGCGAATGGCTGCACAAGCCAGCGTGCATTTGTGTCTGTTTTTGAATGCTCTGATGGCGGTTTTGATGATTGTTTTTCGTTATCAAATTCCGTGGATATTCACCACCGATAAGGAGGTGATAGAAATTACGGCTCAACTGTTGGTGTTGGCGGGACTTTTTCAACTCTCGGACGGAATGCAAAGCGTTGGGGCAGGTATTCTACGCGGCTTGACCGATGTTAAAAAACCTGTCCTTTATGCCTTTGTAACTTACATCTGTATCAATATCCCGTTGGGTTATATTTTGGCATTCCCTTGCTGCATGGGTGTTGCGGGCGTATGGGTGGCGTTTATCATCAGTTTGACACTTGCCGCTGTGCTTTATCATCGGCGTTGTGCATTCAAAATAAAGCAGTTGGAAAAGCAGGGGTAATCTTATTTATTCGGAATATTCAATGTGCTATAGGTTTCCATCAGAGCTTCGTGGTCGTCGGTGATAATCAGCAGTTTGTCGTCTGCCAATAGCACTGTTTTTCCTGTCGGTACGAAGAATTTTTTATTGCGTTTTACCATTACGACCAATGTTTTGTCGGGCAATCCTAAATCCATGAGGTGATTGCCTTTTTTTAGAATTTCGTCGGTAATGGTAATTTCTGTGGTTACCGATTTGATTTCGTCGGAAAAATCGACATCGAAATCCTCCACTTTTTTTAGTTGTCGTGTGTTGTCGTCGAGTTTGAGCCATTTCGCCATTTTGGGCAACGAAGTGCCTTGTATGAGTAGCGAAACAAGCGTGCATAAGAATACGATGTTGAAAATAATTCTTGCGTTCGGAATGTTTTCTGCCAGCGGCAAAATGGCGAATATGATGGGTACGGCACCGCGTAAACCGCACCACGAAATGTAGATTTTGCTCGAAATCCCCATTTTTCTGAAAGGCAGAAGGCACAGAAAAACACTTATGGGGCGTGCAATAAATATCATCACGATGCTGATGATTAAACCGGGAATCAACACGGATAATAACTCGCTCGGATTTACCAACAGACCTAAAGTGAGGAACATGAGTAATTGGCAAAGCCATGTAAGTCCGTTAAAGAAATTGACGGTTGAACGTTTGTGCTGAAAAGAGTTGTTCCCGATAACCAATCCTGCAATGTAAACGGCTAAAAATCCGTTACCTTTCAAAAAATAGGTCAGCGAAAAGGTGAGAATGCAAAAGGTCAGCACCAAAATCGGATAGAGCGAGGCGTTGTCTATTTTAAGACGATTGATGATGACAATGGCTATTTTTGCCAATACGAATCCTGCCAATACTCCGATGCAAAGTTGCATGGCAATCATTCCGAGAATATGCCAAATATTTGGCATGGAATTTACTTTGACAATTTCGATGAGCGTAATAACCAAGATGTAAGCCATCGGGTCGTTGCTACCGCTTTCGAGTTCGAGTGTGGGGCGGAGGTTGTTTTTCAGCCGCAACCCTTTTGAACGAAGTATGGCAAACACCGATGCCGAGTCGGTAGAAGACATGGTGGCGGCCAGCAGCAACGACGAAGCAAAACCTATTTGAGCGGATTTTGTAGTCATGCCGAATATCAACCAAATGAGCACTCCCGTAATGAGCGACATGAGTAAAACGCCAAGTGTGGCAAGCAAAACACCTTGTTTTAATATGGGGCGTATTTCGTGCATCTTTGTGTCCATTCCTCCCGAAAACAGTATGATGCAGAGCGATATAGTACCGATGGTCTGTGCAATGTCGATGTTGTTAAATTGGAAGCCGAGTCCATCGCTTCCGCAAAGCATACCTACGCATAAAAACAATAACAATGCCGGTACTCCGAAACGGGAACTTGCCTTGCCTGCAATGATACTCACAAAAAAGAGCAAGGACAGTCCTAATAAGATGAATTCAAGTTGTATTTCCATTGCAAAATGCCCAAAAGATGTACAAAAATAGAAAAATATCAAAGATTATGCTGTGTTTCAGATGGCTTGATGGAGTCATTTTATGAAAAAATTAAGTTTTTCTAACATCAACAACGGCCAACGAGGTACTTCGATTGCTATATGATTGTTGAGTGATTTTATAACGCTTAAAACAGAAGTTTGTTCTTTTAAACTCAAAAAAAGCGAGGTGTGAAGCCTATAAATGATTACCTTTGCACTTTATTTTTTTTGTAAAATGAGAGAAACAAAATATATCTTTGTTACGGGAGGAGTTATTTCGTCGTTGGGTAAAGGTATCATCTCCGCTTCGTTGGGGAAATTGCTTCAGGCAAGAGGCTATAAGGTAACCAATCAGAAACTCGACCCGTACATCAATATCAATTCGGGGACGTTGAATCCGTACGAACACGGTGAGTGTTATGTGACGGTAGACGGACACGAGGCCGACTTGGATCTGGGGCATTATGAGCGTTTTCTTGGTGTGGAAACGCACAAAACCAATAATATTACCACGGGGCGTATCTATCAGAGTGTAATCAACAAAGAACGTCGCGGCGATTATTTGGGGCGTACGGTGCAGGTAGTACCGCACATTACCGACGAAATAAAACGAAATATCAAACGCTTGGGAGTAAAAGGCGAATACGACTTTGTGATTACGGAAATAGGAGGAACTGTTGGCGATATAGAATCGCTTCCGTATATCGAGAGTGTTCGACAACTGCGATGGGAGTTGGGTAGCGACAACTGCTGTTGCATACATCTTACGTATGTGCCTTATGTGGCAGCAGCCGGCGAACTCAAAACAAAGCCTACTCAACACTCTGTTAAGGAATTGCAACAAGAGGGCGTTCAGCCCGATGTGTTGGTTTTGCGTACGGAGCATCCGCTCTCGACCGACATTCGTAAAAAAGTGGCACTCTTTTGCAATGTGCCGTCTGATGCCGTTGTAGAGTCGGCCGATGTAAAAACCATCTACGAAGTCCCTATCCGTATGCAGCAGGAGGGGTTGGACAAAGTGGTTTTGCGTAAGTTGGGACTCAATCCCGACGATACGGTTGCCGATATGAAACAATGGAACTATTTTTTGGACAAATTGAATAATGCCAAAGAAAGCGTTACGATAGCGTTGGTAGGCAAGTATGTCAAGTTGCCCGATGCTTATAAGTCTATTATCGAATCGCTTATTCATGCTGCGGCTTACAACGATTGTAAACTCGACTTGCGCTTGATATTGTCCGACAATATCACCGACGAAAATGTGCAGGAAACTTTGCACGATGCCGATAGCATTTTGATTGCTCCGGGGACGGGTTTGCGTGGAGTTGACGGAAAAATAGCAGCGGCAAAGTATGCCCGCAAAAATGGAATTCCCTGTTTTGGAATAGGGTTGGGCTTGCAATGTATGGTTGTGGAGTTTGCCCGTAATGTGTTGCAGTGGCAAGAGGCTAATTCGGTAGAGATAGACGCAAAAACGCCTTACAATGTGATTGATATAATGGACGAGCAGAAAAGCGTGTTGAACCTTACGGGAGGCGTGCGCTTGGGGGCTTACGATTGCAAATTGAGAGAGGATTCTTTTGTTAAATCGATTTATGGAAAATCTCTTGTAAAGGAGCGTCATCGTCATCGTCTTGAGTTTAATAGTAGTTATAAGGAACAATTTGAGGCTGCCGGTTTTGTATGCAGTGGAACAAATCCCGACACCGATTTGGTAGAGATTTTGGAAATGCCTTCGCATCCTTGGTATGTAGGTGTTCAGTTTCACCCTGAATATAGCAGTACGGTTGTCAATCCTCATCCGTTGTTTGTGAATTTTGTAAGAGCAACAGTTAATAATAAAAATAAAAAGTTGAAAAATGGATAAAAACACAGTTATCGGGTTAGTACTGATTTTTGCAATAATTGTAGGTTTTAGTTGGCTTAATCGTCCGAGCGAAGAGCAGATTGCCGCTCAACAACGTTACCGTGATTCGATACAGAAAGTGGAGTTGGAAAAAGCCCAACAAGCGGCGTTGGTAGAGGCTTTGAAGCAGCAAGAACGTACGGATACGGTTGTTGATGCCGATATGGCAAAAAAAGCGTTTGGAGCATTTGCGGCTTCGGCTGTAGGCAGCGAACAATTTGTGGAGTTGGAAAACGATTTGTTGAAATTGGTTTTTACGACGAAAGGCGGCCGCATCTATTCGGCAGAGTTGAAAGAGTATAAAACGCACGATTCTTTGCCGCTTGTGTTGTTTGATAAGGACGAAAGTGCCTTGGATTTTACCTTCTTGTCATCGAACAATCGCGTGCTACATACCAATAATTTTTATTTCGAGCCGCAAATAACTACTTCCGAAAAAGGGAAACAACTTCAAATGCGGTTGGTTTTGGAGGAAGATAAATACCTCGAGTTCAATTATTTGCTGCCTGATAATGAATATAAAGTGGATTTTTCGATAACCGCACACAATTTGACCGATGTGCTTGACAATAATTCCAATTCGTTGGAAATGGTATGGAAAAGTAAACTGAAACAACAGGAAAAAGGACGTAAGTTTGAAGCTCGTTATGCTACATTGAATTATAAATTCACTTCGGACGATGTAGAATATTTGAGTGAATCGAAAGATGATAGCAAACAACTCTCGAACAAAATACAATGGATTGCCTTTAAAGACCAATTCTTTAGTACGGTATTGATAGCCGATCAGTCGTTTACATCGACAACCTTGTCGAGTAAAATATCCGACAATGTCGATTATTTGAAAAACTATCAGGCTGATGCTTCGTTGTCTTTTGACCCTACGGGAAAAAGCACTACAACGTTGAGCTATCTGTTTATTCCTAACAAATATCAGACCCTGAAAAAATACGATAAGCAATACAAAAATGAAACGGGCAGCAATATGCAGTTTAGACAGTTGTTGCCGATGGGCTGGACGCTTTTCCGTTGGATAAACGAATATCTGATAATTCCGATATTTAATTTCTTCGGGAAATACATATCGAATTATGGTATTGTCATCTTGCTTTTGACAATAGTTGTGAAACTGATTATTTTGCCGTTTACTTACAAATCTTATTTGTCGTCGGCCAAAATGCGTGTCCTAAAACCGCAAATCGACGAAATAAATGCAAAATATCCGCCCGAAAAGGCGATGGAGCGTCAGCAGGCAACCATGAATCTTTATAATCGTGTAGGAGTGAGTCCGATGAGCGGATGCTTGCCAATGCTGCTTCAGATGCCGATTTTGTTTGCCATGTTTATGTTTTTTCCCACTTGTATAGAATTGCGTCAACAAAGTTTCCTTTGGGCAAAAGACTTGGCAAGCTACGATGCCATTTTCGAGTGGAGTACATATATCCCCATTATTACGCCTTACTTCGGCAATCACATCAGTCTTTTTTGTTTGCTGATGACTATTACAAACATCGTTTATACAAAAATCAATATGTCGAGTCAGGCGGGAGCTGCCGACCAAATGAAGGTGATGAAATGGATGATGTATTTGATGCCGGTAATGTTCATGTTCATCTTCAACGATTATGCTTCCGGATTGAGTTATTATTACTTTGTTTCGTTGTTGCTGACGATACTGCAAACTTATCTGTTCCGCTTGTTTATCGACGAAGAAAAGTTGCTGAAAAAGTTGGAAGCCAACAAAAAGAAACCGATGAAAAAATCCGGTTTTATGGCTCGTTTGGAGGAGGCACAACGCCAGCAACAAAAGGCTATGCGTGAGCAAATGAAAAAAAATCGTTAAAGGCTTTACATGCGACATTGGAGCTTGATAGTTTGTAATTGTCAGGCTCTTTTGTTTTAGAGAAAAAGCATTGAAAACCTTATATAAAATAATTGGAACTCTGTCGCTTGTGCTTGGGTTGGTAGGTATTTTTCTGCCCATATTGCCTACAACTCCTTTTCTGTTGCTTACGGCAACTCTGTATGCCAAAAGTTCGGAACGATTGTATAGTTGGTTGATGAATCATCCTCGCTTGGGTACGTATATTGAGGATTTTCGCAGGCATCGTACATTGCCTTTGCGCGTGAAGGTTATATCTGTTACTACTTTGTGGGCGACAATTCTTTTGTCTGTGTTTTTAGTGAAAATACTCTTCGTAAGAGTACTTCTGCTATTTGTGGCTGTAGCTGTTACGGTTCATATTTTGCACTATAAAACGAGGAAGTGATTCACTTCCTCGTTTTTATGATAACAGACGTTTTTTTGTTGTTTAATGGCTACTTTTAAATTGCTGTAAGAAACGAACGTCGTTTTCGGAGAACATACGCAGGTCTTTTACCCGGTATTTTAGGTTGGCAATGCGTTCTACTCCGAATCCGAATGCGTAACCGGAGTAGATTTTTGAGTCGATACCACACATTTCCAATACATTAGGATCAACCATTCCGCAACCCATTATCTCTACCCAACCGGTGTGTTTGCAAAAGGCGCATCCCTTTCCTCCGCATAGGTCGCACGAAATGTCCATTTCGGCACTTGGTTCGGTAAATGGGAAATATGATGGTCGCAGGCGAATTTGTGTTTTTTCGCCGAACATCTCTTTTGTGAAATAAAGTAGTGCTTGCTTTAAATCGGCAAACGAAACGTTTTTGTCGATGTACAATCCTTCTATCTGATGGAAGAAACAATGTGCTCTGTACGAAATAGCCTCGTTGCGATAAACACGTCCCGGGCATATTACTCGAATCGGAGGTTTTTGCGTTGTCATTACGCGTGTTTGCACCGACGATGTATGAGTACGGAGTAAAACGTCCGGATTTTTTTCGATGAAAAACGTATCTTGCATATCGCGGGCAGGATGTTCAGCCGGGAAATTAAGAGCCTCAAAAACATGCCAGTCGTCTTCAATTTCAGGTCCTTCGGCAAGAGCAAACCCTAATCGTGAGAAAATATCTACAATTTCGTTTCTAATCAAAGAGAGCGGATGCCTTGATCCGATTTCGATAGGTTCGCATGGGCGCGACAAATCAAGGTCTTGTTCCGTTAGCGAGGTGTTCCCAAAAGATTCTTTTAGCGATTTGATTTTCTCTTGGGCAAGATTTCTCAATTGATTTAGTTTTTGCCCTATCTCCTTTTTCTGCTCGTTAGGAACCTCCCGGAAATCGTTGAACAAAGAGGTGATTTCTCCTTTCTTACTTAAATATTTGATACGAAGGGCTTCTATCTCTTCGTTGTTTTTGGCGGTCAGTTTTTCTATGACTTTTGTCAGATTGTTTATTCTCTCAATCATTTCCTTGCTATTAAAATTTTTGCAAAATTACGATTTTTCTTTGAGATGAGTTTATAAAAGAATGCTGTTTGTTGAATGTAAAAAACGAAAAAACCTAAAAATAATTTAATCTTTTTTTTGATAAACGTAAATAAAATATTATGTTTGCGATTCATTTAGGGAAAATTTTTTTAGTATGAAAAAGACATTATTTATTCTGTTGTTAATAACAACGAGTTGTGCTGCCATTGCTGCCAATGGCAAAAAAGATAAATTTAATTATAGCTATAATTTTTGTGTCAGCAATCTAAATGATTGTGTTACGGAAACTCCGATGTCTATCACAATTAATCTTACAAAAGATGCTGAAACATTGTATGATATGTGTACCGTAAAAATGGACGGGAAAGCCATCTCTTTTAGAGTAATTAGTGGAATCATACGTGATAAGGTTCATCCTAATTTGAGTTTGGTTGAGATGGACGGAGGCATTCCTACTTCAAAAAAATGGGAATTGAAATTTATTGGCGATCGTGCCAAACTATATCGTTTAGGCGGAATCCGCTATGAGTTTAAGAATGAAAACTTTGGCGAGATACTTGGCGAAGCGTCGGCTTCAGAAGATGGAGGAGCGGAAGAATAATTGTTGAAATAGTTGAGAAATCAACTATTTTTTTGTGCAAAAAAGAAACTCTTTCGTATCTTTGCGTTGCAAAAAGAAAATATTATGATAGTACGATTTTTTGAATATTTCTATTTTTACTTTTATTTTAAGAAATAAGAGCGGGATTTGTTATAGAAATATTTAAGAAACAAGAATTTGGTAAATCCCGCTCATTTTTGAGTGGGATTTTTTTATAAAGAACAATGAAAAGAGTAGCTATACAAGGAATTGCAGGGTCGTTTCATGAAATTGCCGCTCGCAACTTTTTCGGAGAGGATATAGAGATTATACCCTGCCTTACTTTTAAGGAAATATTTGAACAGGTAACTCCTGAAAACGACTATTATGCCATAATGGCAATTGAGAATACCATTGCCGGAAGTCTCTTGCAAAATCATCATCTGTTGAGTAATAGTGAGTTACAAATAATTGGTGAATACAAATTGAGAATAGAGCATTCGTTGGTGGCATTGCCCAATCAAAGCATTGACGATATAAAAGAGGTGCATTCTCATCCTATCGCATTGATGCAATGTGAAGAATTTCTTGCTCAACATAAAGCCATGAAAGCTGTGGAAAGTGAAGATACGGCATTCAGTGCAAAAGAAATTGCTGAAAACAATTTGAAAGGTCAGGCGGCTATTTGTGGTCGTTTGGCGGCGGAGATATATAATTTGGCCGTACTTGCCGACGGTATCGAAACTAATAAACGTAACTTTACGCGTTTTTTGGTGATTACCAATAGTGAGAATGCAAAAAAATGGAATGTCGAGAACGAAACGAACAAAGCATCGTTGATGCTTACAGTGCCACACGAAGAAGGTAGTTTGTCAAAAATACTGACAATCTTTTCGTTTTATCATATCAATTTGTCGAAGATTCAATCGTTGCCGATTATAGGTAAAGAGTGGGAATATCGCTTTTATATTACGCTTGAATACGATAATTATACACGCTATCAGCAAGCATTGAGTGCGATAAAACCTTTTGCAAATGAGTTTAAAAATCTTGGAGAATACAAAGCATTTACAGCATAAAAATGAATATGAATATACAACCGGCCAACCGACTTGGTGCAATAACCGAATACTATTTTTCAAGAAAACTGAAAGAGATAGCTTCGCTTAATGCCGCAGGGAAAGATATTATCAGTTTGGGAATTGGTAGCCCCGATATGCCGCCATCGCCTGAAACGATAGAGGTGCTTTGCGAAAATGCAAGGAAAGCAGATGCACATGGGTATCAACCTACTGTCGGAATACCTGAATTACGAGAGGCCATGGCGTCGTTTTATAAACGTTGGTATGATGTCGATTTGAATCCTGCGACGGAAATTCAGCCACTTATTGGCTCGAAAGAGGGAATTTTACATGTTACGCTGGCTTTTGCCAATGTTGGCGACGAGGTGTTGGTTCCCAATCCCGGTTATCCTACTTATACGTCGTTGAGCAAGATATTGGGGTGTAAGGTGGTGCATTACGATTTGAAACCGGAAACGGGTTGGCAGCCCGATTTTGAAGCATTGGAGAAAATGGATTTGAGTCGTGTAAAGATGATGTGGACCAATTATCCGAATATGCCGACAGGAGCGAATGCAACATTGGATTTGTATGAAAAAATTGTCGATTTCGCCAAACGTAAAAATATCGTGGTGGTGAACGATAATCCATATAGTTTTATCCTTAATCGCAAGCCAATCAGTATATTAAATATATCGGGAGCAAAAGATTGCTGTATTGAGTTCAACTCGATGAGCAAAAGTCACAATATGCCGGGTTGGCGTGTGGGTATGCTGGCTTCGAATGCACAATTTGTACAATGGGTGTTAAAAATAAAAAGCAATATCGACTCGGGTACTTTTCGTGCCATGCAGTTGGCAGCGGCACAAGCCTATCACAATAGTCAAACATGGCATGAGGAAGCCAATATCAATGTTTACAGAAGACGTCGGAAATTTGCCGAAGAGATAATGACAACCCTGCATTGCACGTTTGACCCTGCGCAAGTGGGAATGTTTCTTTGGGGACGAATACCTGAAACGTATGCCGATGCTGAAGAGTTGACGGAGAAGGTGTTGCACGAAGCGCGTGTGTTTATTACACCGGGGTTTATTTTTGGCTCTAACGGCAGTCGGTATATCCGCATTTCGCTTTGTGCCAAAGAGGAGAAGTTAGCAGAGGCCTTGAATAGAATTAAACAAAATTTGTAAGAAAATATATTTAAATATGGAATTAGAATTGAAAAAAATAAAGATGGAAGGCGTTGAAGAGAAACGTCCCATTGTGATAGCAGGTCCGTGTAGTGCAGAGTCGGAAGAACAAACTCTGAACACGGCCAAACAATTAGCTGCCAAAGGAATCAAAATCTTTCGTGCGGGCATTTGGAAACCTCGTACAAAACCGGGAGGTTTTGAAGGTGTTGGCGAAAAAGGCTTGGCGTGGTTGCAACGCGTAAAAGAAGAAACGGGCATGTATGTGGCTACCGAAGTGGCTACGGCAAAGCATGTAGAAAGCGTTTTGAAACACAACATTGATATGCTTTGGATTGGAGCCAGAACCTCGGCAAATCCCTTTGCAATGCAAGAAATCGCCGATTCGCTTCGCGGGGTGGACATCCCCGTTTTGGTAAAAAATCCTGTAAATCCCGATTTGGAGTTGTGGATAGGAGCCTTGGAACGATTGAATAATGCCGGAGTCAAACAACTTGGAGTGATACATCGCGGATTTAGTTCCTACGACAAAAAAATTTATCGTAACATTCCTCAATGGCATATTCCTATTGAATTGCGTCGCCGTTTGCCGAATTTGCCTATTATTTGCGACCCGAGCCATATCGGTGGCAAACGCGAACTGATAGCCCCGCTTTGTCAGCAAGCCATGGATTTGAATTTTGATGGTTTGATGATAGAGTCGCACGAAAATCCCGATTGTGCGTTGAGCGATGCCATGCAGCAGGTAACGCCCGATATTTTGAGTTATATCCTTAATCTGTTAGTGATTCGCGAGGGTACTCAAACGACCGAAAATTTGAGAGAGTTGCGTTCGCAAATTGATGAGTGCGACAATCAATTGATAGAAACTTTGGCGAAACGTATGCGCATCTCGCGTGAGATAGGCGTGTTTAAAAAAGAACATAATATGACGATTTTTCAGTCGGGGCGTTACGACGAGATTATTAACAAACGTGGCATTCAGGCTGTACAATGCGGTATGGATAGCGAATTTATGAAAAAGGTTTTTGAGGCTATTCACGAAGAGTCGGTTCGTCAGCAGGTGGAAGTGATTAACAAGTAAGTCGGTTGTATAAATGAGAATATTGATATTGGGTGCCGGCAAAATGGGCACGTTTTTTACCGATGCCTTGTGTTTGAAGCATGAGGTGGCATTGTACGACCCCGATGCCTCGCGTTTGCGGTTTGTGTTTAATACGCAACGGTTGAGCGAATTGGAGAGTGTTCAAGCGTTTAATCCCGAACTCGTTATCAATGCTGCTACAATCAAGTTTACGATTGAGGCATTTGAAAAAGTACTCCCGTATCTTTCCAAAGATTGCATATTGTCGGATATTGCATCGGTGAAAACGGGGTTGCCCGAGTTTTATAAAAAAACGGGTATGCGTTTTGTTTCTACACATCCGATGTTTGGACCTACGTTTGCACGATTGGATAATCTTTCGAGCGAGAATGCCATTATCATTGCCGAATCGGATTATTTGGGAAAAATGTTTTTCAAAGATTTTTACAACTCACTCAAACTAAACATCTTTGAATATTCATTTGAAGAACATGATGAAACCATTGCTTATTCGCTTTCGTTGCCGTTTGTGTCATCGTTGGTTTTTTCGGCAATTATGAAGCATCAAGATGCACCGGGAACGACATTCAAAAAACACATGATGGTAGCCCGTGGATTGCTTTCGGAGGACGATTATCTACTTTCCGAAATCCTTTTTAATCCTCATACGCCCGGACAGGTGGAAAAAATTCAAAACGAACTAGTCGATTTGCTCGACATTATCCGCCGAAAAGACACCGAAGCTATGCAACTTTTTCTCAAAAAGGTAAGAAAGAATATTGAGTAAAAGAGAATCTTAGTTATACTTTATAACAACCACTCCAAATAATTGTCTGGTGTTATGATAGTAGTTTCTTTTATTGGATATGCTTATCGTATTCCGAAATTTTGTTCAATTTTTTGGATTAGAGCATTAGATTAGTGGCGGAAATACTAGATACACTTGCGGACGGAACCGCAAGACTAAACAGATGACGGATAGGCAAGAAATACCCGAATGAGATGCGGAGTTAATGGACAAAAAATGCGTGCAAGAATGCGCACGAGGTGCACAATCAGTAGAATTTATTGGTTACTCCCTAATTTTTAGAAAAAATATAGATTCTTTTTAATGTTTAGTTATGAGTTCCAACTAAAGTGGGATGAACTTCAGCTAATGATCGTTCAAATAATTCCATAATAGGTTTGCATTCTTGTGGAAAGACATATATATGCAAGTTGAAGATAATATGATAATCCATCTCTTTAACTAAATCATACAAATGCAGTCCATGCTTATCTCTCTGTTGATGATAACCTAAATGTTTCATTATTCTATCTACGATGTTTTCTGACTTTCCCACATATAATGTATTGTCTTTAGGATATGAACATTTGACTATTCTAGGTGTTTGAATAGAAGAATGTTTACTGATTTCTTTTATCCTCATCTTTATTGTTTCCACCATATTTGGATATAAGATGGCAGGTGACACAATTTCCCATCTATACAAACAAGGAAATGCGTCATATTGTTTGAGCCATTCAAACATCTCTTGAAAATCTTTAGCAGCTCGTACATCAGTAGAAATGTATATACTATCAAGATTTTGACTATCAATCTCAAAAGTATTAAAATCAATGATACCACATTTAGCAACTAATTGAAACAAATTGCTATAATATTCCGCATTTATACGGAAAATATCTTCTGTTGTTTTCATTTGAGTAAATTATCTAGATCTGTAGGTGTTGGAATGTTTTTTAAGTTATTTTCAGAAAGGAATAAAACACATGTCCCTTTAAGATTAGTATGTTCTCTCTCCCTGTTGATACGATCATTATTGTCGGTATAATCGCTAATACGACATACTTCATGATTTTGTATTTGTTCAAGCGATTGATAGCGATACCCCATCCATGTAAATTGTGGTAACTTTCCAAAATAAGCCCAAGAATCTTGATTGAGAATGATAATGAGTTTTGGTTTAATGATTTCCTCTATCATATTTTGTGTTAGGCAAATTTGTTCCACTACATAACCAAACAATTGTGGATTAAGCACAATTTGTTGATTTGCAATTTGGTGATCACTCTCTTGAAAACTAAATAAATCGATATATGCTGTTTTGTAACGGAGATTTTTCTGTGGCGATACAAGTAGTTGATTTATGATTGCATCTTCGGGTAATGGATATATCGACAGATTGTCTATAGAGTTATCTGTATTGTACTTAGGGTTATATCCAACTATAAGTATATCTTTCTGTGTTATATTTTGGCAAATTTTATAACCACGTTTCATAATGTTGTTAATAGTACCATATT
>SAMEA3663036__coassemble_484_pt1 | contig 18696 bp, 14 predicted proteins | sample SAMEA3663036__metabat2_low_PE_036 | metagenome-assembled genome bin SAMEA3663036 (sample SAMEA3663036) | pig gut metagenome | biome: pig gut; feature: pig-associated habitat; material: faeces | place: France | collected 2012 | reverse complement strand
AAAAAGTATTTGGAATTGTAACGGTTATCGCAGTTTTAGTATTTGGAATGACTGCAAATGTGATGGCACAAGATGTCCCCGCTCCGGAAGCAGGACAAGAACAAGTTGCTGAAGAACAAGCCACGCCTGTTGAGGCTGTAGCTGACGAACAAAGTGAGGTTGCTGCAGAAGAAGGTGGTATTGTAGGAGCTCACAAAGCATTGAAAATCAAGTTTATTGAAGGTGGTGCAGGGTTTATGGCTCTTGTAGCATTCTGTTTGATTTTCGGTTTGGCTCTTTGCATTGAACGTATTCTTTATTTGAATCTTTCTGCAGTCAATACAAAAAAATTGTTGAGCAAAATTGATGAGGCTTGGAAAAAAGGTGGTGTTGAAGATGCAATGAATGTTTGCCGCAATACACGTGGTCCTGTTGCTTCGATTTTCTATCAAGGTCTTTCGCGTTACGACGAAGGTATCGACGTTGTAGAAAAAACAGTTGCTTCTTATGGTTCAGTACAACTTGGTTTGTTAGAGAAAAACTTGTCTTGGATTACCTTGTTTATTGCAATTGCACCTTCGTTAGGATTTATGGGTACGGTTATTGGTATGATTCAAGCATTTGATAAAATTCAACAAGTAGGTGATATTTCGGCAACAGTTGTTGCGGGTGGTATCAAAGTTGCATTGTTGACAACATTGTGGGGTTTGATTGTTGCAGTTATTCTTCAATTATTCTACAACTACATTTTGTCGCGTGTTGATGCTTTGGTAAACGATATGGAAGATGCTTCTATTTCGTTGCTTGATATTGTTGTAAAAAATTCAAAATAATTGAACTATGTCGAATAAGTTAGATTTAATAACAAAAATCACCCTATGGGTACTATTCGCTGTCAGCGTAGTAGTGGGGTTGCTGATTTTTGTAGGTGGCGATGGCACTCCGCTCGAAGTCGGTGGTGAATCGTTGTGGCAACCATTGTTTACCGAAACATTGATGTATTGGGGATACGCATTGGTAGCTCTTGCTTTATTGATAACTTTAGGGTTAAGCTTGGTACAATTTGTACAGACCTTTATCAACAATCCTCGTAAGGGTATCAAGTCGTTAAGTATCATTGTGATATTTGTTGCAGTGTTTATTGTTTCTTGGTTTATCGGTAGCGGTGAACAAGTTACCATTGTTGGTTACGAGGGTACTGACAATCAAGGATTTTGGGCACAATTTACAGATATGTGTATCTACTCAATTTATATTTTGGCTGGAGGTACTGTATTGGCATTACTTGGTTCAGCATTGTATTCAAAAGTTAAATAAAAGAAAAAACTATGGCTAAAAGGAAATGTCCGGAAATAAATGCCAGTTCTATGGCCGATATCGCATTTCTTTTGCTGATATTTTTCCTTGTAACAACAACCATGTCGGTGGATAAAGGTTTGTCGCGTCGTTTGCCGGCTCCTTTGCCCGAAAATATGGAAAAACAAAGTGTTGAAGTTAATAAACGTAATACATTTATTGTATTGTTGAATAGTAACAATCAACTACTTGTTCAAGGTGAGTTCTTAAATGTGAAAGATTTGCGGGAGAAAGCAAAAGTTTTTATTAAAAACGAATTTAATGACCCGAATATGCCTGTTAAAAAACCAATGGATGTTGAATTCTTTGGTACGGTAGAGGTAACGAAAGATCATATTATTTCGTTGCAAAACGACCGTATGACGCAATATCAGGCTTATATTGAGGTTCAAAACGAGTTGGTGGCTGCTTATAACGAATTGAGAGATGAATTGTCTCGTGCAAAATTCGGAATGGCTTACGAGTCGTTAGATGAAGAACGACAAAAAGCGATTCAGAAAATTTATCCTCAAAAAATATCGGAAGCAGAACCTAAAAATTATGGAGGAAAAAAATAATGGCAAAAATTAGAAAAGAAGGGAAGAAAGAGGTTCCTGCATTATCAACATCTTCGTTGCCGGACTTGATATTTTCATTATTGTTTTTCTTCATGGTTGCAACTTCGATGAAAGAGGTAACTTATATGGTAGAAATACGAGTGCCGGAAGCAACAGAGCTGCAAAAATTGGAAAAGAAATCGTTGGTACGTTATATTTATATGGGTACTCCTCAACGTGAATATCAAAAAGCGTATGGTACGGAAACCCGTATACAATTGGACGATGCTTTTGCCGATGTACGCCAATTGGAGGACTATGTTGTGCGTGAGCGTAGTGCAATGAAAGAGGAAGAACAACCTCTTTTGACAATATCAATCAAAGCTGATAAAGATACAAAGATGGGTATTGTTACTGATGTGAAACAGGCACTCCGCCGTGCTTATGCATTGAAAATAAATTATGCAGCGGCACAGCGAATGGAATATAATCCGTAAGATTCATTTTTCATTTTTTTAAAAAGAATATTCTACAGAATATTCTTTTTTTTTGTGTTAAACAATGAAAAAAAAGAGTGAATAATTGGATAGCTTCAGAAAAAAAAATACCTTTGCAAAAATTAAAAATGGATAAGAATTTACTAATTACATTGCTTGATATAATTCTCTTGCGTAGCTAAACGGAAGTGAGTATAGGGTATGTAATTTGTGCAATGAAGCCTTTCTCACTTCTTAGTGTGAAAGGCTCTTTTAATAAGTTATAATTATGAGTGATAGACTATTTATTTTTGACACGACGTTGCGAGATGGAGAACAAGTGCCCGGTTGCCAGCTTAATACCATAGAAAAAATTCAAGTGGCAAAGCAGCTGGAGGCTCTTGGAGTTGATGTAATTGAGGCAGGTTTCCCTATTTCGAGCCCCGGAGATTTTAATTCGGTAATCGAAATATCGAAAGCTGTAACGTGGCCGACTATTTGTGCTTTGACACGGGCAGTTGAAAAAGACATTGATGTGGCTGTAGATGCTTTGAGGTTTGCAAAACATAAGAGAATACATACGGGCATCGGTACTTCAGATGCTCACATCAAATATAAATTTAACTCAAATAGGGAGGAAATTATAGAAAGAGCTGTGGCTGCTGTTAAGTATGCACGGCGGTTTGTCGATGATGTGGAATTTTATGCCGAAGATGCAGGACGTACCGATAACGAATATTTGGCAAGGGTAGTTGAGGCTGTAATTAAGGCCGGTGCTACGGTGGTGAATATTCCTGATACAACGGGTTATTGTCTGCCTTCGGAATACGGAGCTAAAATAAAATATTTGATAGAGCATGTTGATGGTGTTCATAAGGCTGTTTTATCTACGCATTGTCATAACGATTTGGGTATGGCTACGGCAAATACTATCAGTGGTGTTCTGAATGGTGCCCGTCAGGTAGAGGTAACAATCAATGGAATTGGCGAACGTGCCGGCAATACTTCGTTGGAAGAGATTGCAATGATTATAAAATCGCATAACGATATTGATATTCAGACAAATATCAATACACAGAAAATTTATCCGACAAGTAGAATGGTGTCGAGTTTGATGAATATGCCGGTACAACCAAATAAGGCAATTGTCGGGCGTAATGCGTTTGCTCATTCCTCGGGTATTCATCAAGATGGTGTATTGAAAAATGTTCAAACTTACGAGATAATCGACCCGAAAGATGTCGGCATTGACGATAATGCAATCGTGCTTACCGCTCGAAGCGGACGTGCTGCTCTGAAGCATCGTTTGCAAGTGCTTGGCGTGGAATTGGAACAAGATCGTTTGAATCAAGTGTATGAGGAGTTTTTGAAACTTGCCGATAAGAAGAAAGAGGTTAATGATGACGATGTGCTTTTGTTGGCAGGAGCAGAACGCTCTCAAAATCATCATATTAAACTTGATTATTTACAGGTAACAAGTGGTGTCGGGGTGCGTTCGGTGGCAAGTCTTGGTTTGAGCATTGCTGGTGAAAAATTTGAGGCCGCATCTTCGGGGAATGGTCCGGTTGATGCTGCCATAAAAGCATTGAAGCAAATTATTCGTCGACAAATGGTGCTTAAAGAATTTACAATTCAGGCCATTAGCAAGGGTAGCGACGATGTCGGAAAAGTACACATGCAAGTAGAGTACGAAGGACACGTTTATTACGGATTTGGTGCTAATACCGATATTGTGGCAGCTTCGGTAGAGGCCTATATTGATTGTATAAATAAATTTGTAAAATAGATAGAGAAAATGGCAAATACGTTATTTGATAAAATTTGGGATGCACATATAGTTCAGCAGGTGGAAGACGGACCTACTCAACTCTATATTGATAGGCTTTATTGTCATGAGGTAACAAGTCCGCAAGCATTTGAGGGAATGCGTAGCAGAGGATTGAAATGTTTTCGTCCGCAAAACATTTATTGCATGCCTGACCACAACACTCCTACTCACGACCAAGACAAACCGATAGAAGATGTTGTTTCGCGTACGCAAGTGGATACGTTGGCAAAAAATGCACACGATTTCGGCTTGGCTCATTTTGGTATGATGGATAAACGCAATGGTATTATTCATGTGGTGGGACCTGAACGCGGTTTGACCTTGCCCGGAATGACTATCGTGTGTGGCGATTCGCATACAAGTACACACGGAGCGATGGGGGCGGTGGCTTTTGGTATTGGTACGAGCGAAGTGGAGATGGTTTTGGCGTCGCAGTGTATTCTGCAAGCTCGCCCGAAAACAATGCGTATTACTATTGATGGGAAGTTGAAAAAAGGCGTAACCGCTAAAGATGTTGCCTTGTATATGATGTCGAAAATGACAACAAGTGGAGCTACCGGTTATTTTGTGGAGTATGCAGGTGAAGCGGTGAAAAACTTAACTATGGAAGGTCGTTTGACCTTGTGCAATCTGTCGATAGAAATGGGTGCTCGCGGTGGAATGATTGCTCCCGACGAGGTTACATTTGAGTATATAAAAGGTAGGGAAAATGCACCTAAAGGAGAGGCTTGGGATAAAGCCTTGGCTTATTGGAAAACATTGAAAAGTGAGGCAAATGCCGTATTTGACAAGGAAGTGTTATATCATGCCGAAGATATTGAACCGATGATAACCTATGGAACAAATCCCGGTATGGGAATGGGTATTTCGCAAGCGATTCCGACTACTGAAACAATGAACGAACAAGCAAAAATCTCGTTTCATAAATCCTTGAATTATATGGGATTTAAAGAAGGCGAAAAATTGTTGGGGAAGCAAGTCGATTATGTTTTTCTCGGTGCATGTACCAATGGTCGCATCGAGGATTTTCGAGCATTTGCCTCTATTGTCAAAGGTCGTAAAAAGGCGGATAATATTACTGCGTGGCTTGTCCCCGGTTCGTGGATGGTTGATGCCCAGATTCGCGAGGAAGGCTTGGATAAAGTGCTTGCTGAAGCCGGTTTTGAAATTCGTCAGCCAGGGTGTTCGGCTTGCTTGGCAATGAACGATGACAAAATCCCTGCGGGGAAATATGCGGTTTCGACAAGTAATCGAAATTTTGAAGGGCGTCAGGGACCGGGGGCACGTACCATGTTGGCAAGTCCTTTGGTGGCAGCAGCAGCAGCAGTTACGGGTGTGGTTACCGACCCTCGAGAATTGATGGATTAAACGTTTTAAAAGAGATAAAAGAATGAAACAGAAATTCAATATAATAACAAGTACATGTGTTCCTCTTCCGTTGGAAAATGTGGATACCGATCAGATAATTCCTGCACGTTTTTTGAAAGCAACAACTCGCGAGGAGAAGTTTTTTGGTGATAATTTATTTCGCGATTGGCGTTATAATGCTGACGGTACATTGAATAAGGATTTTGTACTGAACAATCCGAAATATGGAGGACAGATTTTGGTTGCTGGCAAAAATTTCGGTTCGGGTTCGAGCCGTGAACATGCGGCTTGGGCAATTGCCGGATATGGATTTCGTGTGGTTGTGTCGAGCTTTTTTGCCGATATTCACAAAAATAACGAACTGAACAATTTTGTATTGCCGGTAGTGGTTAGCGAAGCATTCTTATCGGAATTGTTTGAGTCTATCAATGCCGACCCGAAAACGGAAGTGGAAGTCGATTTACCTAATCAAACAATTACGAATAAGGCAACAGGCAAGAGCGAAAAATTTGAAATTAACGCTTACAAAAAACATTGCCTGATTAACGGATTGGACGATATTGATTTTTTGCTTACGAACAAAGACAAGATAGAGGCATGGGAAAAGCGTTCAAGATAGAAATACTTGACACTACACTTCGCGATGGGGAACAGACTTCGGGAGTTTCGTTTGCCACGCAAGAAAAGATGAGCATTGCTCGTTTTTTGCTCGAGGATTTGGGTGTCGATCGTTTGGAGGTGGCTTCGGCACGCGTTTCGCAAGGTGAGTTTGAAGCCGTACAGATGATTGCCAATTGGGCAAAAAACAATGGCTATCTATCTAAAATAGAAGTGCTTGGATTTGTCGATGGCGGACGCTCTATCGCATGGATAAAAAATGCGGGATGCCGTGTGCTGAATCTGCTCAGCAAAGGTTCTTATCGACATGTTACGGAGCAATTGGGAAAAACACCCGAGCAACACATCAACGATATTCGTGAAACAGTGGCACAAGCTCGAGCCGAGGGATTCGACGTAAACCTCTACTTGGAAGATTGGAGCAATGGTATGTTGCATTCGCCCGATTATGTTTTTCAAATGCTTGATTCGCTTAAAAATGTTGGAATTAAACGGTTTATGTTGCCTGATACGTTGGGTATCTTGACGCCTACGCAAACGGCTGATTTTTGTTTGCAAATGGTGCAGCGTTATCCCGATTTGCATTTCGATTTTCATGCGCATAACGACTACGATATGGCGGTGGCTAACACTTACGAGGCTGTAAAAGTCGGCATCAGTGGCGTTCACACGACGGTAAATGGTTTGGGCGAACGTGCCGGAAATGCGCCGCTGACGAGTGTAGTAGCTGTTTTGCACGACAAACTGCATATACAAACCTCTGTACGGGAGTCTAAAATTTATCAAATAAGCAAGTTGGTGGAAACCTATTCGGGTGTGCGTATTCCGAACAATAAGCCTATTATCGGCGATAATGTTTTTACGCAATGTGCCGGTGTTCATGCCGATGGCGATGCAAAAAACGGGTTGTATTACAACGATTTGATTCCCGAACGTTTTGGGCGGGTACGCGAGTATGCACTCGGTAAAATGTCGGGTAAGGCAAATATCCGAAAAAACCTCGAGGCTCTCGGTATCAATCTTGATGAGGAGGCCATGCGCAAAGTTACCGAACGAATTATCGAACTTGGCGACAAAAAACAGTTGGTTACACCCGAGGAATTGCCTTTTATCGTTACCGATGTGTTGAAGCACGGGCAGCAAGAACAACGCATACGAATGATAAACTATTCGCTTTCGTTGGCGTATGGATTGCGACCCTTGGCGTCTGTAAAAATTGAAATTGACGGAAACACCTACGAGCAAAGTGCTGTGGGCGATGGGCAATACAACGCTTTTACAAAGGCACTTTGGAAGATTTATAAAAACCTGAATAAACCCATACCCGAGCTTATCGACTATGCGGTGATAATACCTCCGGGCGGGCAGACAGATGCCTTGGTGCATACTACCATTACTTGGAAATTGCACGACAAGGTATTTAAAACCCATGGCTTGGATGCCGACCAAACCGAAGCTGCCATAAAAGCTACGGTGAAAATGCTTAATCAAATAGAAAATTTATAATAAACTTATTTAAACTTTTTTGCCTATGAAGTAAATGCGTAGTTTTTTACGCACATCTTGAAAATATTGGAAGTAGCGTTGTAGCAACACTTGACACTTTGAAATCTCGACAATTTCAAAATTATCAACCAAGTAGATGCTTATAAATGTTCACGTGAGGAGCGTGATCTTGTTTATATTCGTAATTATTGGTTGGTAAGGGTAGTCGAGAACCTCAAAGAGTCAAGAAAGCGAAAATAAAAGCATCACGCTATTTTTATGTGCGTAAGTGAATATGGTGCTGCGGAGTAACTCGAAAAGCCGTAAAGTGAGTAGAGATAAATGTAATTTTTATAAAAATGAAGAAGTATGTTTTATTTATTTTTTTAGTGATTCCATTTTTTGCATTTTCTCAAGATATTATTATTACCAAACAAGCAGAAAAATTAGAAGTGAAGATTATAGAAGTATCTTCAAGTGAAATTAAGTATAAAAAATTAAACAATTTAGAGGGGCCTACATTTGTGCTTTCATCGTCAGAAATAGCTACTATTATTTATGAAAATGGAGATATTCAAACATTTGAAGATAAGTCGTTGTCTAAAAATATAGAAGAGGCTACGATTGTAGCAGATAAATATATTAGTAGGTCAGGAAATAGTTACTTCTATGATGGAGTTAAAATGCGTGGAAATGCATATAAGGATTTTCTTAATAAAAATTGTATTCCTGCATATCAAGAATATAAAAAAGGAGAAACTATTGCTACATGGGGTTGGGCATTGTTAGGAGTTGGTGTAGGATTTGATATAGGCTTTAGTTGGTGGTTACCTTATTCTTGGGTACCAGCTTTGGCTTGTGAAATTGCTTGTATTCCTACATTGATTGTAGGATATAACAAAATGCATAATAGTGCTGATATTTATAATACAACATGTGCAAAGAAACAACATACTCAAGCTTATTGGAGTATTAATGCTTCTCACAACGGAATAGGTTTAGCATTCAATTTTTAAACTTTACTCTTTATGAAATTCCGCCAACCCATCGATAGGTGCTTGTGTTATGTGGCTGAAGTTGAGGCCAAAGTCGTAGGCTGCTACTTCGAGCACATCGGCAAAGTGGTAAGCCACAGAGCCTGTAAAAGCTATCGGTAGGGTGCGAAAATCGGGGTAATGCACTATGTTGCGAGCAAAAAAAGTTATGAAAGCATCGAACACCAAATTGTAGCAGTAAGGTTCGGCTATGTTTTCCGATAAAAATGGTGTGAATTGAGCTAAATAACGATTGGGCAGAGGTTGTCGATATACGTTTTCGACAGCCTCTTTTGCTGTTAAGTGGTATTTGTCAGCAAAAAGTTCTGCTATGCTGTCGGGCATTTGTCGCTTAAGAAAATCGGAAACTAATGTTCGACCGAGATAAGCTCCGCTGCCTTCGTCGCCAAGAATGAACCCAAGCGGCGGAGTGTTTTGCGTGATGTTTGTTCCATCGTAAAGGCATGAATTTGAGCCTGTTCCCAATATGCAGGCAATGCCTTCGGAATGTCCGCAGAGGGCTCTGGCGGCACCTAATAAATCCGAATCAACTTCGATGATTGCGTTTGCAAAAACGGATTTTAGGGCAGTGGCTACAATCGGTTGTTTCTCGGGAATGCACCCTGCACCATAGAAATAAATCTCTTTGACCGAAGCCGAAACGGTGGCAAATGGCAGTTCTGATTTTATCAGTTGCGATATCATATCGGCAGTTTGATAAAACGGATTGATACCGTTTGTTCTTTTTTTATCGACAATATGATTGTTGTTGATTAAAATCCAATCGGCTTTTGTAGAACCTGCATCAGCTATTAGTTTCATAAATTTAAACAATGAAAATCAATAAGACAAAGAACGTTAAAAAATGCCGATTTTGCAAGTAAAAAAAGAGTTTCTCTATTGTTTGATTTTTTCAAAAGTCGTAATTTTGAACTCTGAAAATAACAATATAAAAAACAGATAAAAATGAAAGCAAATCTCAGTTCAAAGATTACTTTACGCCACATTCCACGTAAGTATTATCAATCGAAAGATGTTTTGGAATTGTCGAGTTTAACTCGTTTTGAAAAACTCTCAACTGAAATTTTTGACGAAGCGGTTGAAGGTGCAAAAAAAGTAGCTGATGAGATAGCTTTGGCTATTCGGACAAAGCAGGCAAAAGGTGAAAAATTTGTCTTAGGACTGGCTTGCTCGCGTTCGTGCTCGGAGTTGTATGCCGAATTGGTCAGAATGCACAATGAGGGTTTGAGTTTCAAAAATGTGGTTGTTTTTAATATTTTTGAATATTATCCATTAGCAAATAGTGCCCAAAGTTGTTTCTCGCAACTACAATCGTCGTTGTTGAGTAAAATAGACATTGACAAAGCGAACGTTTATTCACCGAACTGTTCGTTGCAAAAAGATGAAGTGGTTTCGTTTTGTAAAACGTATGAAGAGCAAATCGCTTCGTTTGGCGGAATCGATTATTTGGTGCTTGGAATCAGTGATTCCGGCAATATCGGTTTTAACGAATCGGGTTCGCAAGGCACTTCGCGTACGCGTTTGATTATGTTGGATAGCAATTCGAGAAAAGAAGGGGCGTATTTGTTCGGTTCTGCCGAAAATGTTCCCGTTTGTGCTATCACCATGGGCATAGGCACCATACTTGATGCCAAACGTGTTGTGGCAATGGCTTGGGGCGATGGCAAAGCTGAAATTGTGAAACAGGCTGTGGAAGATAAGGTTTCTGACACCTGTTCGGCTTCTTATTTGCAAAATCATGTGAACGCAACGTTGATATTGGATATTCATTCTGCAAGCGAACTTACCCGTATCAGTCATCCGTGGTTGGTAACTTCGTGTGAATGGGACGACAAGTTGATTCGCCGTGCCATCGTTTGGCTTTGTCAGAAATTGAATAAACCGATTTTGAAACTTACGAATAAGGATTATAATGAAAACGGATTAAGCGAGTTGCTTGCATTGCATAGCTCTGCGTACAATGTGAATATCAAAATCTTTAATGATTTGCAACATACTATTACAGGTTGGCCGGGCGGAAAGCCCAATGCCGACGATACATATCGTCCCGAGCGTGCAACTCCATATCCGAAACGCGTGTTGGTGTTTAGCCCGCACCCCGATGATGATGTGATTTCGATGGGTGGAACCATCCGTCGGTTGGTTGACCAAAAACACGATGTGCATATCGCTTACGAAACATCGGGTAATATCGCTGTAAACGACGAGGAGGTTTTGCGTTTTATGATGTTTTTGAAAGGATATCACGAAATTTATCAATCGAAAGATGCTTCGTTGGAATCAAAAAATAAAGAAATTTTGGATTCAATCGCCAATAAGAAAGACGGTGAAATGGATAGCGCCGATGTGCGTGCTTTGAAAGGTTTGATTCGTCGTGGAGAGGCGCGTTTGGCCGACCGCTATATGGGAGTGAATGCCAATAACATACATTTCCTAAACTTGCCTTTTTACGAAACGGGAACAATTAAAAAGAACGATTTGAGCCAAGCCGATGTAGATATTGTGAAAGCGTTGTTGCAAGAGTTGAAGCCGCATCAGATTTATGTGGCAGGCGACCTTGCCGACCCGCACGGGACGCATAAGGTTTGCTTGAATGCCGTGTTGGCAGCTATTGACGAACTGAAAGGAGAAAAATGGTTGAGCGAGTGTCGCATTTGGATGTATCGCGGTGCATGGATGGAATGGGAAATAGATCATATTGAGATGGCTGTTCCTTTAAGTCCCGAAGAGTTGAGAAACAAACGTAATGCGATATTACGCCATTCTTCACAAATGGAAAGTGCTCCGTTCCTTGGCAATGACGAACGCTTGTTTTGGCAACGTTCGGAAGAGCGCAACCGTACTACGGCAGAACTTTATAATAAACTTGGCTTGGCTTCGTACGAGGCTATTGAAGCTTTTGTTCAATACATACCATTGTAACAAAGAACTTGTGTACTTTGATTGTAAAAAAGACCTCTTTTTAGAGAAAGGGGTCTTTCTTTTATAAAATTGAAGCGTTTTTTGCTCATATTGTTTTTTTTGCAGATGTCGGTCGTGCTGTTTTCGCAATCGGCAGATGCTTTGCGTTACGATATTGCGCGATGGGTGGAAACGTTGCGCCCTGAATATCAATCTGTTGGTGAACTGCATTTGGAAAGAACTCGCATTCTCCCAAAAATGCATCGTGTGGAAATCTATCTGAATGGATCGGCTTCGTATTTGCTATATCGTCGTGATTTTGTCAATCGTTTATATACGGAGGCTAAACGTCTTGTGCATCGTGTTTATCCGAAATACGATGTGGTGATATATGCGGACAAAAAAGAGTTGGGTTTTTATATTCCGAATAGTTGCCGCACGTCGGAGGCTTCGTTTGACAAAACTCGGTTTAATCAACGCAATTTGACTCCGTTGCTTCAAAACACCTCAAAACCTTATGTGATAAAAAACGGTTTGGTGGGTAGAAATATAGCCCTTTGGAGCAGTCATGGCATGTATTACAACCAACAACAAGACCGTTGGATGTGGCAACGTGCAAGGCTTTTTTCGACGGTAGAAGACAAATTGACGTTGCATTACGTGTTGAATTTTTTGACTCCGATGCTCGAAAATGCAGGCGCAAATGTAATGTTCCCTCACGAACGGGATACGCAAACCAATGAGGTGATTGTGGATAACGATACCTCTTGGTTCGGCTCTGTGTACGAAGAGGCCGGCGAAAGTAGTTGGAAGCAGGGAGGGAATACTGCCTATGCTCCGATGCCGTTGGTTTCGGACATAAACGACAACCCTTTTACGCGCGGGTCTTATCGTTTTGCAAATGCGTCTTCGTATGCGACTGACTCTGTTCGTTGGATTCCCGACATTCCAGAAACGGGAATGTATGCCGTTTACATCGCTTATCAATCAAAGGAAAACAGCATTGCCGATGCACATTACACGGTTTATCATAAAGGCGGTGCAACCTCGTTCTCGGTAAATCAGAAGCAGGGTGGAGGCACTTGGATTTATTTGGGTACATTCCTGTTTGAACAAGGCATAAACGAGCGCATGGGAGCCGTAACGCTTACCAACGAGAGTGCTTCCGAGTCGGGTGTTGTAACGGCCGATGCTGTACGTTTTGGAGGTGGTATGGGTTGTGTGGCTCGTAAGCCTGCCGAAGTTGATAAAGTAAATAGTTACAACGTTAAGTTCAATAAAAAACAACAACCCTCGCCCTTTGTGTCCAAATCCGATGCCGTTGTAAGCGGATGCCCACGATACCTTGAAGCGGCACGCTATTGGCTGCAAATGGCAGGATTTAAACACATGGTTTTTAGCCGTACGCAAGATGTTAACGACTATCTTGACGATGTGGCTTCACGAGGGCTTTGGGTAAATGCCTTAAACAATGGCTCCGAAAATGCTCCCGATTCCGTAGGTTTGGCTATCCCTATTGATTTGGCATTGGGTTTTCATACCGATGCAGGAATTAAAACGAATGATACAATTGTCGGTTCGTTGGGTATTTTTATGAGCAAAGAGGGTAACGAGCGTTTTCCTAACGGGCAATCGCGTTATGCTTCACGCGATTTGTCGGATATGGTGTTGTCGGAAATAGAAGAAACCGTAACTCGACAATTTACAGATAATTGGTCTGTTCGCGGATTGTGGAACAAGTCTTATATCGAGGCTCGTATTCCGCAGGTGCCTACAATGTTGTTGGAGTTGCTTTCTCATCAAAATCCTACCGATATACGCCATGCACTCGACCCTCATTTTCAGTTTGCGGTTTCTCGAGCAGTTTATAAAGCAATTGTCAAGTATTTGGCTTTACAAAAAAACGAGCCTTATACGATTCAGCCTTTGCCCGTAAATAGTTTTTACCTTGTAGAAAAGGGGAACGATTCCATCAGGCTTTGTTGGACACCGACGTTGGATAGTCTGTCGGCCGACGGTGCTGCTCCTACCGGATATGTCGTATATACTCGCATCAACGACGACGGATTCGATAACGGCATTTTTACTGCCGATACAACAGTTGTTTTGCCCGTTCGGAAAAATGAGTTGTATCAATTTAAAGTAGCGGCTGTCAATGCAGGAGGCGAAAGTTTCCCCTCGGAAACGCTTTCGGTCTGCTTCTCTTCTCAAAAATCGCATACGTTGCTTGTCGTAAACGGCTTTGACAGGTTGTCGGCTCCCGACTTTTTTGAAACAACCGATTATTTCGGTATTGCGCTGTCTGATGATTGCGGCGTCCCTTATCAGAAGAGTTGCTTTTTTACGGGGAATCAATACGATTTCTTAAAATCGAGCCTATGGTTGAGCGATGATGCTCCCGGGCTCGGGGCAAGCGGTGCTTCGTACGAAAAACAACTCGTGGCGGGCAATACGTTCGATTATACGGCGATTCATGGTAAGGCAATAGTCCAAGCGGGTTTCTCTTTTGTTTCGGTAAGCAGGTCGGCTGTGGAGCGTGGGTTGGTGAATATGAACGCTTTTAAGGCAGTTGATTATATTGCGGGGAAACAACGTTCGACGCTGATAGGTTTGGATTCGTTGCATACGAAATACAAGGTTTTGTCGGAAGTAATGCAACAACGAATATCCGATTACTGTCAATCGGGAGGCGCTTTGTTTTTGAGCGGCTCGTATTTGGGGAGCGATATGTGCGGCAAAGCTGATATGTATTTCCTTAACAATTGCCTGAAAGTGAAAAAGAGCACCGCCATTGTACATCCCAACGGATTGGTTGGTTTGCATTTTTCGCCGCTTTCGATGATTACGGACAGCATTCGCTATTGCTGTAAGCCCTCGGCAGGGGTTTATAACGTAACCTCCTCCGATGCTTTTTTGCCTGCCGATGGCGAAGCATTCCCCGTTTTGCGTTACGATGACAACGGAACTATTGCGGCGGTGGCTTATCGGGGGCGGTATCGTTTGTGGGTGATGGGTTTCCCGTTTGAAAGCTCGCAAGCAACAGGATTTGATGGTTGATGTGTTGAATTTTTTAATTGAAGAAAAATAAGATGAAAAGTGTACGAATTTTGCTGCCCGAGGGTTGTCGCATAAAAACACAGGAGGCGTTTGAAGTCAATTGCGAATTTTACCGAGAATCGGTTTTTGGTTCGGAGTTTTGGAAAAAAACAATTTGCCGTCTGCAAGAAAAATATGTTTTTGTTGTTACAAAAACGTGTGCCATTGATTTTGTCCCCGGTGCTTTAAATCGTTTTATCAACGTAGCGGAGGCAACTTCGTGTACGATGCTTTATGCCGACTACCGTGTACAGCGCGGAGAGCATGTCGCTTGTGTTCCTACCATCGACTATCAGTTGGGTAGTGTGCGCGACGATTTCGATTTCGGTTCCGTATTGTTGTTCGACGTCGAGGCTTTACAGCGTGCTGTTTGCGGAATGAGTGCAACCTATTCGGCTGCGGCATTGTACGACGTTCGTCTGCGTCTGTCGTTGGAGAAGCTGCCTTTGCGAATCAACGAATTTTTATATACGGAGATAACCATCGAAACGCAATCGGATAATCATTTTGCATACGTGGACCCTAAAAATAGAGCATCGCAAATAGAAATGGAGCATGCTTTTACGCTTTTTTTAAAACAATACGGGGCCTATTTGCAGCCCGATTTCAAGCAAATCGACTTGTCGGCGGGAGATTTCTGCACGGAGGCAACCGTTTTGATTCCCGTTCGTAATCGTGAGCAGACAATCGAAGATGCCATTCGTTCGGTGTTGAAGCAGAAAACGACATTCCCGTTTAATTTGATTGTGGTGGACAATCATTCTACCGATGCTACTTCGGCTATTGTTGCACGCTGTGCCGAGCAAGATGCCCGTGTAAAACACCTGATGCCCGAACGTACCGATTTGGGTATCGGCGGTTGTTGGCATTATGGCGTGAATCATGCCGATTGCGGTCGCTTTGTGGTTCAACTTGACAGCGACGATGTGTATGCCGACGAGTTTACCTTGCAAAAGGTGGTCGATACGTTTCGACGTGAACAATGTGCCATGGTGATAGGCTCTTATACGATAACCGATTTTGAAATGAATCCCATACCTCCGGGGGTGATTGACCATCGTGAATGGACCGAAGAGAATGGAAGAAACAATGCGTTGCGTATCAACGGATTGGGAGCACCGAGGGCATTTTTTACACCTGTTTTGCGCTCATTGGGTGTGCCGAACACAAGCTACGGAGAGGATTATGCCCTCGGCTTGCAAATTAGTCGCTGTTACAAAATAGGGCGTATTTTCGACTCCATTTATCTGTGTCGGCGTTGGCATGACAATACGGATGCGTCGCTTTCTGTTGAAAAATCGAATGCCAACAATTCATATAAAGACAAGTTGCGAAGCATAGAACTTTTGGCACGCAAACAACAAAACCTGAAAAAATGATTTTTAGATGAAACCGCTTACTACATTTTACAAATTTCTGCATTGGTGTGTACGACATACTTTTCCCTTTGCCTATCGTCGGTTTGAATGCGAGGGCATGGAACGCATACCTGAAAATGCGGCTGTGATATTTGCACCGAATCATACCAATGGGCTGATGGATGCTTTGGCTTTGGTATGGCTTTCGCAAAAATACCGACAGATATTGTTTGTGGCACGTGCCGATATTTTTCGGAATCGGAGAGTGGCAAAGTTGCTCCGCTCTTTCCGTATGCTCCCGATAATGCGTATTCGCGACGGGCGCGAAAATCTTTCGAAAAACGACGAAATCATGTCGCAATGTGTCGAATCCTTGCAAGAGGGCATTCCGTTTTGCATTATGCCCGAAGGGACGCATCGGGCAAAACGCGCACAACTGCCGTTGGTTAAGGGCATATTTCGTATCGCTTTGATGGCTAACGAGCGTTTGCAAGGCGAAAAAGACGTTTGCATTGTTCCGGTAGGTATCAATTTAGGCAGTTTCTTTCGCTATCGCTCTTCGTTGTTGCTGAAAGTGGGCGAGCCTATCAACGTAACCGAATATGTGAAACGGCATTCCGAACTTGCAACAACGGAGCAGACAATGGAACTCCGTTCTGTTTTGACGGCGAAATTGCAAACGTTGCATCTGACGATTCCCGACAACGATAACTTCGAAGCCATCGAAGAGTGTTGTTTTCTGACTTCATGTTATGGCGATACGTTAAACGAGCGTTTGTTACGGAGCCAAAATCTGCTGGAGCGAATAGAAAACGCCAAAGCAAACGAGCCCGAAAAAACAGATGCCTTGCTCTGCGAGGTTAATACTTTTGCCTGCTTGCGCAAGCGTTGGCATATTTATGCCGATGCCTTGACCTACCAAGTCTCGTTGGGCAAATTGCTTGCCATTACGCTGTTATTGTTGTTGGAGTTGCCTTATTTTTTGTTTTCGCTGTTGGCGGTGTCGCCTTTTCTTGTCGTATCGGAGGCGCTTGTGCATTGCCAATCGGATGATGCCATGTACAACTCCATTCGCTATGTGTTGTCCATACTTTTTTATCCGCTTACGATATTGATAGGGGCTGCAATTTGTTTTGCTTCATTGCCTTGGTGGGTGGCACTTGTACTGATTGTTTTGCTCTTGCCGTCCTATCTGTTTTTCTACGATTATTTGCGTTTGGTGCGTTTGTGCTACTCGTCGTGGGTGCTGAAGCATGACCGCCGATTGCACGAGGCTTTACGGCATCTGAAACTTATTATTCGGAATTTGTAGCACTGCGAAACATTAGTTTTCACTATATTTGTGCAAACATTAAAAAACATTTCTGCCTATGGAAAATTAACACTTTAAAAAGTGTGTACATCTTGAAAACGACATATTGGAAATAGCGTTATAAGCTAAACTTGAGTTTTTGAAACCTAGACACTTTCAAAAATTTATCTATTCAAGCAAAAGCCGAAATGACGCTCACGCTCGCAGCGTGGGCTTTTGTGCGTAATTTGAATAGATAGGGTAAGTCTAGGACCTCAAAAACTCAAAGAAGCTAAACAAAGCACCACGCTCTTTTTATGTACACACTCGAACTCAAACTGATGGTGCTGCGGAGAATGCCAATAGCCGAAAGAAGTGGAGGCAAAAATGTAGTTATTTATATGGAATATAAAGATGAGCTAAAAAGTTCTTTTCAAAATTTTAATAGCTTACGAACGCAAGACCATCGTTATTCTACGTTTGACTATTGTTATGGTTATTTCTATAATAATCGAGGACATCTGTGCGATGATATTGAAAAATCGTGTATGATTTTGTGGTCGTACTTGGCAAGCTGGGGAATGTTGCGAGGTAGTAGTGGATTGTTGCAAAAAAGTCCTGCGGCACTGATTCCTTTGATTGAGTTTATTGACAAGAGCGACGAAAAGTTGTGGGAAATAGACGTGCCCAACTATGACAACGAAAATAATCTGAACAAAATATGGTCGCTCTACAAGGGTATAAAGAAGATTTTGTTGGACAAGCAAATAGCAACGCCTACCGATACGCTGGTTACTAAAATTATGTTAGGCGTTTATGCCAACGTACCTGCTTTCGACCAATATTTCACATCGTTTTTAAAAATTCAGGGAAATACACAAAAATTTGGGAAGAAATCTTTAAAAGATATTTATTATTTCTATAAAAAATACCAAAAGGTAATAGATAATATTGCTTCTGTTGCAGTATTGGTTTTCCCTGGTTCTACCCCTATAAAAGCAATATATACTATTGCTAAAATAATCGATATGATAGGTTTTACCTTGGGGCAAAAAAAATCAGACAAAAAATTAAAACAATCTAAATCTAAAAAACAATGAACAAGAAAAATTTATTTTTCGCAGCGCTTTTTTTGGCTGCACTTGTATTTGGGTTTTCTGCTTGCGAAAACCCAAATGGCGACCTTTTGAACAATGGTGGTAGCATTACCGACAACGATTCTACAACCAACAATCCTGACCAAGGCGGAGATAACAATGGTGGCAACACCAAGCCTACCACACCCGAAGTACCTACAATGGTAGCAACAGGCGGAGCGAGTGATGTGGAGTATAGCACCATAACCCTAT
>SAMEA3663036__coassemble_416_pt1 | contig 20434 bp, 22 predicted proteins | sample SAMEA3663036__metabat2_low_PE_036 | metagenome-assembled genome bin SAMEA3663036 (sample SAMEA3663036) | pig gut metagenome | biome: pig gut; feature: pig-associated habitat; material: faeces | place: France | collected 2012 | reverse complement strand
AATATATGTGCGTGATGGATTTTGCAAGAACTTCGACGGTCGGACAACAATAGATAGCCTTGCATTCGTTCGGAAATAAGTAAAAAACGGGTGTGCTGTTAAACTTTCGTATTTTTGCCAAGTCATAATGCAGAATGAATTTTTAAAACAAAAAGAATTATGAAAAAATTAGTTTTGGTGCTTTTAGTGGCATTTGGCACAACGGCTTTTGCCGAAAATTACGTTGTGATGAACGAAAATTATATCGAAGTAACGGCTAAAGCGGAAAAGGAAGTTGTCCCCGATGAAATTTATCTGCGCATTGTGTTGAACGAAGGAAATTATAAAAATCGCAAACTCTCCGAGTTGGAGAAAGATTTGGCGGCGGTGCTGAAAAAATCGGGTGTCGATGTCGAGAAGTCGCTGAAAATAAAGGATTTGTCGAGTAATTTTACAAAAAGGTTTTTAAGCAGAAAAGCCAATGTGGAACAGGAATATTCGCTTTTGCTTCACAATACGAAAACGCTTATGCAAGTGATAAAAAATATGGATGCGGCCGGTTTTTCTGATTTCGGTATAGAACGTGTGGATAATTCGAAGATAGATGAATACAGAAGTGAGGTTAGAATTGAAGCAATGAAAAAAGCGGCCAAAAAGGCTTCCGAGCTTGCTCAAGCCATCGGACAAGATGCCGGTAAAGCAGTTTATATCAGAGAGAGTGATGTGAATTATTATGCTCCGCGAAATGTGATGTATGCAATGAAAAGTTGCGATATGGTGGAAGAAGACGCTGCAATGCCCGAATTGAAGTTCGAACCCTTAAAACTGACCTCAAGCGTTACCGTTCGCTTTGAATTTAAATGAACGGATTTTTGTCAATCGACAATAAAAAAGAGAACTGACAAGTTCTCTTTTTTTTGCTATAAAACTTCGGCTACAACAAAATTACTTCCGCCCACAAAGATAAAATCGTTGGTGTCGGCATCGTTTTTGGCACAAGTAAGCGCCTCGTTTACGGTGGCGAAACAGCGACCGCAAAGCCCGTATTTTTGCGCTTTTTGTTGCAAATCGTGCTCGTTCAGTGCTCTCGGAATAGACGCTTTGGTAAAATAATAAACCGCTTTGCGTGGCAAAAGTTGCAGTACGGCATCTATGTCTTTGTCGCCTACCATACCAATCACAATGCGTAGCGTGGCACAGGGTTGCGCTTCGAGTTGAGCGGCAAGGTAACGAAATCCGCCTTCGTTGTGTCCCGTATCGCAAATAACAAGCGGATTTTCTCCGATTTTCTGCCAACGCCCTTGCAAATGCGTGCGTTCAAGCACTTGGGCAAATCCGTTGCGAATGTCGTTTTCGGCAATGGCAATGCCTCGTTGTTGCAGTTCGGCAACGGCTACTGCCACCGTATGTCTGTTTTTTGCTTGGTAAATGCCTTTCAGCGGACACTCGGGTGTTGCAATGTCGATGTCTTGAGCAAAACGAATGGGAGCATGCAACTCGTTGGCACGTTGCTCAAAAATTGTTTTGATGGCCTCGTTTGGGTATTCTCCTATCACCACGGGCGTTGCCGGTTTTATAATTCCTGCCTTTTGTGTGGCAATCGCTTCGAGCGTTTTGCCAAGAATATGGGTGTGGTCGTAGCTGATGTTGGTAATGATGGCCAGTTCGGGAAAAATGATATTGGTGCAATCGAGCGCACCGCCAAGCCCGACCTCGATAACGGCAAAATCGACTTTCTGCTCTGCAAAATAGAGGAACGCAAGAGCCGTTGTAATCTCGAAAAACGAGGGACTGATTTCTTCGATGGTGGTTCGGTTTTGTTCGATAAAGTCGATAACCCTTTCTTCCGAAATCATCTCTCCATCGATGCGAATCCGCTCTCTGAAGTCCTTCAGATGCGGCGAAGTGTAGAGCCCGACACGATAGCCGGCACATTGCAACACCGATGCCAAGAGGTGCGAGCATGAACCTTTGCCGTTGGTGCCGCCCACATGAATGGTTTTGTAGCTGCGGTGTGGTGAATGAAATTTTCGGTCTAAAAAATAGGTGTTTTCGAGTCCTGTTTTGTATGCTTTTTCACCTATTTTCTGAAACATAGGAGCGTGAGCATAAAGGTATTCGATGGCTTCGTGGTAGTTCATTTTTGCTCGTTTAAGAAGGTAATCAATTCCTGTGGATGGTCTATTATCAAATCGGCATGAGCGGCTTCGAGTTCGGCTCGTGAACGGAACCCCCATGTGCAGCCTACGGCAAACATGCTTGCTCCTTTTGCCGTGGCAATATCGATGTTCGTGTCGCCTATGTAGAGCATGTTGTTTGGGGCAATGCCTAATTGTTTTGTTATGTCGATGGCAGCGGTAGGGTCGGGCTTGCGAGGCACTGTGGGCAAGGCTCCACGTACGATGTCGAATGTCCCTTTCGGGAAAAGTTTTTCCGCAATTTTTTTTGCCAGTTCATCGGCTTTGTTCGAGAGAATGCAGATGCGAAATTGCTCGTGACGTAAAAAGTCGAGTAGTTCCGAAATGCCTTCGTAGGGCGTTGTGCAGTCGAAGCAATGCTCGCGGTAGTAGCATATCATTTTTTGATAACAAAGCTCTATATTGGCAGAGGTACGCTCTGTGTCGGGCAAAGCTCTCTCTACCAATTTGCGAATGCCGTTGCCTACAAAAAACTTGTATTGCTGCGTGTCGTGCGTAGGCAGATTCATTGTGCGTAGCACATGATTCATGGCATTTGCCAAGTCGTTGATGGAATCGACCAATGTGCCGTCCAAATCGAAAATGATTGCATTGAAATTCCTCATCCGTTTATCAGAAAATTAAATCGCTGTCATCGGTTGCTACTGTTTGCATGTAGATTGTTTTTAAACGCTCCGAAAGTTTAATGTAAAATTTTGAACGCTCTTGAATCTGATGAAAGTTGCTGAAAAACAATTGTTTGTACTTCGCTATGGAGCTGCCCGAAAGGTTTGATTCGGCATTTTCGACAACGTATTTTCGCCATTCCATCTCCTCACAGCATTTCAGCAGTTTGCCGACAAATGCCTCCGCCAAATCGGCATCAGAAGAAATGGTCGAGATTTTCAGTACCTCTGTTTCAAAGTCATTGATACGCGCCTGCAACAACTCTTTGTATTGTTTCAAATTTTCTTCGGAAACATCATGCTGAAGTTCCGTTTGTATCCGCTTCAGGGTCAGTCCCGTTTCAAAGAACAGGGCTGACATTTTTTGCAAAAGGGTCAGCGTGTTTTTGCTGTACGATGAGCGGTTTTCGGTGTAATCTTTTAACAGCTCCTGTACGAGATTGGAGGCACGATTTATATCGAAAAGTTGCAACAACAACTCTTTTTGATAGCGTATTTTTTCGTTTTCAAGAATTTGAGGTAGAGCCTCGCTCGAAGTCTGTTGCTCGGTATATTCCAAAATTTGTTTGTTGATGGATAAAGCGCGCTGATTGATGCCCGATTGCAACACAATGCCATCTATTGAGCGGCAACGGCTCAATGCCACATACACTTGTCCGGCGGCAAACGCCTGTTCGAGGTCGAGTATAGTCTTGTCGAACGTAAGTCCTTGGCTTTTGTGAACGGTAATAGCCCACGCCAAACGCAACGGATATTGCTTGTAGGTGCCAAGCACCTCTTCTTCGATTTGTTTGGTGTTGCTGTCAACGTTGTAGCTGATATTTTCCCAAACCTCAAAAGCAACCTTTATTTCTGTGTCGGAATCGTCGCAACGAACCATTATTTTGTCGCTGTCGAGTTCGGTAACGGTACCGATTTTTCCGTTAAAATAGCGATGAGGCGACTCTCTGTCGTTGGCAATAAACATCACTCGGGCGCCTTTTTTGAGTGTCAAGGTCGGCTCGTTCGGATAATTTTTTTCTGGGAAATCGCCCGAAACCGTTGCTTCGTAAACAAATTCGGGCGATTTAATTTTGTTCATCTCTTCGCTGTTGATGCTATTGGCTTTGTAGTTGTGCGTGGTTAGCACAATGTAGTCCGAGCGTTTCACCCCGTACAGTTGTCGATTGATTTTTGAGCGAATCAGTGCTTTGCTTGTATCGGACAACACGTTGTGTCTGATTTCGTTCAACAGATTTATAAATTGCTTGTCGTTTTGCCTGAAAATGTGTTTTAATTCCAAATAGACGGGTGGAAATTCGCTTATCACTTTGCTATGAAAGAAAAAAGGCGAAGCGTAGTATTGCGACAACAGCTGCCACTCTTCGTCTTTCACCACGGGCGGCAATTGGTAGAGGTCGCCTATGAAGATGGTTTGAACACCGCCAAAAGGCTTGTTTGGCTCATTTCTATGATGTCTTAAAATGGCATCGATGGCATCTAACAAATCGGCACGCACCATGCTTATCTCGTCGATGATAAGCAGTTCGAGTTCTTTGTAAATGTTTTTTTTGATATTATTAACGCGCTGCTTTCTGATGAGATTCGTTTTCCCCTCGAGCGTCGGCACAAAAGGGGTAAAAGGCAGATTGAAAAACGAATGCAGGGTTACTCCTCCCGCATTGATGGCTGCCACGCCCGTAGGTGCCACTACCACAAGGTTTTTCGGACAACTTTTTTTCAACTCTTTCAGAAAAGTTGTTTTGCCCGTGCCTGCCTTTCCCGTGATAAAAACCGAACACGACGTTTGGTTGGCAAAGTCGCTTGCTATTTGATATTCCGAAAAATCTGCTGCCAACGTTTATAGGTGATAATCGACGGTAACGCGCGCGAGGCGGATACTTTTGCAAAAAGAGGAAACCTCCACGTGCAACGGGTGAGCGGCATAGGCTTTCATGTCGGCTTCGTTGTCGAATGTGGTGGTTAGCACCATGTCGTACGAAGCGTCGGTGTGTAGTTCGTTGCTGCCTACCTCCAACGAGCGGAGAACGTCTATTTTTCCCACCAAATTTTCGAGTTTTGCTTTCATCTCCAAAGCGTTTTCCTGCTTTGTCTTCCCGTTTGCGGAATCCTTGAATTTCCACATCACAATATGTTTTATCATCGCTGTAATTTTTCTGCAAAAATAGCAAAAATAAGGCGACCGGCAAGGTGTGCAACTCTTGCGAAAAAATATCTTTTCTATCTTTGCACATCGAAATGATGAGGTACGCTTTGTTTGAAAATTATCCCGGGCTTTTTGCTCTTTCCACCGAGCGTGAGGGTGGTGTGAGCAAGGGCAATTATGCTTCGTTGAATTTGTGCGATTACACGGGCGACGATCCGTTTTTGGTGAATGCGAATAGGCAGATTTTTTGCGAAAAATATCGTGTTGCGCGTGAACGATTGTTTATGCCGCACCAAACTCATGGCAGTTGTGTGCGAGTGTTGGACGAACCGTTTTTGCAACTATCGCCTGCTTTGCAGCGCGACCAACTTCATGGTGTCGATGCGTTGATAACAGACTTGAACGATGTGTGTATCGGCGTTTCTACTGCCGATTGCGTGCCGTTGTTGCTCTTCGACCCCGTGCAAAAGGTTGTTGCTGCGGTGCATGCCGGTTGGCGTGGCACGCTCGCAAAAATTGTAACTTCGACTGTCGAGACGATGAGCATCTGCTTTGGCTCCTTGCCCACACATCTGCTTGTGCAGATAGCGCCTTGCATTTCGGTGGAAAACTATGAAGTGGGACGCGACTTGTACGAATTGTTTCGACAAAAAGGCTTTCCCGTTGAGCAACTTTTTTTCGAGAAAAATAACGGAAAATTCCATTTCGATTTGAAAGCCGCCAATCGCTTTTTGCTGCTCGAAGCCGGTGTGTTGCCGGATAGGATAGCGGTGTCGGAGTGTTGCACTTTTCGCGACTTCGACCGTTTTTTTTCGGCACGAAAATTGGGCATTGATTCGGGTAGAATGTTTTCGTGCATGATGTTAAGAAAAGAAAGATGAAACCAATCATTGTAGCAGATACGAATATCCCTTTTTTGAAAGGCGTTTTGGAGCATGTGGCAGCAATGCGCTACCTGCCTGCCCCGCAAATAACGAACGAGCAACTGCGTGATGCCGATGCCTTGATTGTGCGTACGCGAACACGCTGCAACGCTGCTTTGCTTGACAATACCCGTGTAAAACTGATAACGACGGCCACTATCGGTTTCGACCATATTGATACGGAATATTGTCGCCGTGCAAATATCCGATGGCAAAATGCGCCCGGGTGCAATGCCGATTCGGTAGGGCAATATGTGGCTTCGGCACTCTGTTTTTGGGCAAAAAAACGTGCCAAAACTCTTTCGGGACTTACGCTCGGCATTGTGGGGTGCGGACATGTGGGTACGAGCGTGGAACGCTATGCTAAATTGTTGGGCATGAACGTGTTGAAAAACGATCCTCCGTTGCAGATTTCTTTCGGCATCGATACTTGTGTTTCGCTTGACGAGATAGCCTCCAAGGCCGATGTGATAACCTTTCACACGCCGTTGGCTGAAAAGGGTGCATTTCCCACCTATCATTTGGCTGATGCCCGATTTTTTGAAAAACTGCAACGCTCTCCGTTGATTATCAACTCGGCACGCGGAGGTGTGATTGACGAACAAGCCTTGTTGTCGGCACTTGACAATGGGCGTGTGTCCGATTGCGTGGTCGATTGTTGGGAAAACGAGCCTTTGCTCAATCGCACTTTGTTGGAGCGGGCCTTGTTGGCTACGCCGCACATAGCGGGCTATTCGGCCGATGGCAAGGCAAATGCCACACAGGCGTGCGTGCGTGCCGTAAGCCGATATTTCGACTTGGGGTTGGACGATTTTACGGTTTCGCTCCCGAAAAAACAAACCCTCTGCAACGATGATTTTTTGCAGGAACGGCTTTTGCAGCATTATCCTATCGAACGCGATTCGGAGCTGTTGAAGTGCAGCCCCGAAACCTTTGAACAACAGCGTAGTACGTATCCCGTTCGGCGCGAGTGCGAAATACGATGAGCCGGCTCTATCTTTTTAATCCCGACCACGACTTGGCTTTGGCCAACGGCAGCAAAACGTATGATGCACCGGCTTCGGCACGTCAGTTTGCCTCCGACTTGGCTTGCCTGCCTTTGTGGTATGCCGACGAGGGAAGTCGGGTGATGGCTCCTGTGGTGTTTCGGGCTTGGAAGTCGCAGTGGGAAACGCTTTTCCCGCGTTTGGCAACAATCTCTTTTGCCGAAGCAGATACGGCGGAGAGCCTTGTCCCTTGGGGGTGGAATCAAACGCTTGGACGATATTCCGACAGCATCGCACAAACGTTTATCGACAATGTGCGGGAGCATTCGCATCGGCGGTGGAGTGGTCGTGCCATGGATTTTTTGCGTAACAGATTGTCGTTTCCCGTTCCCGATTCGGCTACGGAGCTGTTTTCGCGCGGTGAGGTCGATGATTTTCTCCGCCTCCACCCTAAAGCCATACTGAAAGCCCCGATTTCGGGCAGTGGCAGAGGCGTATGGCGTTGTTTCGGAGGCTTTTCGCAGAGTGCCGAAGGGTGGTGCAGGCGTACGCTCTGCAGGCAGGGTAGCGTGATGGGAGAAGAACTCTACCATAAGGTTCAGGATTTTGCCATGGAGTTTCTGTTGAAAAACGGGAAAGCCTCTTTTGCCGGCTATTCGGTGTTTGAAACCGAAGCCATGGGCGTTTATTCGGCAAACATTTTGGCGGCGGACGGTGAGTTGGAGCGGCGACTCTCCGAATACATTCCTTTGACCCGTTTACACGAAATACAAGATGCCTTGTTGCTGTTTTTCGAACGCGAATACTCGTTTTACGAAGGTTATCTCGGGGTCGATATGCTGATTTATGAAGAGAACGGACGCTGTTTGGTAAATCCGATGATTGAGATAAACCTGCGTATGACGATGGGTATGGTGGCACGCCGTTTTTTCGATGCGTTTGTGTGCGCTTCCTCGACAGGCGTTTTCCGTATCGACCGCTTCGATACGACCGATGAGTTGCAGGCTCACTGCCGCACAATGCAGGCAAATGCCCCTCTGAAGGTAAGGGACAACCGTATCCAAAGTGGATACATCACGCTCTGCCCGATAACTCCAAATACGAAATACAGCGTATCGGTGCTGATAGGGCAATAGGTTGTTTATCAATCTGTTTGCTTGTCTTTTTTTGTATCAAAATCTTTGCGGTCTGCATTGTTTTATGCACGATTTTTTTTGTGGTTAAAATTTCTTAATGTCCTGAAAAATAATTTATCTTTGCCACGTTATTCATCAGCAGAAGTCCGGTTAGGGCAAGCGGGTGGGTAACAAGACATATATTGAAAGCGTTTACTTGACGCTTTGTTTCGACGATTCAAAACTTCGCAACTTTTGGAAAAGCGGTAGAAACGAAGCAACAGTAGATGACTACGGTGTGTTGTATTACACAATGATACGACATTAAGCGTGGACTTCTGCGTTGCTCGACTTACTGCTTGGGCAATGCGAAGGCCTTGAATCGTGGGACGAGTAACAAGTACAGACTCCCACGCTTTTTTTATGTCGAAAAGAATCATAAGAGTGTAACTTTTATTTTTTGTGACAGAATGGCTATGAAGTTGCCAGAATGGCTTGATACATTGATTTTTGATGAGTTAAAGGCTCAATATTGTCCGAGATATTCGGATATGACTAATATTGATGATGACAAGGACAATGCTTTGAACTACCTCGGTACTTATTTCCCACGTAGTTTTGCTGAATCCTATTGTATCTTCAGTGAGTATTTCAAATCCAACAACTCTGATTTTGCCGACAAAGAAGAATTATCAATTTTTGACTTTGGCAGTGGAACCGGTGGAGAAATAATTGGGCTTCTTACGGTATTGGACGAGCAGTTCCCTAATTTGAAAAAGGTTCGGATTGTGGCATTGGATGGAAATCAAAATGCTTTACGTCTATACGAAAAAGTTTTATCGGCAACTCAGAAACAAATTAAAATGCACGTTGAAAACAATTCGGCTCCCATTATGATTGACGATTTTTACGATTTGAGCATACTTAACAATGTGCTAAACAAAAACTTTGATATAATTATTTCTTTCAAAGCCATTTGTGAGTTTGTTACGAAAGATCAATTTGAAGAGCAGAACGCATACGAACATATTGCCAAGTTTTTGTTACCCAAGCTTGCCAACAATGGTTTAATGTTGCTCGTAGATGTAACCACATATAACAATACATCACAAGATTGGTTGCCAATGATGATGGACAAAGGATTAAAGGAAGCAAAATGTGTGGTAACATGCAAAAACGCAGGATATAATCAACCTTATTACATAACCCATTCTCATAAAACTAACGACATAAGTAAAGTCGCTTGGAGAATGATAAAAGGATAGAATTTATGAAAAAAGATTGGATGATAATTGAGTCTGAATTGGATGAGGACCAAATCAAAATGTTGAATGCAGTAAACGATAAATCTTGTATCATTACTGGTTGTGCAGGAAGCGGAAAGTCTGTTTTAGCATTGATTAAAGCACGAAGAATTCAAAAAGAAAAAGGTGACAACTATCAAATAATAGTATACACCAAAGCATTGTGCAATTATATGAATGCAGGCAGAAAAGAACTTGGCTTAAATAATCAGTTTGACTATCATTGGGATTGGAAAAAGAAAAAGAAGTGTCCATCGTTTGATTACACCATTGTTGATGAAATTCAAGATTTTTCTAAAGAAGAAATACAAGATTTCATAAATGCTACAAACAAGCATTTTTTCTTCTTTGGTGATACCGCTCAATCCATATATGAAGGATTGAAAGAAACAATGCCTGTTGAAGATATCAATTACACATTTAACACAAAAGCAAAAACGTTTGAACTATATCGCAACTATCGTTTACCTCGACCTGTAGCCGAGGTTGTTCAATACGTTGGCGTTGGTTTGGAAGGATTTGATATTGACACATATAAAAGCAAGGAAATAGCTGTACCACGGTTTATTCGATATGATAGTTTTGATAAACAAATTGAGGCTATTGCAGAAATTATAAAAAATGGCAATGTTTCTGATGTGGGAATACTTGTTCCTCTTAATGATGATGTGAAAAGAGTGAGTGAATTGTTGGTTTCTAAAGATATAAACCATGAATTAAAGTACGAAGACAAAAAAGATTTTCGCTGTAGTATTAATAATCTTAATTTTACGACAGAGAATCCCAAAGTTATGACATACCATAGTGCCAAAGGGTTGCAATTTGAAACTGTGTTTCTGCCAGGAATTTCATCATTAAATCCTTTACATCGAAAAGCTTTATATGTCGCTATGACAAGGACTTACAGAAATTTATATGTAATGTATAGTGGCAGTTTACCATTCCCATTGTCGGAAGTGCCAAAAGAATTGTACAAAACAACCGAAAAAGATGCAGTGGAGGATAAATAATATGAAGACATTTTATATACCAACTTCGACATTGAATTTCAATAACATTCTGTCGAGCGAAAGCATATCGCCAAAGGCTTTTTATGAAAAACGTGGATTTGGGTATTCACGTTGGGCAACTATTCCAGAAAATCCATACGCCAATGCTGTCGTTTTATATGAAAATCTTTGCTTTTTCGATCGTCCTAAAAGCGATGTTGAAGACCATCCGTTGGTGGTTGAAGTGCAATTAGAAGAATCGGAACTTAAGAAGAAGGAATATTTTTGGTTTACCGACCATACTATTTATCTTGCTCCTACCACTACACGATTCCTTTTCTTTACAGAAAAGGACAAAACTATAACATTATCAATGTCTGAAAATAGTTCTGAAACAAAGTTAATGAGGCTGTATACAAAAATAGAGTGTATAGAAAAACCAAGTGAGACATATAAGCCAATTACTACTGATGAACCTTGTGAGTTAAACGAGTCTGAAATCAAAAAAGATTTTAGGCTTAACAAGATGAAAGGCTTATTGCACGGTTACTATATTGGTGCTTTGCTTTCTACTGATTTGGATTCGGTGAAACATTTAAATATTTTACGTGAAATCCATAACATATTTGCAGCCATATTGTCGAGTTTTGAGAAGAAACCAACACCATACCAAAATGAAAGACTCGATGAATTGTTCAAAGCAATAAATCGTAGAAGCCCAGATTATCAAGAACTTTTTAAAATATTTGGAGATGCCGACAAAATAGATAAAGCATTGGCTTTGGATTTAGTTAAAGGAGATTTTGTTAAAAAAACAGATTACCTATACTATTTACAACAAGATTCAAAGGATGTAGAGAAGGAGAATCCTGCCATTGAGTGGATTAAAGGGGAAATAAAAAATGTACAAAACACCATCAAGCGGAACTCGCAATTATTGCAACCAGACAAAAGTGAGATCGTTGTAGTGGACAATAAGGTTTCTATATTTGGCAACAAAAATGTTAATGATGGAACAGAAAAGGATCTTAGTTTAGCTTGGCTTAACAAGACATTATCATCAGAAGAGTCGAATGGGAAAATTAGTACATATAGAGATAAGCTTGCCGATATAATTACTGACGAAGCCATTGAAGTTTTGGGAGACCAATGGAAAGAGAGTGTCGAAAGAACATATCTAAATGCTCTTCGCCGCCATATTGCAGGTGAAAAATTCAATCAAGAATGGCGTAATGGATTACTATCATCCATTGCGGCAGTTGTTGTTGCAGGTGACGATTGGGAAAAACTATTGGCGTTTATGCAAAGCAAGGAGCTGACAGATTACTCATTGGCTTTCGCTTTTTATGGTGAATTAAATGGCTATGCAAATCTTCTCAGAGATTTTACAGATTTGCTTTATAATCAAGATCGTGAATATGTATGGGAGGTTTATAAAGAGTTTTACGGCCAGTTGTATGGGAAAACATTGTTAGAAATAAAAAAACAGGATTCAGATGTAATACAACAAGAAGGGGAAACTAAGGTTGAAGCAGAATCAAGTACAGAACAGAAAAAACGGGAATTCTCATCTCCCATACAAGATAATCAAACGTCACTTGATTCTTCTATTTCGACTGAATTGGAAACAAAGTTGCAATCCTTACCCTGGTGGAACTATGAAAAGACAAAAAGAGATGCTATTGTCGATCTTTTGAATAAATTGGGTCCTTCGAAATCATTTCTTACTGAAGTAGCTAAAGTACCTGGTGTAGGGAAGCAGAAAATTACTGGTTTGCAAGATGTTTTAGGTATCAATAAATCAAATGAAATTTCCGGAAATTTATTCTCAAGCGAAGAATTTAATTCAATAGGAGAATATTTTTATTGTGACAAAAATGTGTGGCGTTATTTAGAGCCTTTAATGAAAGATGAATGGGTAAAATGGAATATTCGTAACGATTTGAGATGGCTCCAAGATGATATTTTTGCCAAACCTAAGGGGCAGCGTGGTTATATTTATGATGCTATTGACGAGAAAGATAATAGAAAAGTAATAGAAAAATTTTGTAGTCTGAAGCGAGGGAAAAATAATAAAGGGGAAGATAAAGGCCCATATTTCACAGAAGAATTACGAGAGTGTATAAAAAAGAAACTTTTTGAATTGTATCATATAAAATAGAAAACTATGGAAGAAGTATTTTTGATCAAATTATCCGAAGCATACACAAAATACGACGCTTCTATCGTAGATCCTTATCTGGCAGATGATATGCATGGGGGGGATTACAAGATGACATTAAAATACCCACAGAATGTGATGGAATCAAATATTAATACTTTGGGAAATAAAAAATCAAGAATACTCAAAGAATGATTTTTTACATCCAATTGAACAATATATTAAACAGCGTTAAAATTTATCATTTCTGATAAGTACTACACAAAAATAGAAAACAGATGACACCAAAAACTAAGATAACAACTCCGTCGGGTAAGGTTGAAGAAGCCTCGGCTCCCGTAATAATATCAGCAAGCCGCTCAACCGATATACCTGCATTTTATGCTAAATGGTTCTTCAACCGCTTGGCTGAAGGATATTGTGCTTGGTACAATCCATTCAACCACCAGCAGAAAATGTATATTTCTTTCAAGAACTGCAAGGTAGTCGTTTTCTGGACAAAAAATCCCAAGCCTATTCTTCCATATCTGCATGAGTTGGACAAGAGAGGCATTCACTATTATTTTCAATTTACCCTGAATGATTATGTGAAAGAGGGCTTTGAACCAAATGTTCCTTCTGTTGACGAGCGTGTTGAAACGTTTAAACAATTATCTAAAATGATTGGCAGAGAGAGAGTCATTTGGCGGTTCGACCCTCTCATCATTGCGCCAAACATTACTCCTCGCGATTTGCTAACCCGCATTTGGCACATTGGTAACAAACTGAAAGGTTACACGGATAAACTGGTTTTCAGTTTTGTTGATGTAAGGGCTTACAGAAAAGTCCAAAATAACCTTGTAAAAGAAACAATGCAATTTACGAAGGAAGATGTGGAGAATGCAGAAGCGAATCATGCTCAAAGAATTGAGATAGTTGAGGGGCTTCGGAAAATTCGAGAGGCATGGCATAAAGAAGGCTGGCATGTCGAAATGGCTACATGCGCTGAGGATATTGACCTTGAAGCCTACGGCATTGAGCATAATCGTTGCATTGACGGAGAATTGATGAAACGAATCTTTGCCGATGACGAAGAACTTGTATATTACCTCCACACATTGAAGTGGCCGGAAAGAGACATGTTTGGCAATCTGCCTCCTATTCCTCAAAAAACACCTAAAGTAAAGGATTCGGGGCAACGTAAGGTTTGTGGATGTATGGTCAGCAAGGACATCGGTATGTACAACACTTGTCGTCATCTTTGTGTCTATTGTTATGCAAATACAAGTAAGGAATGTGTTTTGAATAACAAAGAAAAACATAATGATGAAAGTGAGAGTATTATAGAATAGTGAAGTGATTTTTTTCTTTCTCCTTATAATATAGTTATTTGTACGTATTTGATTTGGAGTGCATATAATTTATAGAATACTTTCTCGTTGTCGTTTTTTAGAGAACGGAATCCTTATTTTTGTCGTCTTAACATCTCCCGCCTTGCTGATAGGGTAGGGGGTCGTTTCTGTCTGTTTTTCTGCTCAAGTTTTTCTGATTTCTAATTATAATTAGGTATAAGCAAATACCTTTTTTGCGGGAAAAATGCCATCTTTTAGGGATTTTGCCTCTATGAGTATCGCCTAATTTTGCTCCCAAAAAATAATGGAATAAAAAAATAGTTTTTCTTTTTCTGTTGGCAACAATCGAGATTACCTTGTCGGCTGTATTTTTCGCGCCGTTTGGGTGTCGGTTTTACCACAATTTCCTGCATCTCTTTTTCGGTAGTTTTTTTGCATTGTTGTATATTTGCAGTTGCCACGGATGAACAAAATTGATTCGTCGGCATGTTATAGTTCTGTTGATATGGAGGGGAAACTGAAATACACATTGTCCCGAAACGAGCGTTTAAAAGGGACGAAGGCGGTGCAGCAAGTTTTTGCCGGAGGCGAATCGTTTACCTGCTATCCGTTGCGGGTGCTTTACGTTCGCGATGCCGAAAGTCGGACGCAGGTGCTTTTTTCCGTTCCGAAAAAGCGTTTTCGTCATGCCGTCGATCGCAATCGTTTGAAACGTCTGATGCGTGAGGCGTATCGTTTGAATAAGCATATTTTGTTGCAAAAAAAAGGTGGCTTGCATGTGGCGTTTGTGGCGATTGCCGATGTGTTGCCGAATTTTGATTTTGTGCAGAAAAAAATGCGGGAAGCCTTGTTGTTGTTAGCCGAGAAAGAATGAAGAAGTTTTTGCGTTTTTGTTTTTTATTGCCTGTTTATTTTTATCAGAGTTGCATTTCGCCATTGTTTCCTGCCACGTGTCGTTATCAGCCCACTTGCTCGCAATATATGGTGGAGGCGGTGCAAAAACACGGCATTGTGCGGGGCTTTTGGCTGGGCGTGAAGCGTATTTGCCGATGTCATCCGTGGGGCGGTAGTGGCTACGACCCCGTTCCTTAAACGTTGAGAAATGGATACTATGAAGAATATAGAAAAACTAATTGAGCAACTCGAAAAAAACTTGTCCGAACAACGTTTGGCAGAGGCGTTGCGTCTGTTGCCGATACTGGCTGACAAACTTCTGCAGGGAGCGATGGCGAGTAAAGCCGACGAAATAAAATTGGTGTACGAGCAACTGCTTTTGTTCGTTTTAAAAGGTACTTCCGACGCGCAACGCGAGCAGATATTCAGGCAGTTGATGCAGAAAGCGTATGCTTTGTTCGACGACTTGTGCGAGGTTTACTGCATGCAGAATGCTACTTTTTTCGATTGTCGTAGCAACCGCAAAACGCCCTCTTTGTCGATTTGTTTGGAACGCCTGCAAGCCGCACAAGACAGTGTGTCGCTCAACGGTTTGTTGAACGATGCATTTGCCGATGTCAATCGAGAAACGCCTACTCCCGATTATTCCAAGCAGTTGTATGATTTGTATTATTCGGTGTTTTTCACTTCGCATTTTTATGAAAACGAAGCGCAGCAGTTGTCGGCGTTTATTACCGACGAAAGTAATGATGTGGCGTGTAGGAGTGTGGCTGTTACGGCATTGATGATGAGTGCGTTGCGATATTTTCAACAAGAAAAAATGCTGCTGCTGTTTTCGCTTGCCGGCAATAGGACAGACTCGATACGGCAACGCGCTTTGGTGGCGGTAGTATTGCTGTTGCTACGCTACAACAACAGACTCGCTTGCTACGAAAAAGTGCAGAATGCGTTACAAAATTTTGCAGCCGACACCGAGGCTGTGAGGGAACTTGAACAGGTGCTTTGTCATCTTATACGAACGGGAGAAACCGAGTTGATTAACCAAAAAATAAAAGAAGATTTGTTGCCCGACATGATGCGTATTACACCTACACTGAACGATAAGTGGAACGACGCAAAAGCGAGAAATATAGATGAGGAAACGGCTATGGACGAGGCTGCAGAGTTGTTTGAAGAGATAGGTTTGAGTGAAAAATTGGAACAACTTGGCGAAATGCAACGAGAGGGGAGTGATGTTAATATGAGTGCGTTTTCGGAATTGAAATCATTTCCGTTTTTCGACGAGGCGTTCAATTGGTTTCTACCATTCAGTTCGAAAAACGAAGCCGTGAAGTCGTTGTTCGAGGGTAACAATGAGTTTATGTCGCTGCTGATGTCGATCGACACAATGTGCGATTCGGATAAGTATTCGTTTTGTTTCATTCTGCAGCAGCTGCCTGCTTCGCAAATAGATTTTATGAAACAGGGTTTTAAAGCCCAAATAGAGGATGTAAACGATCGTGTGCAGACCGATGCCCGTTTGACGTTTTCGCTTCAAACAAATAATTATGTGCAGTGTTTGTATCGTTTTTATAAGTTGTTTCCGAAAAAAATGTCGTACAATCCGTTTGTTCATTTGGGTGAACTTTCGGGAGTGAATGCCTTGTGGCAGTTGCTCGGCGACAAAGGACAATTGTCGGTGGCCGATTTTTATTTCTCAAGAAAAATGTATGCCGAGTCGTTGACCGTTTATGAGCGAGCCAACGTGTCGGAGTCTGCAGATACGACATTGTTACGTAAATTGGCGTATGCACATCAGCGGGTAGGAGAGTGGCGAAAAGCACTGGAACTCTATACCAAAATCGATCTTTTGATGCCCGAGCAGAAATGGATATTGCGGCAGATGGCGCTCTGCCATAAAAACTGCGGTGAGGGCGAGCAGGCTTTGAGTTGTTATCGGCGGTTGTTGCAACTTGCTCCCGACGACAATAAGATTCAGATGAGTTTTGCGACCTGTCTTTACGAACAAAAAAAATATGCCGAAGCCTTGGAGGTTTATTTTAAAATCAACTATTTCAATCCTGACAATGAGAATGTGTTGCGTGCGATTGCGTGGTGTGCCTTTTTGTGTGGAAAAACGGAGCAGTCGGAAACCTATTTTTCAAAGATACCGTCCGCAAATCTTGTCGCTATCGATTATCTCCGTTGGGCTTTTGTGGCGTTTTTTCAAAGCAATTTGGATAAGGCTTCGACATTGTTTCGACAAGCCTATTTGTGCGATAAACAGTCGTTTTGGGGCAACTTTGAATGTGTCGCAGCCCTGCTGAAGGAGTCGCTCTCAACGAAAGAAATGCTTTGGAATCTGACCGAGTATGTAAATTTGCTGATTTATAAATAAGAGCCCTTTATGCAAATAGTATTGGAGAGAATGCACTTTTACGCTTATCATGGATTTTTTGAACAAGAGCGTATTATCGGAAATGATTTTTATGTAACAGTATCGCTTGACATGGACGAGGTTGCTGCACAAACGACCGACGATTTGAACGATACGCTCAACTATCAACTTGTGTACGATGCGGTGAGCGAGGAGATGCAACATACCTCAAAACTGCTTGAAAGCGTAGTACGACGCATTGCACACCGTTTGCGGCAGATTCACCCTGCCGTAAAGCATGTAAGGGTGCAACTCTCGAAAAAAAATCCACCGCTTGGCGGACAAATGGACGCTGTAACGTTAGTTGTGGAGGAGTGATTGACGGCGTTCGGCTTCGTTACGCATATTTTCCATGAAACCTTTGGCGCGCCATTCTATAATCGAACAATAACGTTTTTTGGTGATAAAAAGGTCGAAAAACCACCCGAATTTTATGTTTATGGTAAGGTCGAAAAATTGTGTTCCATCGCTTTGCGGCACGATTCGATAGGTGCCATAGGCTTTTTTCAGCAATGCGTTGGAGTAGAAAATATCCACTACGATTTCGGTGATACCGTCGGGCAACTCGTTTTTGGTTACGCGGCTTTCGATGTTGATGTCTTTAAACGTGCGCAACCCCGGCACTTTGATGTCGGCAACGATGACACCAATGCTTGTTTCGGGGTCGAAGGTGGTGCGTTTTAGCACCAAAAGCACTTCATCGCGTTCTTTGTCGTTTTGTTTTCCGACACCTTTCAACGCCCATTCGAAAAGCAATTCGGGGTCGCCTCTGAATTGACTGATAAAGTCGTCTACAACTTCGTTGGCGATGGCATTGCTGCACTTGGCCTCTACTCTGCAAAAAGTGTGAAAGGATCCGTCCTGCCGATAGCTGTAGAGCGTGTCTGATTTTTGAGCCTTTACGGTAAAGCAACCCAAAATGCAGCAAGTAACGATAAAAAATACCCTTTTCATACCACTGCAAAGTTAGAATTTTTCAATAAATAGCGGTCTGTTTTGTTGATTGTGAAAGGAGAATGGCTCCCTGTATATGCCGAAAGACATGAGTTAGCCTTACCATTATTTCAAGGAACACGTGGCGCAAGCGCCATTGTAAGCAGGCAGGAACCCCTACTAAACATCTTAAACTATTACCGACAGCCGCATTGTGCTTTCTTTCGGCAGGTTGTTAATGGATATGTCCGCCCTTGACTTCGATATGGTTACCATAAATGTCGGTTATACCATACTTCTCAATATAATCATCATTCGTCAATAAATGTCCATTGCATGAAGGACATGTTGGGGCGGTGCTCATACATGTAGGACAAATAACATGTTGTGTTCCGCACGATTCGCAACGATATACACTAAATTGGACTATGCCTTCAAAATCAGTATGGCATAAGGCACAATGTTGAGTTTTTTGAATTAACATAAGGCGATTGTAGTTAAATGTGTTAACGTATCTTATTCATATACCACAATAAATGGTCGAAACCATTGCGGCTGATTTTATCTCCCGATGCTTTTATGATATCATCAACCAATGTAATAAATGAGTTGTAGTTACAGCCAATATCATTAGGCATTTTAATCTTATAATAATCAGCATAGTCTCGTATCTTTCGGGCTACGATGCTATCATAAATTGAGAAATTGTCTTGTTCCGGGTCGCTCTCAAAGAGATGGAACGCTGTATAATGACAAAATTTAGTGGCGAATGAGTAATTGCTGCGGGCATGCTTATTGGGATCTACAGGATGTGTTTTTTTCGAAAGAATCTTTATCAACTCATAATCGTCTTTCGTGGGATTTTTAAGATATTGATATAGCAGATTCTTATTAATCTTAATAATTCGATCAGTTAACTCTTCCCGTCCTACACCATCGGCATTTATATGCGTTGAGTTGGTACTATCTATGCCCTTAACAACTTCGAACACAATTTCTTCATAACTCTCTTGTGTAGGTTGTCCCTTAAGTGCATTAGCAAACTTTTCTAACCAATTTGTTGCAAGCTGATTGTTCGTTCCTGCATATCTGGAATTATTACGAATCATAAATTCCACGCGCGCCACATTATCTGCTGTAAGTTCCACTAAATCGGGTCTGTTTGTGTAGCAACTGAGCTCGTATTGGAGCGATAATGAATACTCTGTTTCTATCTTATTCATGATTTTCAATAGTTTTTGGGCAAATACCAAATATTTTTGCCTACTCTTTGATCGGATTTTCGGCTTACTCCGTTTATATTAGCAATCTTTTACGAGATGCACTGACAAGTTTCTCTATATTCCGCTTTTATTAAAACAAGAAAACTGCTATGTTACTCATTAGAATACAAGACTTTAAGCCTTAACCCTCCTTCATCATCTATAGATCTTTCAATAATTTTATCTTCCATTCCCCATTCAGCATAGTCGACATATTCTTCACACTCATCCGCAACTTCAAGAAAATCATCACCATAGAAGATATGATGCTCGTCTGTATGGTGGTCATACGACAAACCCTCTAATAATGGATTATAAATAAAGGCTAGCTTATCCGGGTCAAACTCCTTATCTTCAACATAATACGATACAGTTGTCCATTTAGGATAGTGAGTTCTAACAATAGAGCGCTTTGAATATTCCCCGGAATCGTTTAACAAGCTATCTTTAAGCTCTTCAAATTCAATACTATAAGATTGCTCAATTTTGTCAAAATCAATCTTATTACGTAGTTCTTTTATCCTCTTTTGGCCTTCTGGACTGTCTACGTCACCATTGAAATCTGAATCGGCTAATAAATCCTCATTATCAACAGGACAAAAAACATGATGAAAATCATATTTATCATCACTTTCATAAACAACCTTGCCACTATTTGCATCGTAAACTGTTAGATGGAATTCTTTCTGTCGAGTATTTGGATTTTCTCCCCATTCATCACCTAAAGCAATGGCACCACCCACATAATCCAAATCATATTCATCTGTTATATCTTCCCATGTCTCATCATCAAGAACCGCATCATCATCAATATCTGCAATCTCAAAACGAAGGAAAGCATAGAACTCGAATACTAACTTAAATCTCTTAAGATCGGAAGATTTCTCTTTGGATTTATTCTTATCAACTTTGGGTTGAGGTTTAGATTCCGTATCTTGTTTCTTTGTACCTGATTGGTTTTTCTCCAGAGCTTTCTTATCTGATTCTGCCATAATAAATTAAATAAGTTATATTTCTACTTTTGTTTTTGAATTTTAAATCTTATTTATAAAATATACCATAATAATTTTAGATAGTCCCAAAAAAATGCTCAAAGGTAAGAAGAGAACTTCTGCATTTATTGGGTATAACC
>SAMEA3663036__coassemble_387_pt1 | contig 21146 bp, 21 predicted proteins | sample SAMEA3663036__metabat2_low_PE_036 | metagenome-assembled genome bin SAMEA3663036 (sample SAMEA3663036) | pig gut metagenome | biome: pig gut; feature: pig-associated habitat; material: faeces | place: France | collected 2012 | reverse complement strand
GAGTACCTACAAGTGGTGCAATGGAAGCGAATCTACTTTGACCAAATACAACACAAGTAGCAGTTATGGCACCGTAGATAACAAAACCATGCTTGACCTCGCCGACGATGCTGCTCGTGCCAACTGGGGCGGTGCTTGGCGTATGCCTACCAATGCCGAATGGACGGAACTGCGTGAAAACTGCGAATGGACTTGGACAAGCGACTATAACGGCACAGGCGTAGCAGGACGAATCGTAACGAGCAACACCAACGGCAACTCTATCTTTCTCCCTGCAGCGGGCTGTCACTGGGACGACGTGTTGCAGGATGCGGGATCTACAGGCCACTATTGGTCGAGTTCGCTCTACTCGGACGCCCCGTACAGCGCGTATCGTGTGTTCTTTGGATCGGGCGGTGTTTATAATAATGATAGATCCTACAGACGTTTTCGAGGTGAGTCAGTTCGCCCTGTTCTTGGAGAATAAACCAAGCCCCCCTAAGGGGGGGTAGGGACGCATTGAATGCGTCCGAGGGGAGAAAACAATGTAGGGACGTGGCGTGCGGCGTCCCTACATCTTTTATAAAATGAATATAAAAAATCGACCTTGGCGGGTGTGCGAAAAGAAGCAGCAGGGATACTATCCCTGCTGCTTCTTTTTTTTGTATGGGAGAAAATCTATCGCCGTGTATTGCTGCTGCGTGAACTGCTCGAAGAGCTCCGCGACGAAGAACTTGAAGAAGAACTCCTGCCCGACGACGAACTCCGGCTGCTGCTACTGCTTGCCGAGCGGTAGCTCGAGCCATTGCTTCTTGAGGAAGAAGATGTTCTGACACCGGATGAACTTCTCGTTGTTGTGGCTGCGGAACGCGAAACGCTTGTTCGAGGCATCGAATTTCTGCTGCTGCTTGTGCTGACCGAAGTGCGAGTGGAGGTATTCGTGCCTCTCTGTGTCGTGCTTGTTGCCTTGGCACGCGTGTCGGTTGTACGTTGCGAAGAAACTCTTGCCGTGCTGTTGCTTGCACTTCTGCTTGTGGTTGCTTTAGCCGTGGTATTGCCGGTTCGGCTGCTGGTAACCGCAGGGCGTGCCGTGCGTACACTTTGTGCAGTGCTTCGGTTGGCCATTTGCAAACTGCGTTTGTTTTGTATCTGAGGGCTTGTCTGTCGTGCCGAAAACGACTGCGTGGGATTGGCTTTTGCGTAATCGCGCCGCGAAATGGCAGGGCGTACCTCGCGATAAGCGGGGCGGGGCGCATGTGCATACCGATAGCTGCAATGATGATGTCGGTTGTATTCGTAGATATGTTGACGATACAAATGAGCATAAATGCAATGATGATGATGGTAATAAGGTGGATAGTATCCCCAATAATAAGGCGAATACCAAGGATGATAGTAAGCCACCCAAAAATAATCGTAAATAACAGGCGTATAAATATAAACCGGCTCGATGATGTAATTTTCACCATAAATATAGGGGTCGCCAATGACTTGTACGGATGTCGTTTTGGTTTTCGTTTCTTTTTCCACCAAAATGGTAGCCACGTCTTGATAAATGTCTTCAGCTAAAACGGCTTGAATGATGATGATGTGCAGGTTGTTTTCCACCTCTTCTACCACACGCAAATAATCCACTTCGCCATCGTTGTTCAAATCGAGGTTCGAAAGTTGGTTTTCCGAATCATTGAGTTGCTGCTCGAATTCTTCCAAGTTTTTCACTTGTCCGAAAAGATTGGCAACTGCTGTCAGTTCAAGATTTTCGCTGATGTCGGTGTTCTTTGCTTCAATCGTGATTTTGTCAGCTTTTATGTTTTGAGTCGAAAGCAATAAGATACTCGTTAAACATGCAATTAAATGTCTTGTTTTCATAAGGCTCCATTTTTAAAAGTTATTTATCAATATGACAGAGAATGTTTCTCAAAGTTTAATTCGACAATAAAACATATTTTGTCGCTGAAAGTTCGCTTTTTTTGTTATAAGCACTCTTTTAAGCGTTGCAAAAAGATGTCGGCTTGTTGTTTCGACAGGCAGAGCGGTGGCAATAATCGGATGATGTTAGTTCCGCTTGCGCCTGTGAATATTTTCTTTTCGAAAAGCAGTCTTTTTCTTAATTCTTTTGCATCATAATCAAATTCAATGCCAATCATCAATCCTTTGCCTCGCACATCTTTGATGTTTGGTAGCATTTTGAGTTCTTTCAGCAAGTAACTGCCCACATTGGCAGCATTCTCAATCAGTTTTTCGTTTTTTATCACGTCGAGTACGGCAATGGCAGCTGTACAAGCAAAATGATTGCCTCCGAATGTGGTTCCTAACATTCCGTAAATAGGTTTGAACATCGGACTGATAAGTACTCCGCCGATAGGGAATCCGTTGCCCATTCCTTTGGCTGTGGTAATTATGTCGGGGCGAATGTCGGCGTATTGATGGACAAAAAACTTGCCGCTCCGACCGTAGCCCGATTGTATTTCGTCCAAAATCAAGACTGTGTTTGTTTCGGTACACTCCTTGCGAAGATGCTTCAGAAAATGCTCGGTCGGAATTTGTATGCCGCCTACTCCTTGAATGCCCTCGATAATGACTGCGGCTACGTCGTTTCTACGAAGGGTGTTGCTCACCGCCTCTGTATCGTTCAGAGGAATGTATTCCACCTCCATGGCTTTGTTGATTGGAGCGGTGATGTTGGGATTGTCGGTTACCCGTACGGCAGCCGATGTGCGCCCGTGAAACGCTTTGCGAAACGATACGATTTTGCTGCGATTGTTGTAAAAAGATGCCAGTTTAAGAGCATTTTCGTTTGCTTCGGCACCCGAATTTATCAGAAATAGCGAATAATCGTCGTAACCGCTTATTTTGCCGAGTTTTTCGGCCAATTCGGCTTGCAGAGGATTGATTACTGAATTGGAATAGAAAATCAACTCTTCCAATTGTTTTTTCATTTTTTCGACGAAGTACGGATGCGAATGCCCTATGGAGATAACGGCATGACCGCCGTACAAATCCAAATATTCGTTCCCTTGCTTGTCGTAGGTATTACAGAGTTTCCCCTTGTCGATTTCGATGTCGAACAGGGGATATACGTCAAATGGTTTCATCGTTATATAGTTTCGTTTTATAGCTTACAAAAATAAATAAAAACAAAAAGAGTTTAATTTTAAATAAAAAGATTCTGAATGAAGATTATCATATATGTTATGCGTAAGATTTGTATATTATTGATTAATAGATAGTTATAAAATACTTGTTAAAAAGGACCAACAAGGACTTTTTTTCTGAAAAATTTTTATATTTTCTTTGCAAATGAAAATGATGCGCAAATTTTTCTAGTGTAATCCGAAAAACTATAAAAGAGTAGGAATGATTTTTAATTTATGTTATGAAAAATTTTAAGATTTTAATTACTAATGTATTGGTTGGAGTGCTGTTATTTTCATGCTCTACACCAGATGAAGATGCTATGGAACTTGCTACTCAATATAATGATATATTGAGTAAGTATAGCAAGTGTACGTCCCAAGCAGGTTTTGTTCAAACTAAATCTAAAGCTTATTCTGCAATCCAATTAGAGTACGAGGAATGTGAAGAAAAGTACTCCTCTGATGCGGAGAAGAGTAAATTGTTTCATGATGTTTTTCAAAAAGAAACACAAGCCATGAATGATGCTTATCAAGAGGCTTATGCAAAATTTATTGAAAACGCATTGACTAACGGAGAATGGTATAAACCATGTATTAAGAGTGGATGGTATATTTACTCTTTTAAAGAAGGAAAGTTCAATATTGTAGGTAGTAAAGATACAATAGATTATTCGATCGTGTCTGATACTATTTTCTTTAATGATGCTGAACAAACCGTAGTTGTTGTCGATTTTGGTTATTATGGTACAAATAGTTTTACCATGAAAGACGTAAAAACAAACGAATCTGTATCTTTTGAAAGACCCACAGACCGTGGCAAAATTTGCGGAAGTTGGTACACTAACACTATAATTTCTGCTAGTTTCATTATGAAAAATAATGGTAAGTATGTTGTTACAATGTATGGATATACTAATACTTGTAATTGGAAATATTCAAATGGGATGTTTACTTGGTGTGATGGGACTAAAGCAAAATTAACATTTAAGGATATTGATCATTTCACAATAGGAAAAGAAAGGTTTTCTAGAACCTACAAGAAAGGCCCATCTTCCGTTTCATTCTTATTTGACAAAGACAATCAAGTAGATGATCCTGTAGAGGAACAATCTTCTTCGAGTTGTTCGGAAGATTGGGATTCAATATTAGATGACTTTGAGGATTTGGTAGATAGCTATGTTAGGTTGTATAAGAAAGCTATGGATGGCGACATGTCTGCTATATCTGAATATCCTGAAGTTTTGTCAAAAGCAGAAAGCCTTTCTAATAAATTAACTAATGCAGAGTCAGATTTGTCGTCGGCTCAATTGAGTAGATATACAAAAATTTTAAATAAAATGACTTCGGTTTATTAATCTTAAAATAAGTTTTAATTATGAGTAATTTAGAAAATAAGCCTGCAAAAGGTAGATTACACTGGTTAATTCCAGTTTTGGAAATAGTTGTTGTTATACTATTCTTGGCAATCGGTTTCGGTGGAATAATGGAAGCTTTTCAAAGTATGGATTTTGCCGGAATATTTGAAAGTGTCATAGGTGCAATGATATTTTTGATTGTTGCAGTTGTGGCGATAACTATTATGTGTTTTATTCCTGTGTTCAAATCTAAAGGGAATCTGTGGTGTGCTATTTGGAATATTATATGGTTATGTTGGTTAGTTTACGGAATTATTTAATATGCAGATAACACGAATTTTGAAAAAGAACAGCAAATTTGCTGTTCTTTTGTTTTTTGTTTAGAAATAAAAAGGATAGAAATATCTTTTTTTTGTTTGTGTAAATTGCGTATATTTGCAAACTTAAAAATGAAAATGGGGAAACGTCTATTTTGGGTTGTAATAGTGAGTGTTTTTGCGGTTTCGTGCGGTACTTATCGTAAGATACAAAAAAGTCAGGATCCGGAATTGAAGTATAATGCTGCAAAAAACTATTTCCAAGATAAAAAATACTCCAAAGCGGCAAGTTTGTTCGACGATTTGTCAACTTATTATCGGGGGACGCGCAAAGCTCAAGAGATTTTGTATATGTTGGCAGAGTCGTATATGGGTCAAAAGGATTATTATTCGGCAGCAGAACATTACAAAATTTATGTAAAAAACTTTCCGCAAGGCGATTATATACGCGAATGTACTTATATGAAAGGGTATTGCAACTATTTGCTTTCGCCCGATGCTCGTTTAGATCAAACATATACGCACGAAGCCATTGCCGCATTTGAGGATTTTGTTGCTGCGTTTCCAAATTCGGATAAAGTGCCCGAAGCGTATGGTTACATTGAGGAATTAAATGAAAAGTTGGCTTACAAAGCCTATTTGAATGCGAAACTTTATTACAATTTGGGAATTTATCTGGGTAATAACTATCGTTCGGCGATTATTGTGGCGGAAAATGCGCTGAAAGATTATCCCGAAACAAAATATCGTGAAGATTTGTTCTTTCTGATATTAAGTGCAAAGTACAAAGAAGCGGTGCATAGTGTTGCTGAGAGAAAGCAAGAACGTTATCGCGAGGTTGTTGATGAGTATTACAATTATGAAAACGAATTTCCCGACGGGAAAAATATAAAAACGGCAAAAAAGTATTTTAAAGAAGCTAATAACCATATAAAAGAATAAAACAATGGATTTAAAAAAGACAAATGCACCTGATACTATTATCACGCGCGACATGAATCAAATGAGTGAAGAGGTGGGTAATGTGTATGAATTGGTAAATATTCTTGGAAAACGTGCTAATCAGATTTCTACGGAAATTAAGAATGAATTAGGTAAAAAATTGCAAGAGTATAGTTCTGTTTCAGATAATTTGGAAGAAGTGTTTGAGAATAGAGAGCAGATTGCTATTTCGCGTTATTACGAGAAACTACCCAAGCCTACCTTGATGGCAATTCAGGAATTTGATGATAATAAAATTTATTATCGCAATCCGACAGAAATAACAGAATAAAAACGTTTGGTAAAATGAAAATAAGGTAAAGGTTTGAAGTTCATTGGACTTTGACTTTTATCTTTTTGTTTTTTTATGTTGAAAGGTAAAAAAATAATATTGGGGGTAACCGGAGGTATTGCGGCTTACAAATCTGCAATTATTGTACGTGAACTTGTAAAGCGAGGTTCTGAAGTCAGGGTTGTAATGACGGAAACGGCAAAACAATTCATTACGCCGCTTACCATGGCAACCCTTTCGAAAAATCCGGTGATGACGGCGTTTTTTGACCCGACAAACGGAGCATGGAACAGCCATGTGAGTTTGGGTTTATGGGCAGATGCTTATTTGATAGCACCGGCAACTGCCAATACAATCGGAAAAATGGCAAACGGAATTGCCGATAATTTGTTGCTCACAACGTATTTGTCGGCTAAATGCCCCGTATTTGTCGCTCCTGCAATGGATTTGGATATGTATCGGCATTCTGCTACACAAAAGAATTTGGCTGCATTGGAGAATGCAGGGTGTCATCTGATAAACCCCGCTTCCGGTTTTCTTGCAAGCGGACTTGAGGGCAAGGGACGTATGGAGGAACCCTCGAATATTGTTGGGTATCTTGAAAATTTCTTCTCCGAAACGCCGAAATTAAGCGGAAAGCATATCGTGGTAACCGCCGGACCTACTTATGAAAAGATAGATCCTGTACGTTTTATTGGAAACTATTCGAGTGGGAAAATGGGTTTTGCCATTGCCGAACGATGTGCCGAACTCGGTGCGGAGGTAACTCTTGTTGCGGGGCCTGTGGCTTTGGAGTGTGTTCATTCGTCGATAAAACGCATTGATGTGGAGTCGGCAGAGCAGATGTACAATGCGGTGGTTGAGGCGTTTCCAAAATCGGATGGTGCTATATTGTCGGCAGCGGTTGCCGATTTCAAACCATTGCATCAAGCCGAAACAAAACTGAAAAGAGGAGAAAATGAACTGATGCTTGAACTTTCGCCTACAACCGATATTGCCGCTGCATTAGGAAAGCAAAAGAAAGCAAATCAGTTTTTGGTTGGCTTTGCATTAGAAACGGATAATGAAATGCAAAATGCACAACTCAAACTGAAGAAAAAGAATTTGGATTTTATCGTGCTTAATTCAACGCAGAATGCTCAAACTTGCTTTGGTTACGATACAAATAAAATTTGGATTGTAAAAAAAGACGGTACTCAACAGGAGTTCCCGCTAAAAAGTAAGAAAGAGGTCGCATGTGATATCGTAAACGAAATAGTTGAATGTGTAAAATGAAAGTATTCAGAGTGTTTCTCATGATGTGTATGTTTGCGGGGATTGCATCGGCACAAGAGTTGAATTGCAATTTGCAAATCAATTCGTCGCAGATACAAATTGCGAACAAACAAGTGTTTGAAACGCTTCAGAAAGACTTGAACGACTTTATGAACAATCGGCATTGGACGTCAGGCATTTATGCAGTTGGTGAACGTATCGATTGTAATTTTATGATAACGATACAATCGTATGCCGACAATGTGTTTACTACCGAATTGCAAATACAGGCACGACGTCCTGTTTATAATACCTCGTATAATACTTCGACTTTCAATTTCAAAGACGAGCAATTTAATTTTACATACGTAGAGTACGACCCTATCGAAATAAATACAACAACATACGAATCCAATCTGACGGCCGTATTGGCTTATTATGCGTACATTATAATTGGTTTGGATTTGGATTCGTATTCCAAACTTGGAGGTACGGAATGTTTTCGTCAAGCGGAAAATATAGTGAATTTGATGCAAAGCAAGTCCGACCAAAATGAATCTGCCGGATGGAAAGCATTTGAAAGTAATCGGAATCGTTATGCGTTAATCAATAATCTGATGGATGAACGTTTCCGAAAATATCGAGAGTTTTTCTATGTATATCATCGTCAGGGGTTAGATGAGATGAGTATGAACGTGGCGAATGCACGAGCCAAAATAGCCGAAGGGTTGCCCGTGTTGCGCGAAATCAATCGTATGCAACCATCGGCAGTTGCTATTCAGGCTTTCTTGGATTCTAAAAACGACGAAATCATCAATATTTTTTCAAAGAAAGGAACCGCAAAAGAAAAAAACGATGTTTATGAAATAATGACCGATGTCAATCCTACATTGACTTCGCGTTATGAAACCATTAAGCAATAATATCAATGTTGAAAAGTCTTGAAATTCAGAATTATGCGTTGATTGAACATTTGAGTATTGATTTCGATTCGGGATTGTCGATACTTACCGGAGAAACAGGTGCCGGAAAATCAATTATCATGGGGGCTCTCTCGTTGATTTTAGGTCAACGTGCAGATACGAAAGCAATTCAAGAGGGGAAAGCAAAATGTGTGGTTGAGGCCGTTTTTGATGTCAAGGACTATGGGTTGGAGGAACTTTTCCAACTCAACGACGTGGATTATGATTCGGAGCTGATAGTTCGACGAGAAGTGCTTGACTCTGGTAAGTCGAGAGCATTCCTAAATGATACGCCGGTAAGTTTGCAGTTTCTGAAAGAAGTAACTTCGAAATTGATAGACGTCCATTCGCAACACGCCAATTTGTTGCTTTCCAACGACGATTTTCAACTTGATGTGTTGGATTCGGTGGCTCAAACAAAAGAATTGAAAACCGAATATCGGAAAATGTTTGAAACATATCGTTCGGTGCTTAAACAGTTGAAAGAAATACGTGATACGGCATTGAGAGAACAAGAAGAACGCGAGTATATACAATTTCAGTATGCGCAACTATCCGAAATGAAGCTGGTGCAAGGTGAACAAGAAGAACTTGAACGTGAGTTGGATATGTTGAATCATTCGGAGGAGATAAAACGAGCGTTGTCGTTTGTGGTCGATGTTTTGGACAACGAACAACAAGGTGTTCTCTCTTCGTTGAAAGATGTGATTTCCAATCTGCGGAAAATTATCTCGTATTTACCTGTTGCCGATGCTTTACAAGAGCGTGTTGATAGTTGTAAAATAGAGTTGCAGGATATAGAAAACGAAGTGATGCATACGTTGAATGCAACCGATTTTGACCCGAATAAGAAAAACGAGATAGAAGAACGTTTGAATCTGATTTATTCGCTACAACAGAAACACCGAGTTTCTTCTGTCGGGGAGTTGCTGAGTTTGCAACAATCGTTTGAAATGCGTTTGCAAGCCATAGATTCTTACGATGAGCAGATAAATGCTTTGGAAAATCGCTTGTCCGATGTAAAAAAACAATTGGATTTATCGGCATCAGCCTTAACCGATAAGCGTAAAAGTGTTTGTGAGGAGATAGAGCGGAATATGGAATGTAAACTGCAACTGCTGGGAATGCCGAATGCTCGTTTTGTGGTTGATTTAACCTCTAAAGAAGAGTTTTCTGCGACTGGGAAAGATGATGTTGCATTTCTTTTTTCGGCGAATAAAAACGCTGTTCCAAAGAATTTGACAAACATAGCTTCGGGAGGTGAAATGTCGCGTGTGATGTTGAGTTTGAAATCGCTGATAGCGACAAAATCGTTACTTCCAACCATAATTTTTGATGAGATAGATACGGGAGTTTCGGGTGAAATTGCTCATCGGATGGGTGAAATTATGCGTTCAATGTCGAAAACGATGCAGGTAATTACCATAACTCATTTGCCTCAAATAGCAGCCAAGGGAGATGCTCATTACAAGGTATATAAGGCGGATACGGATTTGGCTACATATACGCATATAGTTCGTTTAAAAGACGCTGAACGACCGCAGGAAATTGCCGAATTGTTAAGTGGGAAAAATCCTTCACAGGCAGCTCTTGATAACGCAAAAGAATTATTGTCTTTATAAAGAAGCAGAATGACGGTTGCACAACAACGTATAGAACAACTTGATAAAAAGACCAAACAACGTTTGATTGCGCTGTTTGGTACGTTGGAGATTTTCTATGAGGTTTTTTACTTGATGATGCAAAATGAGCATCAATTAGATGTATATCGTCCTGAGGGTTGGAGTGCAAAACTGTCTTCGGTGCAGTATTATAGACGTTTGGCTACGGAGCGACTTCAGAAAGAGTGTGCCATCGATGCTGATTTGCTGGAGGATATTTATAGCGATTATTTCGAGGATTTTGCGAATTATCGCGAACGAGCTCCGAAAATTTCCAATGAGGAATTTTTAACCGTTTTGAAAAAACTTATTGTTTGATGGATGTTATCTTGAAATATTTTCCCACATTGACCGATGTCCAAAAAAGACAATTTGCAGCATTGTTCGATTTGTACAGCGATTGGAATGCAAAAATTAACGTGATTTCACGAAAAGACATTGAGCATTTATACGAACATCATGTTTTACATTCGCTTGGCATTGCCAAAATTATCAAATTCAGACCGCAAACTACCGTTGTTGATGTCGGAACCGGAGGTGGGTTCCCTGCCATTCCTTTGGCTATATTATTTCCCGAGGCAAGGTTTCATTTGGTCGATTCCATCGGGAAAAAAATAAAAGTTGCGTTGGAAGTAGCGTCGTCTATCGGCTTGACAAATTGTACGTTTGCTCATTCGCGTATCGAGGATGTTAAAGAGCAATTCGATTTTGTGGTCAGTCGTGCGGTGATGCCATTGCCCGATTTGGTGCGTTTGTGCCGTAAAAACATCAAAAAAACACAACAAAATGCGTTACCCAACGGTATTATTTGTTTGAAAGGCGGTTCGCTCGACGACGAACTGAAGCCGTTTAAAAACAGACTTGAAGCATTTGATTTGAGTGATTTCTTCGACGAAGCGTTTTTTAAGACAAAAAAAGTAATTTATTTGCCATTTTGATTATGAGAGTTGAAGTGTTTGAATGTAATCCGTTTTGCGAAAATACCTATGTGTTGTACGACGACAGCTCGAAAGAGGCGGCTATTGTCGATTGCGGTTGCTATACACACGACGAAAAAATGCGGTTGGTAACTTTTATCGAACAAAACTCGTTGAATGTAAAATACTTACTGAATACACATTTGCATTTAGACCACGTGTTTGGAAATGTTTTTTGTACTGAAAAATATGAAATTTTGCCATTAGCACATCAGGCAGATGAGGTCTTGATTAAAAATTTTGAACAGCAATTGGCATTGTTTGGGTTGTCGGCTCCTGACGGTGTACAAAATTTGGGAGGTTATTTGACCGAAAACGATGTTCTTGTAATTGGTGGTGAAACCGTCCGAATTTTGCATGTGCCGGGACATTCTCAAGGTAGTTTGTGTTTCTATTTGCCTGCGTCGAAGATGATTTTTGTGGGTGATGTGCTTTTCAAACAAAGTATAGGTCGTACCGATTTGCAGGGCGGAAATTATGCTCAACTTATAGATGGTATAACAAACAAACTGTTTGTGTTGCCCGACGAAACAGTCGTTTATTCGGGACATGGAGAGGCAACACAAATAGGTTATGAAAAACAATATAATCCGTATCTTTAATTTTTAAATACAACAATTATGAAAAAATTATACTTATTACTTCTTGTTTTTCCATTTGCTTTGAATGCGGAAAACATCAAACTTCCAACTCCGGTCAAAAACGGAGGAAAACCGTTGATGGAAGCATTGAATGCTCGTCAATCGACACGAGTTTTTTCAGAAAAAGAGTTGTCGGCAAACACGCTGTCGAACCTGCTTTGGGCAGCATTTGGTTATAATCGCACCGATAAGAGAACGGCACCTTCTGCCATGAACAAACAGAGCATTGATATTTATGTAGCAACAAAAAACGGAATTTATCTGTACGATGCAAAACAAAATGAGTTACAAATGAAGGTAAAAGGCGATTACCGCAAACAAACAGGTATGCAACCTTTCGTAGGGAGTGCATTTATGGAAATTGTTTATGTGGCAAAGAATGTTTCGGACAACAACGAAATGCTTTATGCCGATTGTGGCTTTATAGCACAGAATGTTTATCTGTATTGTGCTTCTGAAAATTTAGGAACTGTGGTCAGAGGTTCCGTCCCAAAAGAGAAATTGGCAAAAATATTGGGATTGTCGGATAAAAACCGAATCCTTTTGTGTCAAACGGTTGGATATAAGAAAAATTAAATAATAAATAAGATAAGTTATGGCAATTATTAAACCATTTAAAGGCATTCGTCCTCCGAAAAATTTGGTGGAGCAGGTAGCTTCGCGTCCTTATGATGTACTTAATTCGGAGGAAGCAAGAAATGAAGCGGCTGGCAACGAAAAATCGTTGTATCATATTATTAAGCCGGAAATAGATTTCCCTGCAGGTACCGACGAACACGACGAAAGAGTGTATGCAAAAGCGGTGGAAAATTTCCGAAAGTTCCAAGAAAAGGGCTGGTTGGTGCAGGACGAAACAGAAAACTATTACGTTTATGCCCAAACAATGAACGGGCGTACACAGTATGGACTTTGTGTCGGGGCATACGTTGATGATTACATGACGGGAAAAATCAAAAAACACGAACTTACCCGTCGCGATAAAGAGGAAGACAGAATGAAGCATGTGCGCATCAATAATGCAAACATTGAACCTGTTTTTTTTGCCTATCCTCACAACGATGAAATTGATGCTATTGTTGCTGAAGTGGTAAAAGGCGAACCCGAATACGATTTTGTGGCACCCGATGGATTCGGACATCATTTTTGGGTGATAGACGATAAAACCACAATAGCCCGAATTACAGAAATTTTTGCGCAAATGCCCTCTATGTATATTGCCGACGGGCATCATCGTAGTGCAGCTGCAGCTTTGGTTGGCAATGAAAAACGCTTGCAGAATGCCGCTCACAGAGGTGATGAGGAATACAATTATTTTTTGGCGGTTTGTTTCCCCGACAATCAGTTGAATATCATTGATTATAATCGTGTGGTGAAAGACCTTAACGGGTTATCTGACGAAGAGTTTTTAACGAAATTGTCGGAAAATTTTGAGATAGAGCGAAAGGGTAGTGAGATATACAAACCGGCAAAATTGCACAATTTCTCGCTTTATTTGTCGGGAGTTTGGTATTCGCTTACGGCAAAAGCAGGAACTTATAATGACGACGACCCTATCGGGGTGTTAGATGTAACCATCTCGTCGAATCTGATTTTAGATGAAATTCTTGGAATCAAGGATTTGCGTAGTGATAAACGCATTGATTTTGTAGGAGGAATACGTGGACTCGGTGAGTTGAAACGCCGTGTGGATAGTGGCGAAATGCGTGTTGCATTGGCACTTTATCCGGTTTCGATGAAGCAACTTATCGACATTGCCGATAGCGGAAATATTATGCCGCCCAAAACTACTTGGTTCGAACCTAAATTGCGTTCGGGATTGATTATTCATAGTTTGGATTGATTATGGGAAAAGAACGAATAGCGTGGGCTCCGGGTACGATGATTTATCCGTTGCCTGCTGTTTTGGTATCGTGTGGTGCCGACGAAAAAGAGTATAATGCTTTGACTGTGAGTTGGGTTGGAACAATTTGTTCTTCGCCAGCCATGTGTTCTATATCGGTTCGTCCGGAGCGACATTCGTATGAAATTATAAAACGTACGGGAGAATTTGTCTTAAATCTGACTACTGAAGAGATGGCTTTTGCAACGGATTGGTGTGGAGTCAAAAGCGGACGCGATTTCAATAAGTTTAAGGAAATGAATTTGACCATTGGTCAGGCCGAAAAGGTGAAAGCTCCCATTATTCTTGAATCGCCGATTAACATTGAATGCAAGGTAAAACAAATAATCCCGTTGGGTAGTCATGATATGTTCATTGCCGAAGTTGTGAACGTGTTGGTCGATTCGCAATATCTGGATAAGGAGACAAACGAATTTCGTCTATCGGATGCAAAACTATTGGCGTATTCACACGGACATTATTATAAAATGGGCGAAGAAATCGGACGATTTGGTTGGAGTGTTCGTAAAAACAAGTAAATAGTGAGAGAGTGGTTGTTGATATTGTGTGTCGTGCTTTCCTCTTCGACATTTGCACAAGGGTTGCCTTTTCAGCAGTCAGGATTTGAGTCCGCTTCGGTTGGTTATGCGGTTTGCGATATGGTTACCGGCAGAATTGTCTGTGAACGCAATGCTTCTATCGCATTAACGCCTGCATCTATTACAAAAATCATAACTACCGCAACTGCTTTGGAGTTGTTGGGTGAAGATTTTCGTTTCGAAACAAAACTTGAATACGATGGAGAAATCTCTCCTCAGGGCGTTTTGAATGGAAATCTTTACATAAAAGGGGGTGGAGACCCGTCGCTCGGATCATATCGTATAGGAGATCCTAATTTTCTAAATACTTGGGTTGAAATTATACGAAAAAAAGGTATAAAACGCATTGCTGGAAGTGTTGTGGCAGATGCTTCGTTGTTCGATACAGAGGGACTTTCGCCCAAATGGATATGGGAAGATATAGGAAACTATTATGCAGCCGGTGTTTATGCTCTTTCCGCATTTGACAACACATGTCGTGTAACGTTGTCGTCGGGTGAGGAAGGTACAACTCCGCAAATATTGAGCATAGAACCTCAAATAGAAGGATTTTGTTTGGAAAATCATCTTATTTCAAAAAATATTCGTTCGGATAGTGCCTATTTCTATGGAGCTCCGTTAAGCAATAAGCGATATTTGTATGGAGCCGTTCCTACGAATAAAAAATCCTTTATTATTAAAGGCGATATTCCGAATCCACCGTTGTTTGTGGCAACAGAATTGTCAAAAAAGTTGGCTTTGAGCGGAATTGTTGTTGACGAAAAGCCGTATGTTGTTTTCAAAACGACCGCCAATCAGCGTAAATTGCTATATACCAACTATTCGCGGAAACTTGCGGAGATTGTAAAAGAGATAAATCATCGTAGTAACAATTTTTATGCTGAACACGTATTAAAGTATTTGGCATTGCAAAAAGAACCGGTGGCAACACTGAATACGGCGATATATCTTGAAAAAAAATATTGGGAAAACAAAGGCATTTCTACTGACGGATTGTTTTTGTTTGACGGGTCGGGATTGTCGCCAAGCAATGCTATTTCGCCGATTTTTTTTGTGAGGTTGTTGTCAAAAATGACACAAAGCGCTGAATTTGATGCTTTTTATAATTCGCTTCCTATTGCAGGCGAGTCGGGAACGGTCTCGTCGTTTCTTTTAGGTTCGTCGTTGGCAGGTAAGGCTCGTGTAAAAAGCGGAAGTTTCGGTCAGGTGCAGTGTTATGCGGGTTATATATCCAAGCGGTATGCCTTTGCCGTTATGGTGAATAATTTTAGTTGTCCGCGTAAAGTGGTTAAGCGAGAAATCGAGTATCTTTTAGAGCATTCTGTTTTGCGATGAAACCGACACTTTTGTTTTACGATGAGGTAATATCCACCAATCTTGTTTTGGCTCAAAAAATAGCCGATGAGGCTGCATGTGACGAGTGGTCGGTTGTTTGTGCCGAATATCAGACAAGGGGTAGAGGGCAGGCTTCGAATTGCTGGGAGTCGGAACGTGCGAAAAATTTACTTTTCAGCATTCTTTTAAAACCTGAAAATGTTCTTGCTTCGGAGCAATTCCTTATTTCACAGATAGTAGCGTTGAGTCTGAAAGATGTGCTTGAGTCGTTTTTACAACGAAAAGTATGTATAAAATGGCCTAATGACATTTATGTTGACGACAAAAAAATAGCAGGTATTCTTATTGAAAATACATTGCAGGGTAGTCGCATAAACTACTCGATTGTGGGAATCGGACTGAACGTCAATCAAACGGTTTTTAAAAGTGATGCCCCGAATCCCGTTTCGATGAAGCAACTTGCAAATAAGGACTTCGATAAGCAGTTGATTTTAGATGCCGTATTGCAACGATTGGCTTTTTATTATACAAATCCGACTCTGCAAAACCGTAAAACGGTAACTGCACAATATAAAAAATCGCTTTACCGAAATTCGGGATTTTTCCCTTTTGAAACGAACGGAAATGAACGATTTTTTGCAAAAATTCATGATGTGTTGCCTTCCGGTGAATTGGTGCTTATACGCGAAAAGGACAATGTACCGATGACTTTTTCTTTTAAGGAAGTGCGTTTTTGTATTTAATGTTGTTGCAGTAAAGAAACGTATTCTTTCATAATGAAAAGGCTGTATTGTGCGGCCAATTTTTCTGAAAAATAGAGAGCATTTTCTGCGTCAATGCCAAAATTTTCGTTGGCCGTATCGGATATGGAACGAATAACAACAAACGGCAGATTGAAGTCGAAACATACTTGAGCAACGGCCGCTCCTTCCATTTCGACACATAAAACCGAAGGCAGGTTTTTGTTGATATTCGCTTTGCGTTGAGCTCCCGATACAAATAGGTCGCCACTTGCGATGTCGCCTAAATACATCGAAGGAACGTTGATTTGGTGTTCGGCCAATTCTTTGCGAAACTCTTTTGCATTTTTCAGGAAGTTGTGTACTGCGTTTGCGGCAAGTTCAACTTCGTTTTGTGATGCCTCTATCGATGTTTTGCCCGAAAGAGGAATCTCGTAGCGTTTCATAAGCGGACGGGCGTCCATGTCGTGTTGGAAATAGCGTTGCCCAATCACGATGTCGCCCAATTTTAAATCGGGAACAACGGCACCGGCAATGCCTGTAAAAACTATTTTATCAACATTGAAATCTTGAATTAAAATGGTTGCGGTAATGGCTGCTGCCACTTTTCCCCAGCGGGAAAATACCACTACAACGTCTGTTCCGAAAAACACCCCTTCGTAAAAAATACGGTTACTTGTTTCGGTAATTTTTTTCTGTTCAATGTGAGCAATAATGCCTTCCACTTCTTCGTGCATGGCACCCATTATTCCTAATTTCATATTTGTTTTTGTATTGATGTTTTGAAATGTAAATGAAGAATACTTCCGTATTTTTTAGTTATTAAAATGTTTTTATAACAATCTAATTGCAAGTGGCGTAGGGTGAAAATGATATGTAAAGGTACAAAAAAAACGATATATGCAAGTGATTTTGTGAGTTGTGATGCTAAAAGTTTTATAGCCATACCAACAAGACATAGAGCATGTTGCAGATACCCGTTGCAAGCAGGCAGGCATTGTATTGTTTCCCCTTTGCACGAAGCACGCCTACCCATAGACCCAATAGTGGCAATAGAATCAGCATTGCCCAACTCAGTCCAAAGGCGCAGTAGGCAAATACGGGTGTGAGCATGATAAGCACCAACATTGCCCATTCGCCGGATTGCTTGCCAAAACGCACCACAAACGTGCGTTTGCCCGCGACGCTGTCGCTTGCTTCGTCGCGCAGATTGTTAATCATCAGCACACACATCGAAATCAATCCGCAGACGCTACCTGCATAGAATGCCTGCTCATAGAAAAAATCGCAGCCCTGTAAATAGCATGTCCCCATAGTGGCTATCACGCCGTAATACAGAAAGACAAAAATATCGGCTATTCCCAAATAACTCAGTGAATGGTCGGTTGCCGTATAGAGCCACGCAAAAAGCAAGGCGGTCAGTCCGATGCCGAGAATAGGCCACCCGCCTTTATACACCAGCCATGAACCCGTGATTAGTGCCAAGCAAAGGGTGAGTATGATTGCGAATCGAATCTGCCGCGGAGAGACCTCTCCTTCCGATAAAGCACGTTTATAGCCAACACGACCGGCTTGGTCGGCACCTTTTTTAAAATCGTAGTAATCGTTGATAAGATTGCTGAGCACTTGCAACGCCAATGCGCATACCATCGTGACGATTGCCACACTCCGGTTGCAGGGGAATGGACTCACCATAAGTCCCACGACGACAGGACACAAAGACGCAAACAAGGTTTGCGGACGGATGATGCGAAACCAAAGAAGAAACTGTTTCATGGTTTTGTGGCACGATAAATAGTGGTGATTCCCCAAGTGAGCGGTTCGTATTGAATATCCGTGAAGCCCGCTTCGCGCAGCTGCTGCGCAAATGCCTCGCCATAGCAGAAATCTTTGACGGAACGATTGAGGTAGGTATAGGCATCTTTGTCGCGGCTGATACATCTTCCCAAGCAGGGTAGGACGCACGAAAAATAGAGGTCGTATAGCCAACGAATGAGAGGGTTGGTGGGATAAGAAAACTCTAAAATGAGCAGCATACCTCCGCTTTGCAGCACACGGTACATTTCGGAAAGCCCTTCTTGAAGATTGCTGAAATTGCGACAGCCGTAGGCGCAAGTGACGGCATCAAAGCGATTATCAGCAAAGGGCATATCTTGTGCATTCGCCGGCAGGAATGTGGCAGAGAAGCCGTGCTGTTGCAGTTTCTTTTCGCCGATGGCCATCATCTGCTCGGATAAGTCTATCCCTACAACCTTTTGGGCTTTATGTTGTCGGAACATCTCTAAAGTCAAATCGGCAGTGCCGATAGCCACATCCAGCACCTCTTTTTGCGGTGGCATACCCGCAATGGCTTTCTTGCGCCAATAGCGGTCTATCCCCAGCGAGAGAAAATGGTTTAGAAAATCGTAAGTTCCTGATATTCTATCGAATAAGGCACCGATGTTCTTTTTCTTTTGCGTGATGAGTGCATCTGTTTTCATTGGGATTTTTTATTTTTTTTACAAAGGTAATTTAAAAACTTATTGCTATTTACTTTCTGAAAAAAATACTACTTTTGCAGCGGTTTTTGCACGAAGCAAAAGCTCAATGGGGTGCCTTAAAATTTCAGGCTGAGATCATACCCTTTGAACCTGCCCGGGTAATTCCGAGAAGGGAAAAGAGACAAAATCTTTCAGTTTTTTTATTTGTAAGCCCTCATTGCAATTTTTTAATTTTTAACAAATAAATTGCTATGAGAAGAAAAAAGGTAATGGTTGCTGTAGTGCAACTTGCGATGTGTGCCTCTGTATTGGCACAAGTAGAAAACGATTCGGTAATGCGAACCTACGATTTGGACGAAGTAACCGTTACTTCGTCGCATTTTGGTAACGAGCATTCGTTAAACAAATCTTTGTTGCTTGCCGATGATTTGCAACAACAGAATATGGGTGAAAATTTACCCTTTTTATTACAGAAAACGCCTTCGCTGGTAGTTACGAGTGATGACGGATTAGGCATTGGTTACACCTATTTTCGTGTGCGTGGTACCGATCAAAGTCGTATCAATATGACCATTAACGGAATACCTCTTAACGATAGTGAGAGCCAAACAGTGTTTTGGGTGAATATGACCGACATGGTGGGCAGTATGAGCAAAGTAGACGTGCAACGTGGTGTCGGCACTTCGATGAATGGTGCGGCGGCATTTGGTGCATCGGTGAATATGCAAACCGAATTGGTACATCAAAATCCGTATGCCGAGATGTCATTTAACGGTGGTAGTTATAACACGTTTCGCGAAAGCGTAAAGGTGGGAACGGGTTTATTAAAGCACGGATTCTCTCTTGATGCTCGTTATTCGAAAGTGGATAGCAAAGGTTATGTGGAACATGGTACTTCCGATTTGCATTCCTATTTTGTTGCAGGTTCGTGGTATGGAACAAACACCATGGTAAAACTATTGGCATTTGGAGGAAAAGAAAAAAGCGGTATTGCGTGGGACGGCATTTCGCCTACTATGTGGCGCGACAATCCTCGTTACAACGGGGCAGGCGAGTACGTAGATGGAAATGGGGACATACAATATTACGACAACAATACCGATAACTATTTGCAACAACACTATCAAGCCCTTGTGTCGCACATTTTCAATCATAAGTGGAGTTTGAACGCAGCTTTGCATTATACGCATGGCGATGGTTATACCGAGCAGGTGAAGTATGCCAAACTCAAAGAATATGCTTTGTCAACTTATATGGACGCCGGTGGCAACGAGGTGAAGAAATCGAATTTGGTGCGTAGAAAACATCTTGTGAACGATTTTTATGGAGGAACCATAGCTGCTCATTATGCTGCAAAGTCGGTAAAGGTTTCGTTTGGAGCAGCTGCCAATTATTACAATGGTATTCATTACGGACGAGTATTGCAAATGCTGGATGAAAATTATCCGAATGCGGTTGAAAATCATGAGTATTATCGCAATCGTGGCGATAAAGTGGATGCAAATGCTTTTGCCAAAGCCAACTGGGAAATTATCAAAGGCTTGTCCGTATTTGGTGACTTACAGTATCGTTTTATCGACTACCGTTTAAAGGGTGTGAACGATGAAGATTTGGGCGAAATCGATTTTAAAAACCAGTTTCACTTTTTCAATCCGAAAGCAGGAATTTCGTATTTGAATAATGGTCATAACGTATATGCCACGTTCTCAATGGCTAATCGTGAGCCTACTCGAAAAAATTACACCGAATGCGGACCTAACGACGAGCCGAAACCTGAAACGCTTTACGACTACGAGTTGGGTTATTCTTATTCGCATCGGATATTTAACGTGGGTGCCAATCTTTATTTTATGGATTATGACAATCAGCTTGTGCTTACGGGCAAACTTTCCGATACGGGAGCTGCGCTTACTCGTAATGTGAAAGATAGTTATCGAATGGGTATTGAACTATTGGCAGGTGTGCAGATAGCCAAATGCCTGCGTTGGGATGTGAATTTGACTTTGAGTCAAAATAAAATACTGAACTATACCGATTGGGTGGACGATTGGTATGCCGATTGGAGCGACCCCGAAGTGGTGAAAAATGCAGGGCAAGTAGAGATGAATTACGGAACAACCGATATTGCTTTCTCACCGAATATTCTTGTAGGAAGCACGATTGCTTTTGATATGAAAGGTTTTTCTGCAACGTTTCAAACAAATTTCGTCGGAAGTCAATATCTCGACAATACGATGAACAAAGCCTCAAAATTGCCTGCATATTGTGTTAATAATTTAGGATTGGCTTATTGTTTGCCTATTAAAAAGGTGTTAAAAGACATCACTTTCCGTGTGCAAATGAATAATCTTTTCAATGCAAAATATGTGTCGAATGGTTGGAGTTATAGCTATTTCGAAGGTGCTGATGCCAATGGAAATTTCACTCGAGAAAATCAGAAATACGAGGTTGGTTATTATGCACAGGCTCCATTTAATATCCACGCCGGATTTGTGGTGAGGTTTTGATGATATATTTTATTGTAAAAAGGAAGACGAGAATTCTTCCTTTTTTTATT
>SAMEA3663036__coassemble_357_pt1 | contig 22048 bp, 19 predicted proteins | sample SAMEA3663036__metabat2_low_PE_036 | metagenome-assembled genome bin SAMEA3663036 (sample SAMEA3663036) | pig gut metagenome | biome: pig gut; feature: pig-associated habitat; material: faeces | place: France | collected 2012 | reverse complement strand
ATTCCAACCCTTTCGAAGAATGCACAGTCATAATCCTAATTGCGTCCGCCGCATTAGGGACATTGAGGTTGAGTTTTTTTGTTTCTTTCCAATAAGTCAGGAATTTCGACAAATCGTTTCCTTTTTTTGTTTCATATTCAAAAATAACATCTTGCATCGCTTGCAAAAACGGCACCTCATCTTTACATTTTTCGACAAGACGAAAGTGATTTATCAACGCCTCCACTTGTTCAAACAACGAACCTCTTTTGAGCATTGAAATACTTCCTTGCGGAAACAACAATTGATCAATGTCTTCGTTTACCGATTCAATAGCTTTTTGCAAAGACTGCTGCGGGCTGTCGCACAGAAAATAGTAACGTTGCAATAAAAACAACCGATTAGGTTTATCGTTTGGCGAAACCAAGTAGGTAAGCAAAGCAATGATAAACTGAACACTTTTGGCATTGCGTATCGTCAAAGCCTCATTGGAAAGGATTTTAATCCCCCGCTGCAACAAATACTCGGCAACAAGAGCTGCCTCGTCGTTTTTACGAACAAGAACAGCAATGTCGGACAAAGCCACACCTCTTTCACGCAAGAGTTCGATTTTATCGGACATTTTCTCCAAAGCTATCTCTGTCCACGACGTTTCTTTATCGGCTTCGATAAATTGTACAGCCACATATCCATCATATACATCGGTTTCACTCTTTTGAGGCTTAACTTTTTGCCAAACTTTACTATATGCCGCCTTTATCTTCTCTGTAAAAAGACCATCTTGACCTTCAATAGCTTGGAAAGCGCCTTCCACTTCTTTGGCTGCAAGCGCGAAAAACGTATTGTTAAACAATACCACATTTTTACAACTGCGGTAATTTGTCTCTAAATTGAATTCTTCTATAAAATCTTTTATGCCGCTGTTCTCCGGATTCTGTTTCAACTGTGTATTGAGCAAATCCCAATCGGAATTTCGCCATCGGTAAATGCTCTGCTTCACATCACCAACCAACAAATTTTTATGTCCATTGCTCAAACTTTCTTGAATAAGCGGTCGAAAATTATTCCATTGCAAAGCCGAAGTATCTTGAAATTCGTCAATCATAAAATGCTGAATCCGACTACCCAATTTTTCATAAATAAACGGCGTATCGGTGTTTTGAATGATTTTTGACAGAAATTCAGATGCTCTCGACAATAATAACAAATGCTCTTTTCTTACAATTTTGTCAACCTCTTTTTCGACATCGCTCAAAATGCCGACAGTATAAATATTTTTGCTTATTTCGGCAGCGGAATTATATTTTCGACGTTCGTTCTGAATATAATTTACCATATCAGACAAATATCCGAGCAATTCCACAAAAATACCATCAATCTGCTGTTTTTTGGAAGAGTTTTTAGACCATTCATCAGCACTTTTAGCATCTAAAGCAGCAAACAAACGTTTGTTTATCTCATAATTTTTCTTTTTTATGTTTAGGGCATTGCCCATAAAACCTTTTTCTTTATAAGGAAAATCATTGACATCAAGACCATTTTGATTTAATAGATTTTCTATATTTTTCACCTTTTCATCGACTTTTTTCTCAAAATCAATCTTGATTTTTCTCAACGATTGCAGAATGCCAGAAAGCGTCCCTTTACTCTGCAACTGCGTATCGGTAAGTTGACTACGAAACGACTCCTTAAATAACTCTTGTGCAAGGTCACTGATATTTTTTTTCGGATTCCACGACTGATTGTTGTTAATAAGGTCATCTACATAACATATCAACCATGCCAATAAATCCTTGTTTTCATATTCGTCGAGATGGGTGAGCATATTTTCGATGGCATCGTTGAGCAATGTATCGGTATCGAGTTCAATATTGTAATTGCCATTGATTGACATCTCTCGGGTGAACATCTGTATGATGGCCAAGAAAAAACGGTCGATAGTTGAAATCTGAAAAGCCGAATATTCGTTCAACAATTGTTGCAAAATTATTTTTGCTTGCAAAGCCAACTCCTCTTCCGTTTTTTTCAATTTCTTGCAAAAGAAATCTTTATGGTCCGATTTCGACGCTTTTATCGAAATCAGATAGAGTTCCTTCAATATACGGGCTTTCATCTCTTCCGTAGCTTTGTTTGTAAAAGTTACGGCAAGAATATTGCGATGCGTCGTATTGGTAGATTGAAACAAATAGCCCAAATATTTTTGGGTTAACGTATAAGTCTTGCCCGAACCGGCAGAAGCTTTATATATTTCGAGTTTTGTTGGCATCTCAATTGATTCTCTTTGTCTGTTTATATCCTTTCCCGATAAGCAACATTGCGATTTTTTCACGGAAATCGCCTTGAATCAGTATTTCGTTGTTTTTCGTACTTCCTCCGACACCGCATTTCGATTTAAGGTACTTGCCCAACTCTTTCAAATCATCTTCCGCACCGACAAATCCTGTAACAAGCGTAACCGCTTTACCGTTTCGGTTACGTTTATCGAGTTGGACTTTAAGTCGTTGCTGATTTTCAGGCAAGGTGGCTACCGACTCTTGCTCCTCGGTTTCATACTTAAAATCGGGATTTGTGGAATAAACCACATTTAATCGACTTTTCCAATCGTTATTCATTGATTTGCATTTAGTTGAGAACGTTGATTCCGCCCAAAACTTCTATAACCATCAGGCTCTATATCAATGTTCGGTTCCACAATGTTTTCAAGGTGATGAAGTTGAAATTTCAGATATTTTATGTTCAATCCACGAGCCAACCATTGTTGTTCGTAAAAGGTTTTTATCGATAAAATTTTATCATCTACCAAATCGCCATAAAGATTTTCGGTCGCAGTAAGTATTGTATAACTATTCTTTTCGACAATGGCTTTGGTATAAGTGTACATAAAGTTGCTATCCGTTTTCAGATGTACAATACCTTTGGGCTGCATAATATGCTCGTAAAGCGAAAGAAATGCCGATGAAGTGAGGCGTTTTCGCGTTTTTTTCATTTGGGGGTCGGGGAAAGTTATCCAAATTTCAGCAACTTCGTTTTCCTCAAAAAAGTGCTGCAACAGGTTGATGCCCGTGCGCAAAAAAGCCACATTTTTCATTCCGCTCAAATACGACTCTTTGGCTCCCGTCCAAATACGAGCTCCTTTTATGTCGATGCCGATAAAGTTTTTTTCGGGGAAAAGTTTTGCCAAACCAACCGTATATTCTCCTTTGCCACAACCAAGCTCAAGCACTATCGGGTTGTCGTTTCCAAAAAAATTGCTGTGCCATTTGCCTTTAAGCGGGAAACCATTGGAGTGCTGCAATTCGTTGTACGAACATTGAAACACATGGGGAAACATTTCCATTTCCCTGAATTTGAAAAGTTTGTTTTTCCCCAAAATTATTCCTCCGACGTTTTTTGAATTTTAATACCGATGTCGTTCAACCCCTGCAGTTGGTCATAACGCATACCATGCTTAATGCTGTAACGATAAATACCCTGCTGCGAAAACCGACATTGCTGTTTATAATAAACCGACACATAATGCAAAGAGCCGACACCTGAACCTATCCAATGTCCTTGATTATCAACCAAAAAGCACTGAACAGTATCTTTCCGTAGCGTGCCATCGGGTGCCGTTTCGTCGATAAAAAGCCAAAGATTCTGATTCGGGTAAGTTTCATCGTTACGCAATGTTATCAACACATCGTACGCAGAAAGTGTGTCCGTCATACTCGCATCAAAAGCAATTGCATCGTTTTTATCCCAACCATATTTTGGTAACTCTTTTTGTTCGGAGAAAACAATATGCTCGCTACACGATGCCAACAACACAGACACAAAACAAACAATTATCAATCTTATTTTCATTCTTTCACGTTATTTTGATGATGATTATTATTGCGATGTTTATGACGTTTCTTTTTCTTCTTCGCTTTATCGAATCGCGTCAAACTATCTTGTCCCACCACATTCTGATAATCGTCTTTTGGCACTTCCATCGACTCTTGTTTTTCACCTTCCAAGGTATCGGGTTTAATGCCTTTTTTGTTCATTTCGATAATCTCTTTCACTCTCTCAACGGGCAACGTTACCAAATTTGCAGCCAACTGCTTCGACGACGAATAGGTCATCAATTTTTTAAACAAATCGGTTTTAAAATGGTAATACACAGCATCTTTCGTCTCAAGCGTAATATCCTTCGGAGGAAAATCTTTCAACAAATCCATATAGGTATCTATCTCGAAATTCATACAGCATTTGAGTTTGGTACACTGCCCCGCCAAACGTTGCGGATTGGTTGACACGTCTTGGTGCCGTGCCGAACTTGTGGAAACCGACGCAAACGTACTCATCCAACTTGCACAACAAAGTTCGCGTCCGCAAGGTCCGATTGCTCCAATACGCCCAGCCTCCTGACGCGCACCTATTTGCCGCATCTCTACACGAATATGAAACGTATCGACAAAAACCTTAATCAACTGCCGAAAATCGACGCGTTCATCGGCAATATAATAGAAAATGGCTTTGTTGCCATCGCCAAGATATTCCACATCGCCTATCTTCATATTCAAGTTCAGCGATTCCGCTATCTGACGTGCGCGAATCATTGTTTCGTGTTCTTTTGCTTTCGCCTCGTAGTAGCGTTCCATATCGCTTTGTTTGGCCTTGCGATACACACGCTTAACCTCGATGGTTTCGGGCGAAAGTCCGTTTTTCTTCATTTGGTTCAGCACCAAGCGTCCTACCAAGGTAACCTCGCCCACATCGTGTCCGGGCGAAGCCTCTACGGCCACCATATCACCTTTTTCGAGTAAAATTTTCGTATTGTTCAAATAATATCCTTTGCGGGTATTTTTAAATTGGACCTCCACGAAGTCGGTATCTTGTCTGGTTTCCGGCAAATCGCACAACCAATCGAACACAGCCAATTTCTTGTTCGATGTATTCTTGCAACCGGAAGCCGTCATCGGCACTTTTTTCCTATCTAAAATAAAATCCATATCGTCATTTTTTTAAAAGCATTGTAAATTTTAAAGCCATATCGAAAAGCACAATCTTACGATTTACATTTTGCTCTATTTCTTGTTCGGCTTTTTGCAATTCGTAAGTTATCTCTTCCACATTTCGTTCGTTAATAAAAATAGAAAATTTTTGCGAAAATTCAAGTTCCTCTTTTGTCAAATAACTCAACTCCGAAATGTGCAGATTGAGGATAAAGTTTTCGCGTATCATATACTGCACATATGCCAAAAAATTTTTGGCCGACTCACGTCCTTTTTTTTCGATTGTTTCCACCACCGAACGCAATCCCTCATAATCGGACTTCCATGCAAAACGCATCAAAAGAATGAATTGCGATAAGTTCCATTGGTCTTTTTCCGACTGCGACACCAAGCGTTGAGCCGCCGAATAACTGCCAAGCGACAAGTGTGCAACATGTGCCGCTTCGGCATCGGCAAGCGAATAAACCGACTTCAACTGCTGCACCATGGGAGCAACCTCGATAGGAGGCACAGCTATATTTTGCACACGCGAGCGAATGGTTGCAAGCAACAGGTCAGGATTGTCCGATACCATCACGATAACCGTATCGTACGAGGGTTCTTCAAGTATTTTCAGCAATTTGTTGGCACAAGTGTTGTGCATTTTTTCGGGCATCCATATTATCATCACTTTGTAGGGTGCCTCATAGGTTTTAAAGTTCAGTTTCCGAATAATTTCGTTGCTCTCTTCGGTATAAATCATACCCTGTTTTTCCTCGGCAAGCGAACTTAACCAATCGTCCACCGTAAGGTAAGGATTAGCCAATACCGCCTCGCGAAACTCCTCCACATATTGATCGCAGATGCTTTTCTTGTCCGTTTTTACGATAGGAAACACAAAATGCAAATCGGGATGAGCCAACTTTGCCATCTTCCGACACGAGGGGCAAACGCCGCAGGCATCCGTTGCAGTGCGATGCTCACAGCAGATATACTGCGCATAGGCCAACGCAAGCGGCAACTTGCCCACACCCTGCTTTCCACTGAAAAGCTGTGCATGCGCAATCCGATTATGCTGCACCGATTGCAGCAATTGTGCCTTTATGGCGTCTTGACCTACGATTTCCGAAAAAAGCATCGTTATCCCTTTTGAGAATTAAAATGTACAAAAATACAAAAATTCATTCACACCTACCATAATAAAAAAGATAGGGAAGTGACATACCGCTTCCCCACGTTTTCGGACGCACCACGGCACGTCCCTACACCCCTTTTAGTAGGCTATTTAAATACCGGGCGGACGGATTTACCGTAGTAGCGGCTGACGTCGTACACGCCCACGAGGTCCGATCCGAAGAGCACGTACCACGCGTTGACCGGGTAGCCCGTGCGGAGCGAACTCGACCGATAGTAGCCGCTGCTGCCCGCGTCGCGCAAGTCATCGTTGTTGCGATAGCCCGCCGCAGGGAGAAAAATATGGTTACCATTGATATTGCTCGTTACGATTCGTCCTGCTACGCCTGTACCGTTATAGTCGTCTGTCCAAGTCCATTCGCAGTTTTCGCGCAATTCCGTCCATTCGGCATCGGTAGGCATACGCCATTGGCCGCCCCAGTTTACAGCAGCGGCATCGTCTTCGGGTTCAAGCGTGGTTTTGCCATCGGTTGTGTATTTGGTAAAAGTACTACCACCGTCAGACGTGTCAAAATAGTTGCTCCAATCGTACGTTTCTTTGGTAGCGGTTTCGCCCCAAGCATAATAGTTGCCGTACTCCTCGGGGGAGGTGGCACCTACGTTGCAGGTCGCCCATTTCAAGCCGCTCGGCAGACCTAAATCTATAAATTCATGACCATTTTCAGCAATTTTAACAAATATAGCGGTATAAGTAGCATTCTTCTCCTTTATCGTAAGAGTTCTGGGATTTTCTGTATTTCCATCGCTCCATTGTTCAAAATAAAAATCATTACTTTGTGGTGTAGCCGTAAGGGCTACTTCTGTACCAAAGGCATAATCGCCCGAACCGCTTACCGTACCATAATTATCATTATTTGAGTTCACCGTAATCCTGCTTAATAAATATACGGAATCCATCTCACCGAAAATGTATTTGACCTTGTTTTGCAACAAGTAAGCATTATAGTAAATGATGGTATCACCACTCAAACCCGTACATGCCACACTATACTCATCGGTATTCACTCCTTGCAGGTCGGATGTACAAATCGTTTTCGTAGCACGATGAGAGAGTATTTCTTCCTTATGTCCATACTCTATACCCCAATCCCACTGCACATTATTAAAAGAAACCAACGTATCCGTATTTATCTGTCCCCACAACGTTACGCTGCTATACGTTACATCGGTAGCCCCACCCGTTGTTATCCAAGCAAAAGACGGAGTAACATCATTGTCGGGATTGTCCTTATTTTCACCCTCGTTTTGTTCGGTAATCGGGTCTTTCGGCTCGTCGGTTTTGTCTTTCTTGCACGACACAAATGTTATGCTCATTGCAGTAAACACTGCCAACATACAGCACACGGCTACCAAAAAATTTAGTTTTTTCATCGTTTTTCCAATTTTTTAAATGAATATTTAATGTTTCTACGAATGTATCACACAAAAAAGGTCGCCCCGAATCCATGCGGACTCGGACGACCCGTACAACCATAAATACCTGATTTTAAATAAATAAGCAATAATAGGGCGGGGATAAAACCTCCCCCTTGATTACGGCTTTGCGCCTGTATAGGCAATGTGTCGGAAATGTTTTTCATTGACAATCGGACAAATGTACAACAAATTATCAGAAAACATTTCCAAAAAACAGTTCATTTACAACACTCCTTTTTTGCTTTTTTTTGGCAGCAAGCCGATTGTTCCTTGCAAGGAGTTTCGCACTCCACCACCACTTGCGAGCCGTATTTGTTGTATTTCAGTAAGGCTTGTTGGAGTTTCTCAACCGAAGTTTTTTCGTCGTTATAGGTAATGGTTACCTGTCGTTTTTCCAAATCGAAATCGAGGCTGCGAACCCCTTTTTCGAAAGCAAGCGTATTTTCCACTTTTGCCTGACAATTTTCACACTCCATATCGTGGATGTAAAGTGTAACTGTTTTTTTCTCTGCCACGGCTCCCAAAGCCACAAGCATCAAAGCGATGCTCAACATCATTTTTTTCATTTTGTTTTTGTTTTAAAAGTTAATAGATATGAAATTGTTTTTAATCACGATTGAATGCCCAACGGAATCCGATATAAACCTTTGCACCACTGATAGGCGCATACACTATAGAGCTATCGAAATTGTTCGAGAAGGGGTTTGCCGCATCCACTATCGGGTTCTTTTGTTTGAAATTAGTCATATTTTCGGCGCCGAGATAAATGCTCCATGTGCGAAAATATTTGGTTATTTGTGCCATAAGTTGCGGATACCACCCGAAACGTTCGTTCCACAAGGGATTCACGGCATCGGGTTGCGGCAGCCGTCCGCCACCATTGAATTGTGCCGTTATATCGAATTGCCATTTTTTCAACGGCGTTTGATACGAAGTCGTAATCAAACCTTTAAAACGATTTGTAAAGGGCTTTTCACGCAGCACTCCGCCAATGGTTTGTTTCACGTCGCTCATACGGTAAGCCAACGTCATAGTCCAACCGCGCAGAATTTCCATTGAGGCTTCCACCTGAAAATTGTGCGAATAAGCCACTCCGCCATTCAGGTTGTCAAAAATCACCTTATGCGGATCGGTATCCATATCGGCCACCACGCATTCGAAGAAATGCGTATAATAGTAATCGGCCGAAATTTGCAATTCCCGTTTGCCAATAGGGATGTAAAAAGTCGTGCTCACACCGGCATTCAAAGCCCTTTCCTGCTCAAATTTTTCGGCAAAACCAACCATTTGCCTACTACTTGCAAGCACAGAAGCATAATCCGACAACACATTTGGCGAACGATAACCCAACCCGACGGAGGCACGCAAATTCCACCACTGCCAAGGCGAATAACGGATGTTGAAACGTGGTGTAGCAAAAAATCCGTAGTAGTTGCTCCAATCGGCACGCACACCAAGCAGCAACGACAATTTATCGTCGTACTTAAAATCGTACTCGGCAAAAATACCCGGTGTATATTCTCTCCTGCGGAGTGTAAATTCGCTTTCGGGACGGAGCGCCACACTGCCATCGAAAATCAAATGCTCGGTGTAATCGTCAAAATTGAAACTCAAACCGGCAGTCAGTTTGTGTCTGCTTTCGTCGTCGAAATAGGTTTGAAACATTGCATTCAGATAAGCGTTTCCTTGTGCCGCATTGTAGGCAGTAGAGCCATACTCGCTCCCTTGTGCGTGATACGAGCCGCTGGCAATAATGCCAATACTCGTGGCTCGCTCGTGGTCGAACACATAACCGTTTTTCATAAATGCTTCTACACGCGTAGTGGCAATGTCTATTTGATAAGGATGCTCAAGACGGAGTTTTTTTAATTGTCCGCCTCGACGTTCGTCGTAAAGACCACGTACAAGAAATTGCATGGTGTAATCGTGGTCGGTGTAATACCAACGGTTCAACAAATTTACGCGATTACCCGTAGGCATATCCATAAAACCATCGCCATTGGCGTCCATCTGCATAAAATCGCCACGATAATGGGCAAGAACTCCCGTAGAGAGTTTCTCGTTAATTTTCCAACCGCCCGTAGCGTTCAATTCGGCACACAACTCCGAATTAAACATTCCGTTGATGGCTATCGGATCGGAGGTTTGAGGTTTCAGATACTCTACATTGATTTGCCCGGTAGTAGCTTCGTAGCCATTTATCACAGACGAAGTTCCTTTCGATACCTGAATGCTCTCCATCCACGAACCCGGTATGTATTCCATGCCATAGTTTGCCGCCAATCCGCGTATGCTCGGTGTATTTTCGGTTAACATTTGCACATAAGTTCCCGACAAGCCAAGCATTTTTATCTGCTTGGCACCTGTGGCAGCGTCGCTATACGAAACATCGACCGAAGCGTTTGTTTCAAAACTCTCCGAAAGGTTGCAACAAGCAGCACGACAAAGTTCTGCACCCGTTATTTTCTGTGTTTGTGTGGCTGAAAAGCGGTAATTTACCATACCCACAGCTCTTGCACTCACTTCCACTTCGTCCAATTCTTCTTGTTTTTCGACAAGAGTTATTGAAAGAAACACCGCTGTGTCCGTTGCCACTATTAAAGCCGTTTCATAGCCCAAGTAACGTATCTCAAGCGTATCGGCAACAAGGTGACGAGCAATTTCGAAAAGACCGTTGAAATCGGTAGTTGTGCCGATTGTTGTGGTATGCCAAAGCACTTCGGCACCTATTACAGGCTCACCTGCAGCCGTTACACGCCCCCTAATAAGGGTAGCATTGCTATTCAAAACGTATGCTATACAACATACAACAAAAAGTATTTTTTTCATTTTATTCGATTAAAAGGGTTAAAAATCAACTTTCGCTTAAAGTAGAATCAAACTTAAGCAAGAAAAAAGTTACCGCATTTAATCAAATAATCAGTGTGGAATTTTTTGACAATATGGTTCGCCCCGTTCTTGGAGGCGGAGCTCTGAACGTGTTATTTGCAAACGCAACTTCGCAGATGACATCGGTAATCAATGTTTTGGCATCGAAAACAAAGAAAACAGCCCATACGGGAGTTAATCGCAGTTGCGATTGTATGATGGTGTTATCCACCGAAATACGCTTCAGCGTACAACAATCGGAATGCTCGGCAACGCCATTTGCACATTCGGTTGCATGATGTTCGCAACAATGCTCCTCTACCGCCTCGTGATGCCGATGATGTACATGTACCTCCGAACAGGTTGTGGTTTGAAAAACACGAAGCCCGTGTTCGGCACATGCCGTACAACAAAAATGCACGACATTGAACCCTCCGGCTGTTGTCAAAAACAACAAGACCAAAGCCATCACAACACTATTTTGAAAGAAGCGTTTCATTTTTCTGCGGCAAAGATACGGAAAAATAAAAAAGATGCGTTCGCACTGAACAACCTTTGCAACAGTGTTGCATTTAATCGGGAAAAGCGGAAAATCAATGCCGATTCAATTTTTCGGCTACTTTTTCGGCTATCAGTTCGCCATCCATTGCCGATGAGGTAATACCTCCGGCATACCCCGAACCCTCGCCGCACGGGAACAATCCTTTTATTTGGATATGCTCGCAAGTATCGGCATTGCGAGGGATACGAACAGGCGACGAAGAACGCGACTCTACACCGACCACAACAGCCTCCGACGACAAAAATCCGTGCATATATCGGTCGAAAGAGCGGAACCCTTTACGCAAACGGCTACCGATAATTTCGGGCAACCAAAAATGCATAGGAGAGGAAACTACACCGGGCAAATACGAACATTCGGGCAGTGAGTTCGAGAGTTTTCCCGTTACAAAATCGGTCAAACGTTGTGCAGGAGCCGTTTGCAAGCCACCACCATTGTTGTTGAAAGCCGTTTGTTCGAGTTGTTTTTGAAACTCAAGTCCGCAAAGCGCTCCAAATTGATGATAATCAGTTAAATCCTCAGGACGAATCTCCACCACAATGCCCGAATTGGCAAAATGCGAATTGCGTGCCGCAGCCGACATACCATTCACGACAATAGCTCCACTCTCGGTAGAGGCAGGTACGATGTGTCCGCCCGGACACATGCAAAACGAATAAACTCCACGACCATCTATCTGATTTACAATGCTATACGAAGCAGCAGGAAGGTATTCGCCTCGCCATTTGCAATGATATTGTATTCGGTCGATGAGTGCTTGCGGATGCTCCACTCGAACTCCCATGGCAAAACCTTTTGCCTCTATGACAATCTTTTTTTGTTGCAACAAAGCATAAATATCGCGAGCCGAATGCCCTGTGGCCAATACTACTGCAGCACCAAAAAAGGTGTTTCCATCGGCAGTTTTTACTCCTTTTATGGTGTCGTTTTCCAATATCAAATCGACAACTTTTGCATTAAAAATATATTCGCCACCACAATCGACTATGGTCTTTCGCATATTGCGAACCACAACGGGCAAACGGTCGGTTCCGATATGCGGATGTGCTTCGTAGAGAATGGCATCTTGAGCCCCATGCCGATGAAAAATCTCCAATACTCGACGAATATTTCCCCGTTTTTTCGAACGCGTATAAAGTTTACCATCGGAAAATGTACCTGCTCCGCCCTCGCCAAAACAATAATTGGACTCCCGATTGAAAGCCTGATTACGATTTTGCAACGCGATATCTCGTTTGCGGTCGGACACCTCTTTACCCCGTTCGAGCACAACGGGCTTGTAGCCAAGCTCTATCAACCGCAACGCAGCAAACAAACCAGCAGGACCCGACCCGACTACCACAACCGGAGTTGCCGTCGTTACATCTCGATAGTGAAACTCGTTTTCGTACGGCGTAGTAGGATTCTCACCCACAAAAACCTCCACCGAAACATTCATGTGGGGTTGTCGCGAGCGTGCATCTATCGATTTACGAAGAATGCGATACGAAAAATCGTCTTCTCCACACCCTATTTTTTGTTTAATGATAGAGCGAAATGTTGTCTCGTTGCCAACCTGCTGAGGCAAAAGCGTCAATTGTAATTTTGTTTGCATGGTGCAAAATTAGGGATAATTTGCTTCCATTTATCGAAAAGCATATATTTGTAACTTTAAACCAAAACACATTTTATAAATGCAACACACACAAACAACGACGACTTTTGCCGACACAAAGCCGCATTACGAGTTACTCGACGGATTGCGCGGCGTAGCTGCCATTTTGGTAGTTTTTTACCATATATTCGAAGGATTCTTTTTTGCAGAAGGACTCAATACGGAACAATGGCCTATTATGACAACACTCAACCATGGATACATGGCTGTTGATTTCTTCTTTATCCTTTCAGGGTTTGTCATCAGTTATGCCTACGACGACCGTTGGCAGAGAATGACTATCGGCAGTTTTTTCAAACGGCGGCTTATTCGTCTTCATCCGATGGTGATAGCAGGTGCCGTTATCGGGACAATCACCTTTATTGCTGCGGGCTGTAAAGGTTGGTATAGTGATGAAACGATTTCTATCGGTTGGGTAATGACGGCAATGTTACTGACAATGTTGATGATACCGGCATTGCCGGGAGTTCCTTACGAGGTGCGTGGCAACGGCGAACTATTTCCTTTAAACGGTCCTATATGGTCGCTTTTTTTCGAATACATCGGGAATATCCTTTACGCACTCTTTATTCGCCGTTTCTCAACAAAAATGCTGGCTGCGTTCACAGTGCTATTGGGCATTGCGTATGCCTGCTTCTTTGTAGGCGATATGTCCGGCTGCAATGCCATTGTCGTTGGTTGGACATTCGATAGCGGCATGAATTTCGGCGGAAGCGTACTGCGAATGCTGTTCCCGTTTTGTATGGGAATGTTGATAGCTCGTACATTCAAACCCCGAAAAGTAAAAGGCGCTTTTTGGATTTGCAGCATCATTCTCGCTGCGGTTCTATCAGCTCCGTATATAGCCAAAAGCCAGACAAGCAATATCAGTCTTAACAGCCTTTACGAATTTATTTGCATTACCGCGATTTTCCCGCTTTTGGTATGGCTTGGAGCATGTGGAAACAACGGACAATCTTTCACAAACACCATCAGCAAGAAACTCGGTGAGATTTCTTACCCGCTCTACCTGACACACTATCCGCTGATGTACGTTTTCTTTGCATGGCTCATCGACCACAAATGCTATACACTCGGTGAAGGCTGGATAGGTGCAAGCATCGTTACCATATCAAGCATCGTTCTTGCCTTTCTGTTGCTGAAATTATACGATGAACCCGTTCGAAAATGGTTAAGTCGGAAGTTCGGCGACAAACATTAACGACGACGACGCCAAGGTTTGTCGGAATTTGAGGTCGATTTTTTCGATGAATCGGTCTCTTTTTTATGTTGTTGCGGTTTCTTACGATTCGACTTTGGCAAAGAAGATGTCCCCACCGCTTCGAGGCGAATGCCGTTGGGAGCAAACTTCTCAAAGGCATTAAAAACCTGCTCTGCCTGATCGGCATAAACATCGAAAAACGAAGCCTTTGCAATCAGTTCAATGGAACCGATTTTAATACTACGGTCGCACACTATATCGTTGATGAAAGCCAACAAACGATTGATATTAAAGTTTTGTTTGGTGCCTACATTGAGTCGGAAACGTACCAATTTACCTTTACGTTTTGTTTTTTCGGTCGATTTTCCCGATTTTTTTGCTGGTTTTATCTCTTTTTCAGGCACATTCAAATCGGGAGCGTTTTTGTAATATTCCAAAAAGCGATTGAACTCCAACGAAACAAAACGCCGCAACATATCCTCTTTTTCGAGATAAGCGAGTTTTTTCTCTATTTCCGGCAAAAAAGGTTCGATTTCATCGCATACTTCTACCTTTTCCATCTTGTTTATCAAATGGAAAAGTTGCTTTTTACAAACAGCCATACCATCGGGTACCGGCACTTGCGTGAACTCTTTTTTTAACAATTTTTCGAGCGAACGAATGCGATTGCGTTCACGCGTATGAATAATCGAAATGGATATGCCCTTTTTGTTTACACGCCCCGTACGACCGCTTCTGTGCGTATAAACCTCTGCATCGTCGGGCAAATTGTAGTTAATCACATGCGTCAGATTGTGCACATCTAAACCTCGAGCCGCCACATCGGTTGCCACAAGCAGTTGCAATCCGTGCAGACGAAATTTCGACATCACCGAATCGCGTTGCACTTGCGACAAATCGCCATGTAAAGCATCGGCATTGTACCCGTCAACTATCAATTTTTCTGCCACCTCTTTTGTTTCTTGGCGTGTACGACAGAATACAATTCCATAAATATCGGGATTCATATCTACAATCCGCTTCAATGCCAAATAACGCTGTTTGGCTTGCACCACATAGTAAAGGTGCGACACATTTTCGGCACCGGCATTACGCACGCCAACGGTTATTTCGTGCGAAGTTTTCATATAGTTTCGAGCTATACGAGCAATTTCAGCCGGCATCGTTGCCGAAAAAAGCATTGTACGACGTGTATCAGGCAAAGCTTGAAGAATGGTTTCGATGTCTTCAAGGAATCCCATATTGAGCATTTCGTCAGCTTCGTCGAGTACCAAAAACGACACAGCGTTTAAATGCACCTTTTTGCGGCGAAGCATATCGAGCAAACGCCCGGGTGTAGCTACCAACACTTGCGGTTGCACATCAACTTGTTTCAATTGTTTCACTATCGACTCACCGCCATAAATAGGCACGACTCGCATTCTTGTAAGGTGTTTTGCGAACTTATTTAAATCGTTTGCTATTTGAATACAAAGTTCGCGCGTAGGAGCAAGAATAAGTGCCTGTACTTTTTGTTGGGTACTATCAATAAGATTAAGTATGGGCAACCCGAAAGCCGCAGTTTTACCTGTGCCTGTTTGTGCAAGCACCACCAAATCGTCGGTCTGCTCAAAAATAAAAGGTATCGTTTGCTGCTGAACGGGCATCGGGGTTTCAAAACCAATCTCCGTAATAGCCGAAAGTAACTCCGGCTTCAGCCCTAATTCTTGAAATGTCATAAGTCGTAAAATTCGTGCAAAGATATAACAAACCATCGAAAAAAGCTATCTTTGACATTGTATCAAATTCAACATATTATGACAAATATCCGACAGTACATTGCCGACAACGAAAATCGGTTTTACAAAGAACTCGACTCGCTCATTCGTATTCCAAGTATCAGTGCAAAACCCGAACACAAAGCAGATATGCAACGCTGTGCCGAGCATTGGTGCAAATTGCTCATTGAAGCCGGTGCAGATCGTGCCGAAGTAATGCCCACCGATGGAAATCCGATTGTATTTGCAGAAAAAAAAGTACCCGATGCCACAAAAACAGTACTCGTATATGCACATTACGATGTAATGCCCGCCGAACCGATGGAAGCTTGGCGAACAAATCCTTTCGAACTGACCATTGACAACGAACATCTTTGGGGACGCGGTGCCGACGACGACAAAGGGCAGTCGTTTATTCAAGTAAAAGCTTTTGAGTTTTTGGTAAAAAACAACTTGCTCGCCTGCAACGTAAAATTTATTTTCGAGGGAGAAGAAGAAATCGGTTCGCCTTCACTCGAAAATTTTTGTAAACAATACGCCGGATTGCTTAAATCAGACATTATTTTGGTATCAGACACCAGCATGCTCGGTGCCGATATTCCAAGCCTGACAACAGGTCTTCGAGGATTGGCTTATTGGCAGATAGAGGCAATAGGACCGAACCGCGATTTGCACTCGGGACATTTCGGTGGGGCAGTTGCAAATCCCATCAACGAACTTTGCAAGCTGTTGGCCAAGGTAGTTGACGACAACGGACGCATCACCATTCCACATTTCTACGATGATGTGCTACCGATTCCGACGGAAGAGCGTGCAATGATAGCCCAAATTCCATTCAACGAAAAGCAGTATATGCAAGCCATCGGCGTTGATGCTCTGCAAGGAGAAGCAGGATATTCCACATTAGAACGTAATAGTTGTCGCCCCTCATTCGACATTTGTGGCATTGGGGGCGGATACACGGGCGAAGGCAGCAAAACGATATTGCCATCGACCGCTTACGCCAAGGTTTCGTGTCGCTTGGTCGCCAATCAGCAGCACGAACATATTTCCCAGTTATTTATCGACTATATGCAAAGCATTGCTCCCAAAAGTATAAAACTGAATATCACGCCATTACATGGTGGTGAAGGATACGTTTGCCCAATCGATTTACCGGCTTACAAAGCGGCAACACAAGCGTTTGAAAAAGCTTTCGGCAAAAAACCTCTCGCTGTGCGTCGCGGAGGGAGCATTCCTATCATCAGTACATTTGAACAGATACTCGGCGTAAAAACCATTTTAATGGGTTTCGGTCTTGAATCCGATGCCATACATTCTCCGAATGAGAATTTCTCCCGAAAAATTTTTCGGTGCGGCATCGAAGCCGTTGTGGAGTTCTACAATGTTTTTTCAAAAATGTAGCCAAAAATTCATAAATAAAAACAACAACCAAAATCAGGGGAAGATTTATGTCGGTCTGTTTTTCAACAAAAAAATAGCATTCTTTAACAAAAAGAGATTATCTTTGCCACACTTTTTCCAAAAAAAAAGGACAAATTTGTTTTGATTATGGAAGGACAAACTCCTGTTAAACCGATTAAAATAGACGTAGAAAAAGTCATTCGTTCCAAAACGAACAAAAAAATTCCAAGATTTGTTTTCCGCATTGTGGAAAAAATCATTCATCAACAAGAATTCAATACTTTCTTTGAGAATCATATTGGGGTTGAAGGACTTGATTTTGTAAATGCAGCACTCGATTATCTAAACGTCAAAATCGACATAAAAGGAGAAGAGAACATCCCTACCGCAGGCGAATTTATTTTTGCGTCAAATCACCCGTTGGGTGGGCTCGACGGACTGACAATGGCTTCAATCATAGGGAAACACTTCGATGGTAAAATCAAATTTCTTGTCAACAATTTTCTGATGCAACTGACACCTCTCACACCCTTGTTTATTCCTATCAATGTAGGTGGAGGAAGACAAGAAAGAGAATTGAAAGACCATATAAAAAACATTTTTGACGACAAACAACAATTTTTGATATTTCCTGCAGGAATTTGTTCCCGCAAAATAAAAGGAAAAATACAAGACTATGCTTGGAAAAAGACCTTTATCTCGAAAGCCAAGGAATATCATCGCGCTGTGATACCGGTATATTTTGAAGCAAAAAATTCCCGATTTTTTTATAATCTTTCACGAATAAGAAACGCCCTCGGCATAAAATTCAACATCGAAATGATCTTTTTGCCTCACGAAATGTTTCGACAAAAAGGGAACACTTTTACCGTTACCTTTGGGAAACCCATTCCCTACGAAACGTTTGACGACACAAAGACTCAATATCAATGGGCACAATACGTTCGCGAACTTGTTTATGATATGAAAAACTTGTAACAATGGAAGCAATAAGAGAAGCTGTTTCAGTAGATTTGATAAAACAAGAGCTTACACCTGATAAGTTTTTACGAAAAACAAATAAAGCGGAGAATGAAATTTATGTAGTTACTGCTCACAATTCTCCCAACATTATGACAGAAATTGCTCGTTTGCGTGAGCTATCGTTCCGAACAGCAGGTGGTGGTTCGGGCAATGCCATCGACATAGATGAGTATGATACGATGGAAAACCCTTTCAAACAACTCATTGTTTGGGACCCGAAAGCGGAAAAAATACTCGGCGGCTATCGTTTCCTTTTTGGGAAAGACGTCCAATTCGACAAAAACGGAATGCCGCTCATACCTACATCTTACGAATTTAAATTCTCCGAGAAATTTTTAAAAGAATACCTACCCTACACAATGGAATTGGGGCGTTCGTTCGTTCAACCCGACTACCAGTCAAGCAAAATGGGCTCAAAAAGTCTTTTTGCCTTAGATAACCTATGGGACGGCATCGGAGCTTTGACAGTAGAAATTCCCGAAATGAAATACCTTTTCGGGAAAGTTACTATATACTCCCAATATAACGAGATATGATTTTAGGGTTTGTCAATAGTTTTTTCCCCGATAAAGAGCAGTTGGTCGAACCTCTGGAACCTTTCGAAATTCAATATTCTCAACAACAAATATTAGACTTATTTACAGCCGAAAATATCAAAGAAAGTTATAAAAAACTAAACACCGAGGTTCGTGCTTTAGGAGTGAATATTCCTCCTTTGGTAAATGCGTATATAGGATTGTCGCCTACCATAAAATCTTTTGGTGCTACACGTTACATAGAATTTGGCGATGTAATAGAATTTGGCATATTGGTAAATATAGCTGACATATACGAAGAGAAAAAAAATCGCCATATTGAATCGTATTTGAAATTTTTAGCAGAAAACTCTAACTTAAAATAATAAAAAATGAAACCTACGTTATTTGTACTTGCGGCAGGTATGGGAAGCCGTTACGGAGGCTTAAAACAGCTCGACGGATTAGGTCCGAATGGAGAAACCATTATGGATTATTCTATCTACGACGCTGTTCGTGCCGGATTTGGAAAAGTTGTATTTGTTATCCGCCACTCTTTTGAGCAAGATTTTCGTGAAAAAGTTGTGAATAAATATGAAAAAGTTATTCCTGTTGAGGTTGTTTTTCAGGAGATAGACTATGTTCCTGAAGGCTCATCATACAACACAGAAAGAGTGAAACCATGGGGTACAAACCACGCTCTTTTAATGGGGAAAGACGTTATCAACGAACCTTTTGCCATTATTAATGCTGACGATTTTTATGGAAAAGAATCGTACGAGGTTTTAGCAAAATTCCTTATGGAAAAAGAAGGACATCAGAACGAGTATTGCATGGTTGGTTATCGCGTTTGCAACACATTGTCGGAAAGCGGTTCGGTGTCACGCGGTGTATGCGAAGTTGATTCCGACAACAACTTGACATCGGTTGTAGAACGTACGGCCATAGAACGTAAAAACGGAAAAATTCAGTTCACAGACGAGAATGGTAACGATATTGAAATAGGCGAAAACACGCCCGTTTCTATGAATATGTGGGGATTCACTCCCGATTATTTTGATTACTCGCTCGACTTCTTCAAACGATTTTTAAAGGAACACGGACAAGAACTGAAATCGGAATTTTATATTCCAACATTAGTAAATGAATTAGTTTGCAACAAAACAGCATCTTGCAAAGTTTTGGACACTCCTGCAAAATGGTTCGGCGTTACTTACGCAGAAGATCGTCCTCAATTCATCGAAAAAATTAACAATCTTATAGAAAAAGGCGTTTATCCAAATAAATTATGGAAATAAAGAAGAAAATCAAACAAACGTGGAACAATTGGAGAGCCTCGAATAGTGATGCGGTAAAAATTTTAGTTACCGGAGGAACAGGTTATATCGGTTCACATACCGTTGTCGAATTGCAGCAAGCAGGATTTGAGGTTTATATTGTAGATAATCTATCCAACTCAAATATTGACGTTTTAAACGGCATAGAAAAAATAACAGGAAAAATGCCTGTTTTCGAAAACATCGATTGTACGGACTATGTAGCCATGGATCGTTTTTTGTCGAAACACGAAGGCATTCAAGCAATTATTCACTTTGCTGCAAGTAAAGCCGTAGGCGAATCGGTAAAAAAACCGCTGCTTTACTATCGTAACAACGTGGTTTCGCTTATCAACCAATTGGAATTGATGTCGGTACATCACATAAAAGGTATTGTTTTTTCGTCCTCATGTACGGTTTACGGACAACCGGATGTGCTGCCCGTAACAGAAGCTGCTCCCCGCAAAACAGCCTTGTCTCCTTATGGAAACACGAAGCAAATTTGTGAGGACATCATTATGGATACGATTTACTCCAACGATCAACTGAAAAGTATCATTTTACGCTATTTCAACCCTATTGGAGCACATCCGAGTGCTTATATCGGAGAACTTCCAAACGGAGTGCCCAACAACCTTATTCCCTTTGTTACCCAAACTGCGGCAGGCATAAGAGACGAACTGAAAGTTTTTGGTTCCGATTATAACACCCCTGACGGCACCTGCATTCGCGACTACATAAACGTGGTCGATCTTGCAAAAGCACATGTGGTAGCCGTAAAACGTATGCTCGAAAATAAAACCAAGAAAAATGTGGAAATATTCAATTTGGGAACGGGACGAGGATTATCGGTAATGGAAATTATCAAAACCTTTGAAAAAGTGAATAAAGTAGCTGTTCCTCACAAAATTGTTGAACGCCGAGAAGGAGACATCGAACAAGTATGGGCAGACCCGACATACGCAAACGAAGAATTAGGCTGGAAAGCCGAGGAGTCTGTTGAGGACACTTTAAAATCTGCTTGGAAATGGCAGAAATACATAATGAAGAAAGCGGATAAATAAAATTTTAGTTTTTTCATAGAAGGGAGAGCGGTTAAAAGTGATTTTAATCGCTCTTTTTTATTCCTCCGAAAAATGGACAAGTACGTGACGATAAGAGTTGAAAATTTTCGATTTGGAAACATAACCCATATAAGTGTCGTTTTCGTCAACAACAGGCAGATTCCACGCATTTGTTTGTTCAAAAACATCCATAACCTTTTCCATCGGCATATTTACACGAATACGAGCTGGAGGAGATACCATTAAATCTTTCACAAAAAAACGCTGGTATAGTTCAGGACGGAACATAATGTTACGCACTTCGTCGAGAAAAACGGCTCCAAGCAATTTTCCATCGGTATCTACCACAGGGAATATATTTCGGTGTGATTGCGAAATGACTTTTACCAACTCTCCAAGATTCATTTCAGGGGAAACTTTTTCGAGGTCGGTTTCAATTACATTCTCCATTTTAAGCAATGTCAGCACGGCTTTATCTTTATGATGAGTAAGCAATTCGCCTTTCTGTGCCAAACGAATGGCATACAAACTATGTGGCTCAAAGGCTTTGATTGTAACATACGAAATGGTAGAAGTTATCATCAAGGTCATAAACAAATCGTAACCTCCTGTCAATTCAGCAATTAAGAAAATACCCGTAAAAGGTGCGTGCATTACACCCGACATCAATCCTGCCATTCCTGCAAATGCGAAATTACTTTTTGGTATATCCAACCCTAATGCATCGAATCCCTCTGCAACCACAAATCCCGTAAGGCAACCTACAAAAAGACTTGGAGCAAAAATACCGCCTGTACCACCACCTCCGTTAGTTGCAGCCGATGCAAATATTTTAAAGAAAACTATCAAACTCAAATAGAGCATAATAGCCCATGTTTCATTCCTAAATTCGTAAAACAAACTCCCATTGAACAACGATTCACTATTTCCGTTAAGCAATTCTCCTATCGTATTATAACCTTCACCATAAAGAGGAGGAAACAGAAATATGAGTACACCCAACATCGCTCCACCAAGCAACATCTTTCTCAACGGGGAATTTAATTTTTTAAAAACCTGCTCCAAACGATTCATTCCCCGAGTAAAATAGAGAGAAACAAACCCGCAAACAACTCCCAAAATAATAATGAAAGGAAT
>SAMEA3663036__coassemble_328_pt1 | contig 22973 bp, 20 predicted proteins | sample SAMEA3663036__metabat2_low_PE_036 | metagenome-assembled genome bin SAMEA3663036 (sample SAMEA3663036) | pig gut metagenome | biome: pig gut; feature: pig-associated habitat; material: faeces | place: France | collected 2012 | reverse complement strand
AAAAATCATCTTTCGATGCTTTCCCTTGTGTCTTATGTTTATTTTTAGACGATTTTTCCCAATCCGCTTTCTTTTTCAAGTATTTTTCGTATTGTTTTTCCAAATAGTTATCAGCCATATTCGTTTTTTCTGCAAAGGTAAAAACTTATCCATAAACAACGGAATGACTATCTTTGCAAAAAAACAAAAATGAGCAGTATAAGAATAATAGGAGGAGTAACCAGACACCCTCTTTACAGATTTAACGAGCCGATAAACATTCAGATAAATCATCACGAACAAATTGCCATTGTGGGGCGTAATGCTTCAGGAAAAAGTCTTTTGGTTGACACTATTGTCGGGCGCTATCCTTTATTACAAAACGAAGTGTTTTTTGATTTTTGCGGCAATAATAACAATGTTTACGAAAACGTAAAGTACATCACTTTTCGCGATTCGTATGGCGACGGAGAGTGTCTGTATTATCAACAGCGATTTAATTCGCAAGATGCAGAAATAACACCATTGGTAAAAGATTTACTACCAAATTCCTCCGACAAAGCACTTGAGAAAGAAATTTATACGATTTTTGGAATCGACTCTTTCATCGACAAAAACATTGTAGCCTTATCAAGTGGCGAACTTCGCAAGTTCCAACTTGCAAAGTCGCTATTGGGGAATCCGCGTATTTTAATCATCGACAATCCGTTTATCGGATTGGACTACCCGACACGAGAACAACTGAAAGAACTACTCAAACAACTCATCGCTCAATTTGACCTCCAAATCATTTTAGTGGTATCGAAAGACGAGGACATTCCTTCGTTTATTACTCATGTAATAGAGGTTGAAAATCGTATTTGCAAAACAAAAATATCGGCAGACGAGTATTTAAACCGATCAAATTCTACTCCCGAAAGAATTCTCTCCACCGAAAAAAGGGAACGTATTCTTAATTTACCATGCAAATTGTCGGATAACGAAAATCGACAAATTGTCAAACTTAACAACGTGAATATCCGTTACGACAATCGCACGATTCTACATAATTTGAATTGGGAAATACGGCGTGGCGAAAAATGGGCGTTAAGTGGGAATAATGGTTCCGGAAAATCCACATTGCTCAGTTTGATTTGTGCCGACAATCCGCAAAGTTATGCCTGCGACATTTCGCTGTTCGGAAAGAAAAGAGGCAGCGGAGAAAGCATTTGGGACATAAAAAAACGAATTGGTTACGTAAGTCCTGAAATGCATCGTGCGTTTTTAAAAAACATACCTGCCATCGAAATCATTGCAAGCGGTCTGAAAGACACCATCGGACTGTACCAAAAAGCCAAACCCGAAGATATTGCAGCAAGCGAATGGTGGCTCGACGTATTCGGCATTCTACATCTGAAAGACAGAATATTTACACAACTTTCGAGCGGCGAACAGAGACTGATACTGCTTGCAAGGGCATTTGTAAAAAATCCCGAATTAATTGTACTTGACGAACCCATGCACGGACTTGATGCCAGCAACCAGCGTTTGGCGAAAGATATTATCGAGGCATTTTGCCATCAAAAAGACAAAACCATGATAATGGTTACACACTACGAATCGGAACTACCCGACTGCATTACGCATCGTCTGTGCCTAAAAAAGGGGGCATCTTGAACAAGTTTTAAATTCATTATCTTTGCGAAGAAACAACAACTTTTATTTGTCATGAAAAAAACATTTTTATTACTTTCTCTTGTTTTTACAAGTTTTTACGCTTTTTCGACGGTAAACTTTCCATCATTACAACAGCCCAGAAAAGCAAGAATCATTTCTACAAAAGATTCGTGGAAATTATCCAACAATCTTTTTGAGGCAACCTATTCTCTTGACAATGGGCGATTGATTTTTGCGGGTTGTGAAGCACTCGGATTGAGTGGCGACAACGATTTGTTCCGTATCGCATTGACCGACAACACGGTTATCTCATCATCTCAAATGCAATTAAGTGGCATTGATGTTGAGGTTTTAAAACCCAATGCCCGTGCCGTGCGACTTGTCGAAAAAGAAGCAGGGAAATCGCTCAAAGCGACATTTACACATCAACATTTGAAAGTTGTTTGGAGAGCGGTGTTACGCAACAATTCTCATTATTTGCGTACCGAACTCGAAATAACTACCACAAAGGACGTCGAAATGAATCACATCGTCGCAATGCTCTACACGCTTAACCACGAAACTCCGACGCCTGCCGTTGTAGGCAATACGCGAGGCGCTTTGTTGGCAAGCGAACGGATATTTGCAGGACTCGAAACACCGATGGGTATCAACGAAGTTGAGCAAGAAAATGACAACGTCAAAATAAAAGGCATTTGGAGTCGAAAAACCACACTCCGTGCCAACGACACTTGGGAAATTGCGTCTGTTGTGGGTATGATAGCAAGCGGACAACAACGTCGTTCGTTTTTGGCTTATCACGAGCGTGAACGAGCCGTGCCTTGGCGTTCGTTTATACATTACAACTCGTGGTACGAACTCAACATCGACCGCAACAACATTATCGACCAACGTATGAGCAAAGACGATTGTTTGGAAGTAATAGAAGCATGGAAAACAAATCTTTTCGATCCCTACAATGTTTACATTGATGCGTTTGTATGGGACGACGGTTGGGACGACTTCAACTCTCTATGGGATTTTTACCGTCCGAAGTTTCCCAACGGATTTGCAGAGTTAGATTCCTTATGCAGGCAATACAATGTCGGTACGGGAGCATGGCTCGGACCCGTAGGCGGATATGGGGCATCAAAACAGCAACGTTTGGATTTTTGGAACGCTACTCACGACAAGCAAATCAATAATTTTGAATTGTCGCACAGCGAATATTTCAATGCTTTTGTAGGACGTTGCGCACAAATGATAAACGACTACGATATGCGTTATTTCAAGTTTGATGGTATCAGCGACATTGGCAATGCCGTTGGCCCCGGCAACGAAGAAGATGCAGAATGCTTTCTACGTCTGACATCGCAATTAAGAGAAATCAGAGAAGACGTCTTTTTAAATTGTACGGTCGGGACGTGGGCTTCGCCTTTTTGGTTTCAGTTTGCCGATGCTGTTTGGCGACAAGATGCCGATTGGAATACCATTGGCGACCAAGGCAATGCACGCCAACGCTGGATAACGTATCGTGACTATATGGTTTACAAGAATTTCACAATCGGCTCACCGCTTTGCCCGATAAATAGTCTGATGACTCACGGGCTGATGGTATCCGGATATGGTAATGCCGGCGGCAATCCGCCTCGTGCCATGGAAGATGATACATTGGCAAATACGGCCGAAGAAATCACAAAAGAAATGCGTTGTGCATTTGCATGCGGTTCGGGTATGGTGGAACTATACCTCGACCACGACTTGATGACAGAAAAATCGGACGGCAAACTTTGGAGAGAATTGGCACGTTGTATCCAATGGCACCGAAGCAATGCCGATGTACTTGACGACACGCATTGGGTAGGCGGAAATCCGTGGGACGGCACCAATGCCAACATTTACGGCTGGGCTTCGTGGAACGGAGAGAAAGCGATTCTGACTCTTCGCAATCCGAGTGCCGATACAAAATCTTTTACTACCACTCTGCGCAAAGCATTGGATATACCTTATTATATAAAAGGTAACATTCGCCTCTCCGACGCATTCGACGGACAAACACAATACGCTGGCATCACAAATGCGGACATTGACATTGATGCTTCCATTACGTTCGAAATGCCCGCTTTCGACGTAGTGGTATTAAACGGCATCTGTTCATCTTCAAAACACCGTTCGAAAAGTTGCAAACACTCCTCAAAAAGATAAAACACAATTTCAGTCATGGCAATAAAAACAACATATAAGCAATTGATTATCTGCACGATATTCTTTTCTCTCACAGCTTGCAACAATACCCCGACATCGGATAATTCCGATTTGACTTCCGAGCAAATGACAGAGGTTGTGTACGAATACGGCATTCCCGTCGATTCTTTCAACACAACCGAAGGCAATGTAAAAGCAGGAGAAACTCTTTCGGCTATTTTAGGGAAACTCGGTTGCAAAGGACAGGTCATCCATCAACTCAACTATTTTTCGTCGGACACATTCGATGTCAAACGCATTAAACAAGGCGACAGTTACACCGCATATTACAGCAAGGACTCTATTCCCGAATTGACTTATGTTGTTTATCATCAGTCGGTTGTAGATCACATTGTTTTTCATGTTTGCGATACGTTGTGTGCCCATCGTTTCAAAAAAACAGTTCGGACAGAGCAGCGTATTGCTCATGCAGTTATTTCCACCTCGTTGTGGGATGCTATCATTAGCAACAATCTACATAGGCAACTTGCTCTCGATTTGTCGGATATTTATGCTTGGAGCATTGATTTTTTCGGTTTGCAAAAAAATGATTCGTTTGTTGTTCTCTACGACGAACTCTTTGTTGACACTCTTTCTATCGGCATAGGGAAAATACACGCTGCAACATTCACTCATCGTGGGAAAACTTTCTCCGCCTTTTATTTTAAAAACGACCAAGTAAATGGTTTTTGGGACGAAAACGGGAATAGTTTGCGTAAGGCATTTCTGAAAGCTCCGCTGAAATTTTCGCGCATTTCGTCGGGATTTTCGTACGCCCGTAAACACCCTGTTTACAAAACCGTTCGCCCACATACAGGGGTCGATTATGCGGCACCGGCAGGAACACCCGTCATGAGTATTGGCGACGGCGTAGTCGTTGAAAAAGGCTACAAAGGAGGAGGTGGAAATACGGTCAAAGTCCGTCACAATAGTGTTTACACCACAGCCTATTTACACCTTTCGCGCTATGCCAAAAATTTACAAGTAGGTTCGCATGTATCGCAAGGCGAAGTAATCGGATATGTAGGCAGCACCGGCACGTCGACAGGAGCACATCTCGATTTCCGCGTTTGGAAGAATGGTTCGCCTATCAACCCGCTGACAATGGAGTCGCCCTCGGTAGAGCCTATTCCTCAAAATGCCATGACAGAATTTATTGCTTTACGCGATTCTTTACAAAAACGGATTCAATAATTCGTTTTTTTTATAAAAACCACCCCTTGTCGGTTCGGAATCGGTTGTTCTTGTCGATTATCGTGCGCCCATCATTATCCACTTGGTTGTAGACGATAGGCAGTGCGGATGGTCGTGGTCGAGGTGTCGGGCAATGATAAATTGCGTATTCTCGATACCCGTCAACTTTATATAGTCATAAGCAATTTTGAGCATCAGTTTATCATCGGTTGCTATCTTACCATATGTAAAAGGAGTATTCATAGCCTTATTCCTCCTGCTCGTAATAGTATGAGTAGTCGATACCCTTCATAAAGGTTTCGCGATCATTAATCTTGTCGGTCAATGCAGATTTCAAAAGTTGCTTAATATCCGATGGATCAACCACGCTATTTCGCATAGCGTTCAAATAGTCGTTCTTGTTGATTCGACTCCAATCTACACACTTTTGTATCTGCTTTTTGAGAATCAAATCAAGCCAAATGCGAGTGCTGCGACCATTGCCCTCTCGGAATGGGTGGGCGATGTTCATCTCTACATATTTGTCGGCAATCTCATCGAAGGTCGTCTCGGGCATCTGCTCGATGGTTGCGAGCGTCTGCAAAAGATACTGCGCCATCGCAAACTGAAAACCATCCTTGGCAATATTGACCGTGCGTATTTGTCCGGCAAAGTCGTACAAACCACCAAAGAGGTATGCATGAATCTGCTGCAAGCCCTTGACAGTTCCAACCTCAATGCTGTCAATCAAACTACTCTCAAAGAGGGCGTACGCCTTCGACTTACTCTTGCCATCAATCGTTTCGTCGCTATTGGTAAACCACTCTACAAAACGCATCGCCTTTGCATTTGGGAAACTCTTGGCGAGAAGAATAACGCCATCGTAGTCGAGAACATCAGCGAGTCGTCGCTTTCCATCGGGCGCAAGCAATTTCAACTGGTTAGTGCTACTAACCACTTCACTATTCTCACTCTTGAGCTTTGTTTTGAGGTACTTCCAATAGTTGCGGTTCTTCTGATAGTCGTCTTGGTCGTTTAGCACCCCGACAATATCAAGCACCGAGAACCACCATTTGGATTTTTCCTCATCCCAAATAGCTCGCACCTCACGGTCATTATAGAATCGAATGGATATTTTGGTCATATATGAACCTCCTATTTGTCTAATTTGTCAACTACAACATACCTACCTATATCTTTGAGAATCCCGCATTCTTCAACAAATGCAATGTATGCTTCGCATTCTTTAGAAAATTCCATTAAGTTAATGTATACATTAGGAAACTTCACCTTAAGGTCATTTTCGTATTTCTCGGAGCCAAGTCCATGGCTAGATAATATGTGAGTAGTTAGGACTGATAGGAATTCTTGAGCATTGCCTTGGTTTGCCAAATTCTCCAGATTGGCCGTAAGCATGTTCTTATATGCCTTTGTAACTTTACAGAAGGCATTATTGACTTCTACTAATTTGGAGTGCAAGTCAGTGTCGAATAGGCATACAGAAAGTTGTACTGACTTATACAGGTTTTCTTCAATCAGTATCATCTGTTTGTTGATGTCGTTTTCATTGAAAAGAATATATCTATCCCAATTATCTCTCTTTATAAGAGTAATTGTGTCTAATACGGCCTGGTATACGCCATATCTTTTATCAAAGAGTTGTATCTTTATATTATCCTTTTGGATTTTGTTTTGTATTAGCGTACATTGCACAACGGCAGCACTAATTCCGAGTCCTACGCAAGTGAGAAAATATTCCATACTATTTTTATTATCTCCAAGCGAAATCATAAGGAATCCTCCTGCAATAGTGAAGAATAAAATTAGTATGATAGGATTGAACTGTGTTCTATTGATGTAATTCCAAAACTTTTTCATTTTTATAAACTATTTATTTTATATGAGGCATATTCTGTACGATCACACCTTCTAGTAACTTGCCATTTATTTTCTTGTTGCCTTTTACGCCATCTTTGTTCCAAGTTCCCCATTGCTTGAAGAAGAATGGAATATTATTCTCATCAGCTTGTCGTTTTATGTTCAATACCCATTCTTCTTTCATAGGACGCGCCTGTGAGCCACTTTCTCCTCCTACAATTATCCAATTTATCCCATCAAGATTCAGCTCTTCCAAGTTTCCTAATAGTGGTTCGCATGAAAGGAATTTGATAGTTGCATCTAAATGTCTAATATGGTCTATCCTAGACTTGGTTTCTTTATTTTCTACTGTAATACCAATCCAAGCATTATGAGGTATATTGCGAGTCTCGAAATACTCAGCCATACGCTCTGCACGCTTTGTCAAAATCTGGTAATTGTGTTGTGGAGTCTCTTCAATTACTCTAAAAACCTTATCTATAAACTCAAAGGGCACATCTTTATGGAACAAGTCGCTCATTGAGCAAACAAATATTGTTGAGGGCTTTTTCCAATTAAAGGGCTCTTTCAATGCCTCATGATGAATTGAGGATTTAAAACCATTCGCATATTTAGGATTCCCCATTGCACATAGTCTACGAGACATAACCTCAGCATAACAATGCGCACATCCCTCTGATAGCTTTGTACAACCAGTAACTGGGTTCCAAGTTCGTTCAGTCCACTCTATCTTTGTCGTTCTCATTTGCGTATTATAGTATATTTAACTATTTGTTTGTTATGCCCATATGTTTGTTCATATGATATATATGGTTGTTTTTTGTCATATGTTATCATCTTAGCTCGTTTAAGTTCTCTAATTACTTCTGTTGCATGATTTGATATATGTCCTTGCGATAGAACATAGTCAAAAGTTTCTCTATTATTAGTTATCTCTCCTGATAATATCTTGTTGCGAAGGTTTTGCTGAAACTGTTCAATTTTTGTTAATGATTTACCTCTAAAAATATCTAACTGCGACTTTGAACCATCATCATCTATATCAAAATTTGCAGCACCATTTGTTTCATTTCGTTTCCATGATGTTTTAAGAAATTTATCCACAGCTCGAGGATGAGAGGCACCAAACACGATACCATAATAATTTGCCCCTTTCTTTATAGTGAAAGGATATAGTGATAAATTTGTTTCTTTAGGGAGTTTCTCTTTAAGTTGATATAATAACTCCCTATGGACATATTTTGCTGGTTGTTTTTTTATTTTAGATATATCAAGTTTTAAACTTTGAAACTCAGGGGTATTACCAAATCTCAATAAATATGATGAAGAGGCATAATATAAAAAGTCTGTCGTATTTGTTTTTTCAAGTTCCAATAAATAGGAGTCTGCTAAGAATTTAAGTCCATTCTGATCTAAATACAATAAAGATGGATTATTCCTAATTACAAGTAATGTTTTAGGAAATAAAGTTGCAAAGTCACAATTTCGATATTTAATGTTTAGCAAATTGCAATTTACCGCTCGTTGAAGTTCAGGATGAGAATCTATAAACTGATTACAATGTTGCTGCAACAAATTGAATTTACCTTCGTCATATTCGTTGAAACAGATATTGATTTTTGTCTGTTTGCGAAAGATATTTCCTATTTGAGCAGCTACTTGTCGCAATATTCTAATAGGACTACCCTCTACATTATTTTTGTCATACCCAGGTCCTGCGAAATAATCAAATATCCACAAATTAGTACAATTGCTCATAACAAAAGTAGGAATCCACTCTTTTGCATAATCCTCAAAAAGTTCCAATTTTGTTATTGTGGCTTCGTCAAACTCTTTACTATGTAAGTCGATAATTGCCATATTCAATATATATTAGCAGCTAATTATTTTTTATATAACATATCTAATCTCGAATATTGAGCATCATATCTCGTTGTAGGCGTGTAATCCTTTCGGGTTGAGCACAGACGACTTGAATCCAACTCTGACGACAGATTCAAGTTTACTACGATATACATTTCGGTCGTGTTAACGCTCTTATATCTATCTGTTTCGACCTCTGCAGAATGTTGAATAACACAATCTCCATCTATAGCAAATAAGTGTTGATCATTATCATTGCGATGATGGAAGAGTACATACCCCAAAGACTTTAGATTTTCGACAATCTCCATGCTATCCTTAGTCCATTTTATTCCAACCGCAAGCTTGCCATTGCTCAAGAATCTACTACTCTTAATCGCGTAATTCTCCATCATTACCATCAAAACGCCGTCTTTAACAATGGATGCCGGTGCACAGCCCTTAGAGACTGCGTTAGCTATGATATCATCTGGAGATTGACCGATGCCACATTTCTCTATAAAGAAACTTTTCTTAAGTTCAGCTAACAACGTTTGGTTATCTTCTCTATACTTATCATCGTTCTCCAATGCTAACGAGAATATACTCTTATTTGAGTATGGTGAATATATCTTACCCAAAAGCTCTTGAAAATGCTCCTTAATGTAAATTTCAGCATTAACATCAGGGTGGGCCGTCATTGCGTAGAACTCATATTTGTCGGCAAGTACTTGTTGAATTTCCTTTCGGAATAAATTTCGCACCTTGGTTTTCCATGTTTGTTTTTGCGACGCATTATTGCGAGCATAAAGCGATACCACAAAAAGGAAATTCACATCATAGTGAGTAATCAACAATGTATCTCGGTCGAACAGACGATTATTAAAATGGCGTTGGAAATGCTGATTGCTCTTTCGGTCAGTCTTGTCGATTGTGTCAACATACGACAAGTCTTTATCCATTTTTGCACTGATGAAGAAGTTAGGGATAATGTTATAGCCCTCGGTAACTTCATCACGCAAAATATAATCGTCCTTATCAGGTCGTTCCTCATTATCAAGGAAAAGATTCAAGTTCCACTGAATGACATTGCGCGCGTAGGTATATTGCTTTGCAACCGATTCTTTGCCCACCTCGTTGCCAATCTTGTAATACTTACTATCGCCGATATAATACACTTTCTTTGAAGTGTCAGCAGTGGTAAGGCTATCCCACATAAACAAGTGGTCAACGATTTTGCCATCCTCTTGTTTCTTGTTAAGTCGGTCAGGCAGCTGATTATCGCCCACAAGTTCGTCGATGATAGCTTCAAATACGATGTTGAAGTTCTTCACAAGCAAATACTCATTGAGCTGTGAGTTTACTTTCACTTGGTGCGACTGTTCAAAGAAAGCATAGCACAATTCCCAAAGCTGGAGTGCTTTATCTGAGAAATATTTATACTTGATTTGGCGTAATCTTACAATACCAAAGCCTTTCAAGTAATTCTCAAATTGTTTGCCTTTGATAAGCTCGTAATTACAATTTGTCGGTATGGTAAATCCGTATTTCTCTGATATATAGCTTAGGATAGAGAAGAAAATAACAAGAAGTTCTTCGTCGAAGTTAATTTGACGTTTCTTGTTTACTGGATTGATGTAAATTGGTTCTTCATTTTGCACCACAACACTAGACCGTGAAATAGTTTTCGACCAATTTATCTTATTGAATCCACTATGGATATTCTTCAAGATGAACATAACGAAATCCTGATTCTCTCTATTGAACTGAATAAGAGAAAGCAGAATATCAAGATAGGTATTTGCAAGGCGTTTCTTACCTTTACCAACCTTTATCACTTGTTTGTGTCTGACAATCGAAGTGTCTTTCTGACTATTCTTAAATACAGCAATTGCACGATATATCCACACAGCAAATTCATAGATGAATTTACTCTCATCTTTGGTAAGCTTGTCCGATTTATCGAGGTCGATTATTTCTTCGGGTGTGTATTTCCCGAATACTTTGTTGTTGCCATCAATCAGTACCTTTGGAAGAATGAATACGCAGTCGTTCACCTTAGGTGAGTTGTTGTAGTAATAACCCACATAACTCACACTTACAAAGCCCTCCACCACATCGAGCTCATCAATGTCGTGGAGATACTTCCTTACGAGTGAAGCATCATAACGATGTTCTTCTATTAGAATCTTCATTAAGCTTTAGTTGCCAATGGTTTCATCTTCATTATATACACTTATATCTTCGTCATCAACTATAGGAGTAGCTTTTAAGGCTTCGGGCAGTGCATCAGAAAACATTACATTTTCTATGAAGCGAAGAATTTGTGCTTCACAAGGTGATCCATCAGCATTGTAGAACGATTGGAAAGTCATTTCCTCATCTTTTTCTCCTTTGAAAATATCTCCACTAAAGCCATAATCTTTGAACACATCTGTGTATAGATAGAATACTACCTTACTCACAAATGTTTCGGCCGTAACAACTCCATCCTTTGCCTTTGCAAAGAAATAGCCGAGATTCTTATCTTCCGATTGCGTAGCGTCAAATACGAAATAGTTGATTGCTTGAACAAATTGCCACCAATCGTAAGCCTTTGTACCAACCTTGATTTGCCACCCCTTGTGAGCATTGGCAATCTTGATATATTTCCAATCCCAACGACGTTTAAAAGCCGAGTCAATAGGGAATAGGCTTTGGTCGCTCGTGTTCATTGTTGCCCAAATGTATAGATTGTTTGGGAGTAAAAGAATCTCTCCTGATAGAACTTTTGCCACAACATCATCTTCTTTCGGATACAGTGAATTAATTGCATCCTTGTGAGAATCCTTAATAAGATAATCCTTAAAGGCATTTGATAAATGCTTTTGTATATCCTTATCTGCATGGATATAGTAGTCAGAGAAACCATAGTCGTTTCTATCCAATAGTTGGAATAAATCACCGAATATTTGGGCACAATTACCTCGATTTATCTCCTCAATAACAAGATAAACCTTATCGGTTGTACTATATGCCCTCATATAAGCGTTTAAAAATGCCTGAGGGATAAATTTATATATAATTCTAGATTCTTTCGATTTCTTAAGTAGCTCTTCGCCAACGGCAATTCCTTTGTCAAACTCTACAGTGTAATTATCAGACATTTCACACGCAGCTAGTATATCTTTTTTATCCTGAAGGGTTAATCGCTTTAATGAGTACCAATATTGTGCACCAAACTTTTGCGGTGCATATGTTACTCCCTGTTCTTTCAATTCCGTTAATTTGCTTATTAGCTCCTCTTTGTTGTAAAGCTTCTCCTTGGGGTTGTCCGTTGAAGGTTTATACGCTCCAACAAATGTTGAATAATCACTATCAGGGTGGAAGGTTGTTCTAAAAATATTTTCCTTAGAAACTCCTGCAAGCTTTTCTTTTATTTTATGCGATTTTCCAGTACCAGGTGCGCCATAGTAAATTTGTTGCAGACTCTCGTCTGCATTAGTTTTACATACAATACCCTTTTCTAAAATCATTTTTGCCATTTGAATCAATGATGCAGCATACCCATATTCAAATTTGTCAATATCGGTCTTTCCACAAAGCGACTCTCTGGCATTATTTGCTGTTGCTTCATTATTTGTATCCAGGTATTCTACGAACTCATTTAATAATTTTTTTGATATAGTTCTAATACCTTTTGCTCCTCGATTTGATGATTGAATAACATAGCACAATCTATCTTGGTCTATAATTTTGACAGATCCATCAGGACTTATATCTCCAATACTCAAACTATTATAATTTCTCATATTATTATGTCTTATATTTTCAGATAGAGTTTTAGTTAATATCTAAATGTCGCTATAGTATTTACAAATCATTACTATCAATTAACTCTTTGGGATTCACATTCAAAATTTTTGCTATCTCAAAAAGGACTTCAAGGCTGGGCTGGCGGCGATTGCAAACATAAGAGTTTACAATGCAGAAACTCTTGCCAAGTCGTTCTGCAAGCCATGTTTGTTTGATCCCGCGCTCTTCAAGCACCTCTTTTATGCGATTTTTGGGTTTGTCCATATTGTTCGTTTTTACTTTTTGCAAAAGAAATCTATTGCCAAATCAATCATTATTGCAGTTATAGTAACCCCACGCTTAGCCTCATCATCCTTAATAGAAGATTTCACGACTGATGATATAAAACTCGTAGCTAAATGCAACATTTTGTTTATAGGCTTATCTTCGGGTTTATTGTTGAGTATTGCATCAATGCCTTGAAAAACTGTAATTGCAGCATTAGCCTTTGCATACTCCTCGTTGCTAGGATCTATTGCCTCGGCAACACTTACAGCATATTTAGACACAGCAAGAAGATCCGCAACCTTTAACTGGTGACCTTGGGCGTTCTGATATAACACCTCTTCCTGCTGAAAAGTATGAGTTGGTCTATATAGAACGCTTTGAGCATATGTATGTTGGGTAGAATATATATTGCGTCTGCCAAGCTCAAATTGTAGAGCTTTTAGGCAGCCTTGAATATTCATTCGTAACAATGTGTCATCTTTAATGTCATATATAGATGTTGGTAGTACATTGGGGATGACTCCGTTATCAAGCATTGTTTGCTTAGTATTTAGATAGATACTATCTGTTAAATATGGGATATTCACATTCCCTACGGCAACATACTTGGCAATCATATCCTCTCTATTGCCAGATACATATGCCTGATATAGATTAGAATATGCTATTTCTAATCTCAAAAACTCCTCGTTTTTTTGCTGTATATACGTATCAATAGTCATCATATGCGCTGTTTTAAGCCTATTTGTTTACAAAGATATAAAATATTATGCAATAAAAAGACAAAACAGAAGAGGAAAAGCCGTGTGGCATGTCATTATTTCGAGATGCAACTTGTAAGTAACAATTTTCCTACTTCCCGATGCAGAACTTGCTGAAAATGTTGCCGAGCACTTCGTCGGTGGTGATTTGGCCGGTGATTTCGCCCAAGTAGTTGAGGCATTCGCGCAGGTCTTGCGACAGAAAATCGCCTGATATTCCGCTATTTAACCCGTCGATGACACGCCGAATGGCATCGTGCGCATGCAGCAGGGCTTCGTAGTGCCGCATGTTGGTTACGGTAACGTCGTTCTGACCGACCTCCGGCACTTGCGCCGCCGCCGACAACTGCCGGCGCAGGGCGTCGATGTGGAGGTGTTCTTTTGCCGAAATGCCGATGTACTCAATCTGCATCGCCTCGTATTCGCGCACGATGGCTTGCAAATCCGATGGCGTCACTTGGTCGATTTTGTTGAAAACAACGATGATTTTTTTGCCGTCGGCTTCGGCTAAAATCCTGTCTATCTGTGCTTTATCAATATTTTGCATAGCGGCTGCGTCAATCACCAACAGCACAATATTGCTCTTGGCAATGGCGCCAAACGACCGCTCGATGCCCATACGCTCGATGGTGTCGGTGGTTTGGCGAATGCCTGCGGTATCGACAAAACGGAACAGCACGCCGTCGATGTTCACGCTCTCTTCGATAATGTCGCGCGTGGTGCCGCTGATGTCGCTCACGATGGCGCGTTCTTCACCGACCAAGGCATTGAGCAGGGTTGATTTGCCGGCATTCGTTTCGCCGACGATGGCCACCGGTATGCCGTTTTTGATAACGTTCCCGACGCTGAACGAATCGGCCAATCGCTTGATTTTCAGTTCAATTTCATTTGCCAATTGGTGAAGTTCGCTGCGGTCGGCAAACTCCAACTCTTCGTGGTCGGCAAAGTCGAGTTCCAACTCGATGAGCGAGGTGAATTGCAGCAATTTGTCGCGTAGTGCGGTCAGTTCGTTTGAAAAACCGCCCCGCATTTGGTTCATCGCCAAACGATGTGCTGCGCGGCTTTGCGAGGCAATCAGGTCGGCCACGGCTTCGGCCTGCGACAAATCCATCTTGCCGTTCAAAAAGGCACGTTGCGTAAACTCGCCGGCAGCAGCCATGCGGCAACCCTGCGCCAACAGCAGTTTCAGAATGGCCTGTTGAATGTAGAGCGACCCGTGGCACGAAATTTCGACCACGTTTTCGCCCGTAAACGAATGTGGCGCACAGAATTTTGTTACCAACACGTCGTCAATCGGATCGTCAGCGTTGCCTATTTGCCCGAAACGCACCGTGTTGGCGGGCATCGTCGCAATGGTTACGCCGTCGGTTGCCGCACGGAAAATGCGGTCGCACACGCTGAAGGCATCGCGCCCCGAAATCCGAACAACAGCAATGCCGCCGATGCCCGGTGCCGTCGAAACGGCGCAAATGGTTTGGTTGGCAGTTAACATCAAAACACGATATTTTGAAAGATTATTTTTTCCAAACAAAACTCTATCACAAACGGAGAGAACACTATCGAAAGCGAATTTACCAACAAATAGAGATAGTATTTCTGTTCATCTTTAAGCAGACTATTGTCGACAGGCAACAATATTTCCATTGCAAAACGCAACATATACGGCGAAAAAAGGGCAAAAACCCGAACAAAGAAAAAATTCGGAAATAACGCTAAAATCATTCTGGTAAAAAACACGCCCGTAAAACTATAACCGATAATTTTTTCATTTAAATCGTCAGGCATTTCCATGCCATAAATTTTCTTCAACGAGAATTGCGATACCCAAAAAGTAAAAGGTATCGACAACAAAAAAATAATCAGCCACAATAATGGGCGCAACAATATAACGACAAGCGAATCACCACTTAAAACCGCGCCAAACAAAGCAAGCAAACAGATAAACAAAACCATTGGCATTACATACGTTTGTTTTGCATTTCGATTGTCGGAAGCAATTCGTTGCCATTCGTTTTCGCTGTCAACAAGCAGGTTCCATGCACGAGCAAAGACAAAACGTATGCAGTCCCAGATTTTCCTCATATAATGTTATTTTCCGCTTAATTCGGCATGCATATTGGCTGCAGCCCTACGACCATCGCCCATTGCAAGAATAACGGTGGCTCCTCCACGCACAATATCGCCTCCTGCGTAAACACCTTTATGGCTACTTTGCATCTGCTCATTCACCACAATGGTATTTTTACGACCCAATTCCAAGTCTTTTATCGAAGTCGGAACAATAGGATTCGGCGAAACGCCGACAGCAACAATAGCCATATCAATGTCCACCGTTTCGGTTTTCCCTTGTACAGGCACAGGGCTTCGGCGACCACTTTCATCGGGTTCGCCCAGCTCCATCACTTGCAAAACCACTTGTTTGACAGCACCTTTTTCGTCGGCAATATATTCTATCGGATTGTGCAAGGTTTTAAACTCGATACCCTCTTCCTTGGCATGCTTTATCTCTTCCAAACGGGCAGGCATTTCCTCTTCCGACCGACGATAGGCAATAAACACACGCTCGGCACCAAGCCTTTTTGCGGTACGACACGAATCCATAGCCGTATTGCCCCCGCCTACTACCATCACACTTTTTGCCTTATTGATAGGCGTATCCGTTTCCGCATTCGAGGCATCCATCAAATTCACACGTGTCAGATACTCATTCGACGACATTATGTTAATGGCATTCTCGCCGGGGATATTCATAAAGTTTGGCAATCCGGCTCCCGACGCCACAAAAATTCCTTTAAATCCTTCGTTTTCAAGTTCTTCAACACCGAGAGTTTTCCCTATGACACAATCCTTTACAAAACGGACACCCATTTTCTCAAGATTTTCAATCTCCACATCAACAATTCTGTTGGGAAGACGAAATTCGGGTATTCCATATTTTAAAACACCACCTATCTCGTGCAGGGCTTCAAACACCGTTACATCATAGCCGTATTTGGCCATATCGCCTGCAAAAGCCAATCCCGCAGGACCCGAACCAACAACCGCAATCTTTATTCCATTCAAGGGGGCTACTTCGGGTAATGCCATTTTTCCGCTTTCGCGTTCAAAATCGGCTACAAATCGTTCCAAGTTACCGATAGACACAGCAGGTTCTTTCATTTTCAGATGAATACAACGGCTTTCGCACTGTTTTTCTTGCGGACAAACACGACCACAAACAGCAGGCAATGCCGATGTTGCTTTCAACACCTTGGCAGCCTCCAAAAATTCTCCTCGTTCCACATTTTTTATAAACGACGGAATGTTTATCCCGACAGGACAACCTTCCATACACGTCGGGTTGGCACAATCCAAGCAGCGTTTTGCTTCGAGCAGAGCCTGCTCCTTTGTCAAACCGATATTTACCTCCTCCGTGCGTGTCGTTGCTCGATAGGCCGGATCCAATTCGTTCATTTTGCAACGTGCAATTTGAGTACGCTCTTTCGGTTTCATCGCCTTACGAAGTTCCTGACGCCATTCGGCATCTCTGTTGGTCAACTCCGACAAGGGGGTGTTTTGTGTCATTTTTGCGGCATCGGCTTCCAATTCCGCTTTTATCATGGAGCCGACCACCTTATTATCGGTAGTGGTAATCGAATTTTCCAATTTTCTCATTTCCTCTTTTTCCACCTCTTTAAACGCACCCATACGTTTAAACATCTCGTCGAAATCGACTGCATGACCGTCAAACTCAGGTCCGTCAACACACACAAACCTTGTTTTTCCGCCAACCGTAACACGACACGCACCGCACATACCCGTTCCGTCAACCATAATCGTATTCAACGAAACATCGGTCGGAATCCCATATTTTTTAGTCAGCAAACAACAAAACTTCATCATAATTGCCGGACCGATGGCAAAACATTTATCCACTTTTTCACGTTTGATAACCGACTCAATGCCTTCCGTAACCAACCCTTTATTGCCATAAGAGCCGTCGTCGGTCATAATAATCACCTCATCGGAGGATTTTCGCACCTCGTCTTCCAAAATAATCAGTTCCTTGCTTCGACCTGCCAACACCGAAATCACACGGTTGCCGGCTGCTTTTAACGCTTGAATAATCGGTAGCATCGGTGCTACACCGACACCACCGCCGGCACAAACCACCGTTCCGAATTTTTCGATATGAGTGGCCTGCCCCAACGGACCTACCACATCGGCTATCGTATCGCCCACATTCAAACGGCAAAGCTTGCTCGACGACAATCCCACCGATTGAACCACCAGCGTTATCGTACCTTTTTCCACGTCAGCCTCCGCTATTGTCAAAGGCATTCGCTCGCCTTTCTCATCAACGCGAACAATCACAAAATGCCCTGCCTTACGCGATTTTGCAATAAGCGGTGCTTCGACTTCCAATTTGAAAACTTTTTCAGAAAATTGCTGTTTTGATACTATTTTATTCATAACGATTATATCTGTTTTATCTTAAATTTCATTTACAAGTAGCAACAAAGGCATTCATTTCGTCCAAATGAGCTTCTATACTTTGAAGCAATTTGAATTGTGCCTTTGCACGTTGCAGATTATGTTCCGCCGATTTCGTTTTATAATACACATCGCCGTTGATGTAATCGGTCAGAAACCGAACGGTTTGCATATAGGTAAGCAGCCTGCCACCAAAAGGCAACAATGATTTTTCCAGCGGAGTAAGAAAAGTTGCCGTTTCCAAATAACCTTTTGCATAAGCTTTGAATATAGGCATATTCAAACGAACATTATCCAAATTTTCATCATCTTCGGCACCCGTATTCGCCGCCGTACGTATAAAGTCGCCAATATCGGACAACACAAACCCCGGCATCACCGTATCCAAATCGATGACACACAAAAACTTACCATCTTTATCGAACAACATATTATTCACTTTCGTATCGCAGTGATTGATGCGTTTTCTGAGTTTTCCCTCTCTATAAAGTCGTTCGGGAAGGCACAAATCGTATGCCCGTTTTTCTACCTCATCAATCAAATCCGCCACCTTGCAAACACGCTTCACGGGGTCGGTTACCACTGCCTCATAAAATTGTTGCAAGCGAAACTCCATATTATGAAAATTCGGAATGGTTTCTCCCAACGGCTCACCTGCCAAGTCCGACAAATCAGACTGAAACTGACCGAATGCACGCCCAGCATCGTAAGCAGAGCTTTCTGTTACCTCATCCCCCGAAATCGTATCGGGGATAAACAACATAAACCGCCAATACGATTCCCCGTCGAAATGATACAACTGCCCATCACGGGTAGGTATCATGGTCAGTACTTTTCTGTCCAAGTCTTCAACACCTCTTTGTTTGAGTTTTGTACGCAGGTGGGAAGTTACTCTATGGATATTATTCTGCATCATATCCACATTCTGAAATATCACATGATTGATGCGTTGCAAAAGATAATCGGGAGCCGATGCCTCTTGCGTGCGTACAACAAACGTATCGTTAATAAGCCCCGCACCCAAAGGAGCACACGAGGCAAACGTGCCTTCTGTTGCAAACAAATCAAAAAGTTGTCGAGGATTCATATTTTTACGTATTTATGATTGCAAAATTAAAAATAAAAAAGCAAAATGCCACAAAAACCGCCTAATTCAAAACCTTTATGTTTTCTTAAAAAAAAGAGATTCCAATTGGAATCTCTTAAATTTTCTCGATAAAAATCGAATCTTACGCGTTTGCCACTTTTTCGATAGCTAATTTTCCTCTGTAGTAGCCGCATTCACCACATACTGTGTGATAAATATGCATAGCACCACAATTAGGACAAACGGCAAGAGTTGGAGCAACAGCCTTATCGTGAGTTCTTCTCTTGGCTGTTCTCTGTTTTGAATGTTTTCTCTTAGGATGTGCCATTTCAAATTATTTTTTAATTGTTGTCTAATATACTTTTTAACCTATCCCAACGCGGGTCGGTTGTTGCTTTATCTTCATTTTTACGTTCCGAAGTATCGGTTTCATCTACCAAACATGCTTGCAAACATTTCTCCATCGTTTTTTCGCATTCGCCTTCACGATGTTTATGCTGAATAGGGATTGCCAATGCAATCATTTCATACAAAAGCCAAGCCACGTTCAACTCTTCCGACTCACTCGACACCACAATCGTATCGTCGCCATTGTCGCAATACTCTTCGCCAATTTTCACAAAAAAGGTCTTTTCCGTGTTTATAGGCAACGACATCAACTCCAAACACCTATCGCATGCAACTTGAATGCTCCCATGCAGATGAAACAGAAACTCAAAGAACATCGTTTTTTTTGTAACGGTAAGCGTGGCATCTATCAGTCCGCCTTGTACATCCGTACTCTCTACCGCCGAGAAAAAATCGTCTGCCAACTTAAAACAAAACGTTTTGTTCTCTTTTATGTTTTTTAGCGATACATTATAAATTTCCAACTCGTCCATTTTTTAGAGGCTAAAAAACTTTGCAAAGGTAACAAAAAACAATCTTAAAAAAAACTTTTTACGCCTTTTTTACACACAAAACTGCAAGTGTTTAAAACAAAACAGCTTACAAGAGCAAAAAGATTAAAAAATGTTATTGTTGGTACATCGAAAAGAAAATCTTCATATATTTCACCTACTAAATTTTACAACTATGGGAGCAAAAAAGAATTTCGTACTTGACACCAATGTCATTCTTCACGACTATCGCTGTTTGGACAATTTCGAGGAAAACGACATTTACATTCCTATTGTGGTACTCGAAGAGCTTGACCGCTTTAAAAAAGGAAACGAACAAATCAATTTCAACGCAAGGCAATTCGCTCGCGAAATAGACCTGCTTGCCGACGACAACATGTTCAAAGACGGCGTCAGTTTGGGCGAAGGCAGAGGTCGATTGTTTATCATTGCCAAAAACGATTTCCCAAAAGAGTTGGAAGATGCGTTTCTCACAAAAATACCCGACCATTTAATACTTGGAGCCACACTCTCTTTGAGCAAACGCTTCCCCGAGGAAAAAACCATATTGGTGTCGAAAGATGTCAATCTGCGAATGAAAGCCCGTTCGTTGGGCATTCTTGCCGAAGATTACATTACGGACAAAGTTACCAACATCGACATTTTTGAGCGTTCGAATGCCGTGTTCGACGACATTGCACCCGAACAAATCGACGCTCTTTACAGCTCGCACGAAGGCATCGACATCGACGAATTTCCGTTCCGCTCCGATGTAGAGCCAAACGAATGTTTCGTACTCAAAAGCAATCGTGCAAGCGCATTGGCCCGCTATGTGGCTGCCACGCAAAAGGTTGAAAGGATAGACAAAATGCGTGCTTTCGGCATCGAGCCTCGCAATGCGGAGCAAACCTTTGCACTAAATGTTCTTTTAGACGAACATGTAAAACTTGTTGCCGTAACCGGTCGTGCCGGTACGGGAAAAACGCTGCTTGCACTTGCCGCCGCTCTGCAGCAACACGAACTCTACGAGCAGATATTGCTTGCACGACCGATAGTTGCCCTTGCCAACAAAGACCTCGGAGCACTACCCGGCGACGCACAAGAAAAAGTGGCTCCTTACATGCAACCGCTTTTCGACAACCTGAACGTTATCCGACGCAACCTCTCGTATCAAGGGCCGGAAGTAAGAGTCATCGACCAACTGCAAAAAGACGGAAATCTGATTATCGAAGCGCTTGCCTTTATCAGAGGAAGGAGCTTAAGCGACACCTATTTCATCATAGACGAAGCACAAAACCTGACTCCGCACGAGATTAAAACCATTATCACACGGGCAGGCGAAGGCACCAAAATCGTTTTCACCGGCGACATTTATCAAATAGATTCGCCTTATTTGGACATGCAATCAAACGGACTTGTGTACATGATTGACCGCATGAAAGGGCAAGATATTTTCGCTCACGTAAATTTAATTAAGGGAGAACGCAGCGAATTGTCGGAATTGGCAAGCAATTTGTTGTAGAAAATATCCATAGATTAAATAAAACTATTATGAAAACAAAAACCAAAAAGACAAAAGATTTTACATCAAAGCTGTTGGCTATTCAGCACAGCATGCTAAATTTTGCTTACTCGCTGACACTCAACAAAGACGATGCAAAAGATTTGACACAAGAAACAACGATAAAGGTATTGAGCAACGAAGAAAAATTTGTCAACAATACCAATTTCAAAGGGTGGGTGCTCACCATCATGCGAAATATTTTTATCAACCAGTATCGCAAACAGCTCGTTGCACAAACCATTATCGATAGTCGTTTTGGCGATTTGTATGACATTAAGGACAACAAAGACGAATCCTTTATTCAAACCGACAGTTTGTTTGCCTTAAACGAGATAAGAAAAGCCATCTCGGATTTACCTCAAGCACAACGGCAACCATTTACAATGTTTGTCGAAGGGTTTAAATACGAAGAGATTGCCGAAAAACTGCAATTACCTTTAGGCACGGTTAAGAGTCGTATCTTTCTTGCACGAAAAATATTGCAGGAGCAGCTGAAAGATTATAGATAAAAGCAGGCTCAAGCCGATTTGCTTACAAAAAAATACCGACACGATTGTCGGTATTTTTTTATTCAAGAACAGGGCGGACGGATAGACCGCAGCAGCGGCCGCCGTCGGCTATAACAAAACCACTCCAATAGGAATTAAGATAACAACCACTATGCCCATTTTGGCTAAGCGATCCACACCAATAATCACCATGATTATTTTTATATTGCCAAGTAGTATTATTGGTATAAGACCCAGCAAAAGGTAGAAAAATGGAATTCCCATTAGCACCTTTCACATTGTAGCCACTAATACCATTGATAGTTGTGGTTTTCCATGTGCAATTTCTACACAGCTCTGTCCATTCGGCATCGGTAGGCATGCGCCATGCACCGCCCCAGTTGGCACGGGCTGCATCGTCGGCGAGTTCGAGCGTAGTTTTGTTATCCACAATGCCGTAAGAACTATTCGTGCAATATTTTGTCAGGGTATTATAGCTGCTCCCGTTGCACCACTTGTAGGTAGCCCAAGAGTAGTTGGATTTTGGTTCGGTTTCACCCCAAGCGTAGAAGTTGCCGTACTCCTCGGGTTTGGCGGCACCTACATTGCAGGTTGCCCACTTGGTACCGCTGGGTAAGCCAAGGTCTACCCAAGTATGCTCACTCTCCGTGCCTGTAGTCGTAGTCGTCCATTGTGCATAGAGCGTCATGTTTTTCATCACCACTATCTGTTCATCACGTTGGTATTTTACTCCCGAACCATCAGCCAATGTATTCCAAGAGGTAAAGGCGGCGCCCAAATAGACAAATGTCGGTCTTCTCAATGTGTAAATACATCCATAACGCAACGTGTCCACAACAGCCTCGCTTGTGCTGCCGTTCGGCATATAGGTAATGGTGTAGAGGTAGT